>RCMZ01000162.1_pt1 | contig 41666 bp, 37 predicted proteins | sample 2041141 | NCBI WGS metagenome assembly RCMZ01 (sample SAMN09708263, study PRJNA481090) | Wastewater metagenome, whole genome shotgun sequencing project. | biome: sewage; isolation source: Davis station wastewater (DW) | place: Antarctica: Davis Station | collected 2010-03-01 | reverse complement strand
TTGGGTGTGGTGTTGCTTTTAATTTGATAGCGAAAGGTGCAATGAAATCAAGCGCTGTGGGGTATTTTTATTCATAAATCCCCCCGGTTTTCAAGCCCTTTGGCCGTCGCACTTGTCTTTGTTGGCTGACATCTTGTGGGCGTGTATTGCGTTAGCCTTCCGCAGGCCTTGCCACCAAGACAGGCTGGCCCACGGATTGCCGCGCGTCCCCGGGGTCGCCGGCGTGCTAATTCTCAGGAGTCCCCATGAAAAAGATCCCAATGACCACGATCCGCCTCTTCGTTTCTGGCGCCGCTGCTGCGCTGCTGCTCGCGGGCGGCGCCCATGCGCAAGCCTATGTCAACGCGACTGTGGGGGGTGAGCTGGCGCCGGGGGTGTATGGGCGTATCAACATCGGAAACGCCGCACCGCCGCCCCTTATGTATGCAGAGCCGGTGATCATCCAGCGCCCGGCCGTCATGGTGCCCCGTGCGCCGATCTATCTGTATGTGCCGCCGGGGCACGCCAAAAATTGGGGCAAGCACTGCGCCCGCTACAACGCCTGCAACCAGCCGGTGTACTTTGTGCAGGAGCCGCCACCTCGGCGCGGCAACCCCTACCCAGGCCCACGTGGCCGTGATGACCACCGCTGGGAGAAAGAGCACCGCCATGGGGGCGGGAAGCACGATCGCGGCCATGGGCATGGCCATGGTCGGGGCGATGACCGAGGAGACGGACGCGGCAAGGGCCACGGCCATAGGGACTGAGTGGTCTAGGGAGCCCGGACGCCAGGGAGCAAGGAGACTGAGTGGACTTGGCGTTGCAGTGCGTTCGAAAAATATCGTCCCGCGTTCATTCCCATTGCGCCATCGCACAAGACGGGCGAGCGCCAGCGGTTAAGCTTGTGAACCTATGGCCCAAGTAACCTTTTCTCCTCCGTTTACTCCCCCTTCTGAAGTCGTCGATCAGTTGCGCCAGGGCGGTTATGCCGTGCTGTCGCCTGCGGCCGTTGCGCAGTGGGTGGGGTGTGATCTGTCAGAACTGATGGGCCTCAATGGCGACTGGGCCACGCTGCCGCCCGATGATTTTTTGAAAGACGGCGGCCGGTATCGCCGTCGCCGGCATGCCTGTTTTGTGATACAGGACGGGCAATTGCAGCAGGTGCCGCATCGCGCGCACTGGCAGCCTGTGGAATACAACGCGCTGCACGGTGGCATGGAGCGGTGGTTTGCCCCCATGGAGCCCGCAACGGTGGCCAAGCCGGTGTGGCAACGTTTGCTCGCCGCGCTGGCAGGGGTCTCCGACGCCGTGTTTGCAGGCGCTGACGCGCCTGCACCCTGGTTTGTGGAGGCGCACCAGTTCCGCATCGACACGACGGATGGTATTGGCCGCCCTACACCCGAAGGCGCGCACCGCGATGGTGTCGATCTGGTGGCTGTGTTTTTGGTGGGGCGTGAGGGTGTCAAAGGCGGCGAGACGCGTGTTTTTGAGGCGGCCGGGCCGAACGGGCAGCGTTTTACGCTCACGCAGCCGTGGTCACTGCTGCTGTTGGATGATGCCCGCATGATTCATGAGTCCACCCCCATCCAGCCGTTGAGCGAGGGAGGGCACCGCGACACCCTGGTCGTGACCTGCCGCCGTGGCAACTTTCAGGGGGCAGATGTGGTGGGCCAAACTGCGGCAGGAGCGACGGGGCCTTTGCACGAATAGAGCGGAACCTGAGTGCTGCGGATCGGAGCGGCCAGATAGGCGCAAAACACAGGAGCAGCAGTAGTTAAAGCCCAACCTAAACCTGTTGCGCGTATTGGCAGCGGCGCAGGCCACCCGAAGCCGGACATGTACATGGCGCGCTGATTCGCGCAGAGGGGCCGTGGCACTTGAGGGAATCTGCTGGCGGGAATTCGCTTGGGGATGTGCCCCGGGCTGACCCTGCTGCCGTGGCGGGTGAGTGCCCGTGATTTGATGCTGATCAAGATGCCGGGTATGGTGGACGTTCACACTGGCATTCATTCGGGCCACCAGCCCGCTCACCATTCAACCCAAGGAGAAACACCATGTTCAAACACATTCTGGTTCCTGTCGATGGCTCCAAGACCTCGATGCTGGCCGTGTCCAAGGCCGCAGGCCTGGCCAAGACCTTTGGCAGCGCCGTGACGGCGGTGTATGTCATTGATCCGTATCCCTTCACCGGCGTGGGCGCCGATTTTGCCTACGGGCAGGCGCAGTACATCAGCGCTGCGACCACTGAGGCCAATGCCGCACTCGATGCCGCCAAGAAGGCCATGGCCGAGGCGGGCGTGGAGGTGACGACGGTGGTGGGCGAAGGTCATGCCGTGCACGACGGCATCTTGCGCGCGCTTGAAAGCACGGGCGCTGATCTCATCGTGATGGGCTCACACGGCCGCCGAGGCCTTGAAAAGCTGGTGCTGGGCAGCGTCACGCAGCGCGTGCTGGGTGTGGTTCATATCCCCGTGCTGGTCGTGAGAGACTGATCGCCAGCGACTGATTGCCACATTCCCATGAAGAACGGCTCCGAAAGGAGCCGTTCTTCATTTCAGGTCTCGAGAATGTCGCGCATCCCCCGCAACCCGCAATCCACTGTTCGTGGAAAAGGCATGGCTCCCCCCCCAGTGCACCCGTGCAACTGGCTCCGCCAGGCCACTGGGTGCGTCCCCCTCGGAGGAAGGCGCCGTAGGCGGCTCAGGGGGCTATTCAATCTTTGCGCCAGAGGCTTCCACGATGCCTTTCCATTTGGCGTAGTCGGTCTTGAGCAAGGCCCCGAACTGCGCGGGCGACATGGCCTGTGGCTCTGCGCCTTGGGCGTGGATGGCGGCCTTCATGTCGGCGGTCGCCAGGAGCTTGTTGATTTCGGTGTTGAGGGCATTGACCACGCTCGCCGGGGTGCCTGCGGGGGCCAGCACGCCATACCAGGTGCTCACGTCAAAGTCCTTGAAGCCGGATTCGGCCACGGTGGGCACGTCGGGCAGCGATGAGCTGCGTTTGGCCGATGTCACGGCCAGTGGGCGCAGCTTGCCCGATTTGATCTGGCCCATGGCGGATGGCAGCGAGGACACCAGCAAGTCCACGTTGCCAGCCAAGGCGTCCATCAGTGCAGGGTTGGAGCCTTTGTAAGGGATGTGGCTCAGCTTCACACCTGCCGCTTTTTCAAACAGGTCACCGGCCAGGTGGATGGACGTGCCGTTGCCAGGTGACCCGTAGGTGATGCTGCCGGGCGCGGCCTTGGCAGCGGCCACCACGTCCGCCAGGCTCTTGAATTTGGAGTTGATGCTCGTGGCAATGACCACCGGCGTGTAGGCGACATGGGCCACGGCGGTCAGATCCTTCGTGGGGTCCCAGGGCAGATTCTTGTAGAGCCAGGGGCCGATCACCAGGTTGTCTTTCTGGCCCATCACCAGGTCGTAGCCGGTGGGGGCCGCCTTGGTGGCTTCGGTAATGCCAATGGTGCCACCGGCGCCCGCCTTGTTATCAACCACTACGGTCCACTTGGCGGTTTCGGTGAGCTTCGTTGCCACCAGACGCGAGAGGATGTCGGTGCCGCCGCCGGGTGGGAAGGGCACGATCAGGCGTATGGGTTTGTTGGGGTAGGCCGCAGCGGGCGCGGGGGTCTGGGCCTGGGCTGTGGTGCCCACGGCAAATGCGAGCGTGGCAACGGAAAGCAGGGTGCGAATCATGGTGAGGTTTGTCTCTGTCAGTTCAATGAATAAAGCGGCTACGCGGGTGCGCAGCGCTCCGTTGGTCTTGGTGCCAACTGCGCATGATCGCTGATCCTGCGCAGGGCTTGGCTTGCCAATAACGTGTGGCAGCATCGCAAGCCGCGATGGCGATGGCGATGGCGACCGTGCAGGCGTCGTGAGCGCTGCCATCGGCATTGCGGGAGGATTCCTCAGAGGCGCTCGAAGATCGCCGCAATGCCCTGGCCGCCGCCGATGCACATCGTCACCAGCGCGTAGCGGCCCTGGATGCGTTGCAGCTCGTGGATGGCCTTGACGGTGATGAGCGCCCCGGTGGCCCCGATAGGGTGGCCCAGAGAGATGCCCGAACCATTGGGGTTGACCTTGGCCGGGTCCAGGCCCAGGTCGCGGGTCACGGCGCAGGCCTGGGCGGCAAAGGCCTCGTTGGCTTCGATCACATCGAGGTCGTTGACGGTGAGGCCCGCTTTTTTGAGCGCGAGCTGCGTGGCGGGCACGGGGCCGATGCCCATGTATTGGGGGTCCACACCGGCGTGGGCATAGGCCACCAGGCGCGCCAGGGGCTTGGCGCCCCGTGCCTTGGCGGCACCGGCTTCCATCAGCACCACGGCCGCTGCGGCGTCGTTGATGCCTGACGCATTGCCGGCGGTCACGGTGCCGTTTTCCTTGATGAACACGGGCTTGAGTTTGGCCAGGTCTTCCATCGTGGCGCCGGGGCGGAAGTGCTCGTCGGTGGCGTACAACACGTCGCCTTTTTTCGACTTGAGCGTGACGGGCACGATCTGGTCCTTGAACACGCCGTTTTGGGTGGCGCGCTCGGCGCGGTTATGGCTTTCTACCGCCAGCTTGTCCTGGTCTTCGCGGCTGATGCCCCACTTGGCGGCGATGTTTTCGGCTGTCACACCCATGTGGATGTTGTGGAACGGGTCGTGCAGCGCGCCGATCATCATGTCCACCATCTTGGTGTCACCCATGCGGGCGCCCCAGCGCATGTTCAGGCTGGCAAAGGGCACACGGCTCATGTTCTCGGCACCGGCGCCAATCGCCACGTCGGTGTCGCCCAGCAAGATCGACTGGCTGGCGTTGACGATGGCCTGCAGGCCCGAGCCGCACAGGCGGTTCACGTTGTAGGCGGGCGTGCCTTCACCGCAGCCGCCGTTGATGGCCGCCACGCGCGAGAGGTACATGTCCTTGGGCTCGGTGTTCACCACGTGGCCGAACACCACGTGGCCCACGTCCTTGCCTTCCACGTTGGCGCGTGCAAGCGATTCGCGCACCACCAGCGCGCCCAGTTCGGTGGGCGGTACGTCCTTTAGGCTGCCGCCAAAGGTGCCAATGGCGGTGCGCACTGCGCTGACGACGACGACTTCACGGGTCATGGGGAGGTCCTTTCAGATGAATTTCAGGTCAAATGTGCCTCTAGCGCTTGTCCATCAAGCGGTAGCAGCTATAAAAACAGGAGTTTTTAGGCGCTAAGCGTCCCGTACATCAGCGACCGGATGGGTGCCGAAGTCCGCACGCTCCAGCCAGCCGAGCACGCGGGTAGCGGCGTCTGCAGGCGATGTGAGCTGGCCACCCGTCTTGAGGTTGGCAAAATTTTGTTGGTCCGGAAACGCCTCGGGTGCGGCGCCCCGCAATTGCACCTGCATGTCGGTGTCAATCACGCCCGGAGCCAACGAGCATACCTTGGCGCCATGGGGCTTCAAGGCCTCGTCCAGCGCCACGCAGCGCGTGAAATGGTCCATGCCCGCCTTGGCCGCGCAATAGGCGGCTTGCGATGCCATGGCACGCCGGCCCAGGCCGGAGGAAATGTTGAGCACCTTGCGTGGCACCGTCCAGCGGTCGGTGGCGCCCAGGAAGGCCGCAGTGAGTTGCATGGGGGCCTCCAGGCCGACACGCAAGGCGGTGGCCAGGTCGTCGGAATCGTTGGCAGAGAGTGGGGCGATGCGCGGGATCATTCCTGCGTTGTTGATCAGCGTCGCGCTGGCAAAAGCCTGCGGGCCCTGCGCCGTGAGCCAGGCCTGCAGTTTGTGGGCGGCCTGCTCGCCTTGCGACAGGTCTTGTTGCCATTGCTCGACGGTCAGTCCCGAGGCTTTGGCTTCGTTGGCCAGGTCGGCATTGGTGCTGCGCGCGATGCAGATCAGCGTGTTGCCGCTGCGCAGCAGTTGCTGGGCCATGGCCAGGCCCATGCCGCGTGATGCGCCAGTGAGAACATAGAGGTGTGTTTGAGGCATCTGCGCATCGTACCGTCATGTCGAGCATTTGCCGCCTGGGGATTGCTCTCGCATGACCGCGCGCAAAGCGGTGCGGGCCGAACCTTGACTTTATTGGTGCGGGCGCTGACTGGCCGGTGGGGCATTGCTCGGGGTGTGCTCAGTACGGGGCTGCATTGGCGCGTGCAGTGGTTGGTTTGCCGCCATCGGGGTTGATCAGCCGATGCCTGCGCTGCCCGTGCAGGCAGTGCTGTCAACGGCCTTGGCCTGCATCAGCGAGCTGCCAGTGCGCGTTGCCTCACACCATGGGCGGAGACGGGGAGCGCCGGCGCGCTGCTGATGGGGTGACTGTGCGGATCGCCTCGCACCACTGACCCCCCGGGTTGTTGCCCCAGCCGGAATACGGCGACCGTTTCAACCAGTTCCTGGGATTGGTTTCTCATGCTGCTGGCCGCCGCTGCCATTTCTTCCACCAGCGCGGCATTTTGCTGCGTGGTCTGGTCCATCTGCATCACGGCTTCGCCCACCTGGGCCACCCCATCGCTTTGTTCTGCGCTGGCCGCGCTGATTTCGCGGACGATATCTGTCACGCGCCGGATGGAGCTGACCACCTCGTCCATGGTCACGCCCGCCTTGTTGACCAGTGATGTGCCTTGTTCCACGCGTGTCACGCTGGCAGAGATGAGCTGCTTGATTTCTTTGGCGGCCTCTGCCGATCGGCCCGCCAGACCCCGCACCTCGCTGGCCACCACCGCAAACCCACGTCCTTGCTCGCCTGCACGGGCGGCTTCCACGGCAGCATTGAGCGCCAGGATGTTGGTCTGGAACGCAATTCCGTCGATCACGCTGATGATGTCTGAGATTTTTTTGGAGCTGTCGTTGATTCCCTTCATGGTCTCAACCACTTGCGCCACCACTTCACCGCCCTCGACGGCGACGGTGTTGGCTTTGGCGGCCAACTGGTTGGCCGCCTGTGCGCTGTCAGAGTTTTGCTTCACGGTGGCGCCCAGTTCTTCCATGGAGGCCGCGGTTTCCTCCAGCGCGCTGGCCTGGCGCTCGGTGCGGGCCGACAAGTCGTGGTTGCCCTGGGAGATTTCTGCGCTCGCGGTGGAGACGCTTTCCGCGCTTTGGCGCACGTTGGACACGATCTCTGCCAGCTTGCCGCGCATGATGGACAGCTCGGTCAGTAGCTGGCCCGGTTCGTCTTTGGCCCCTTGTGGGATGGGGGTGGCCAGATCGCCAGCTGCGATGGCGGTGGTCGCGTTCACGGCTTGCTGAACCGGCACGGTGATGGAATGGGTGGTCCAGTAGGCCAGGAACAAGCCCACCACAATGGCCAGCACGGTGCTGCAGGTCACCCACCACACGCTGCTCTGGGCCTTGGCTGTGGTTTCCTTCAACGTGGCGTTCACGCCTTGGTCCAGGGTTTGGGTCAGCTGCTGCAGCACGCCGGAATAGTTGCTGAAGATCGGCGCAAGTTCTGCATCGGTTTGTGCCGCGACGTCTTGGCCGGCTTCTTTGGCTTTTACAAGGGCTGTGCGCTTGACCCGGTAGGCGTCTCGGGCCGTCAGCGCTTTGTCATACAGGTCTTTCTCTTTGCCCGGTAGCAAGTAGGTGCGGATGTCTTCCATGCGCTTGCTCTGCACTTCGACCACGGCCGACATGTCCTTCTTGAGTTTGGACGTGTATTGCGCATCGTTGGCCTTGAGCAAGGCTTCGGTGCGCAGCCAGTTCATCTGGATGTCGGTTTGCCATTGCTGCACCATGTCCTGGCGCTTGAGCTCGGAGGTGGCGATGTTTTCATTGCTTTTTTGCAGGGCCGAGATGTTGGCAATGCCGAGCAGGGCGATGACCACGGTGATCAGCAACAGCAGCCCGAAGGCTACTCCGAGGCGGATGCCCAGTTTCAGGTCTTTGATGCGCATGGCGTTTCCTTGGGGTCTGTCAAAAGGGGTTTATCAAATCGGTTGGCGGATGCGTGGGGCTTGCGTGTTGTGCTGCCGGTGGGCACATGCCGGTGTCTCAGCGGTTGCAATCTCTCGTGACCGCAAAGGGAACTTGAATGCAACCTGGTTGGTCATGGCGACTTCGGGCTATTCACATTGGATGGAGCAGGCAAACAAGGGCTGCTGATGGACGACCATGGGCGGCCCCAGGCGGTGTGACTGAAAGCCCGTGCGGCGCAACAACCGCTCCACCCCAAGTGGCGACACCGTCACCATGCGCTGTGCGCCCTGGGCCATGGCGCAGCGGCTGGCGGCGCGCAGCAAGCCTGTGGTGATGGGGGCCGAAAACTGGTCCAGCGCCGAGCCCATGGTGCCCGCAAAGTCCACCGCCGCAAAGCGGGACAGCTCCCACACAGTAGAGGACTGGGGCGGAGCGGCGCCATTGAGCAGGGCGGGGAACACCTCTGACAGCAGGTAAGGGCGTGTGGTGGGCAGCAGGCGCGCTGTGCCAATCACGTCGCCTGTTGCGTTCTGGGCAATCACATACAGCGTGTCTTCGCGGTCGAACTGGTCCCACTCCAGCGCATCACGGCACTGCAATTGCCAGCCCAGGGTCTCCACAAACACGCGGTGCCGGTAGCGGGCCATGCGGGTCATGAGCGGAGGATGCAGTTCTGCAGAGCAACCTGAAGTGATGCGCATTTCAATGCTTTCTCAGACGTTTGAGTCATTAAAGAGTTGCGCAAAGAGATCCGTAACTACCAATGTTGGTAGGTGGCGCGGCTGGTGAGGCGGGGGCGCATGCGTTTCCAAAAACTACTCGCCAAAATTTGCCGCAAACGCCAAAATGAGAGACACGTAACAAATTGATAATTTGTGATGCCGGTTGGTCATCCGTTGGATGTGACCCTGGCGCGCTGTAGCTTGGTTTCGTGGCTGGAGTCCTATGACAAACTGGCAAGAAGATCTGTTGGATTTGCTCGACCAGGCGCAGTCGGAGCACGAGGTCTTTGGCAAGATCGAAGCCGCTGCACGATCGCTGGGTTTTGACTACTGCGCTTATGGCCTGCGCGTGCCCTTGCCGTTGTCCAACCCCCGCACCATCCTGCTCAACAACTATCCTGCCGAGTGGCAAGCGCGCTATGTGCAGCAGGGGTATGTACAGATTGATCCCACGGTGCAGCATGGCTGCCGCAAGAGCACGCCGCTGTTGTGGGCTGACGAGGTGTTTGCCCAGGCGCAGGATTTTTGGGAAGACGCACGCTCGTTCGGGTTGCGCTTTGGCTGGGCCAAGGCGTGTCTGGATAGCGGGGGGGCTCGCGGAATGCTGACGCTGGCCCGCTCCAGCGGGCCATTGACGGCACAAGAGGTCACCCACAACGAGGTCAAGATGCGCTGGCTAGCCCACATGGCGCATGGGGCGCTGTCGCGCATCTTCACCGCGCAGCAGGCCCAGAAATTTCAGCCGAACTTGACGGCCAGAGAAATCGAGGTGCTCCAGTGGACGGCCGATGGCAAGACGTCTGCCGATATTTCTTCGCTGCTGGAGGTCTCGGAGAACACGGTCAATTTTCACGTGAAGAATGCCGTGCAAAAGCTGCAGTCCACCAACAAGACCTCCGCCACGGTGCGGGCCGCCATGCTGGGCTTGTTGGGGTGATGGGCGATGCATTTGTCCTCTGACGGACTGCTGCGCTTGTCGATTGGCGAGCTGCTTTCGCTGCCCATACACCACTTGATGTCCGGAGTCGACGCCGAGACGGCGCTGCACCGTGTCCACCTCACCCAGGCTTGTGGCCGCCCCACACAGATCAGCGGCTACACCGAGTGGGTCACCGCATCAGTTCCTGCGGTTTCGATTGGGTGGGATTGGCAACTGCAACTTCAGCCCGTTCCGCAATGGTGGTCTCAACCGCTGCTGGCGCAGCCGCCGTTTTGCTGGGCGCGGCTGGGGCCGCCCCGCACCAACATCATGCTGGTCTATGCCGCCGGTGGTGACACGGGCTGGCACAAAAACCTGGCGTTGCTCGGCACGGTGGTGGATGCCCTGCCTTGGCAAGACCGTTTGCTGCGCGCTGTGGGCTGGCCAACCGAACTGGCCTGATGGATTTCAGCGGTGTTGGGCTGCTGAATTTTTGTAAATTGCTATCAAAATGAAAGCGCCTGGCGCTTATGGATAAAGCGCTAGGTGCCGAAATGACCAAGTTTTTCGCCCCTGAACCGGTAGAACCGGGTGAATGCCGTGCTGTATGGGCGGCTGGCGCCATGTGAGCGGCCGGGATGCAGCGCACACTGGCCGCCCCATTCGTGCAGAGGGGACCTAAAAGTCTTCTGGCAGCACCACATGGCACCAGTGGGTCTGCACCGGGTGGGCAAAGCCCAGTTCACGGGCGTGCAGTAGCAGTCGTTGGTCGCTGTGGTGCGGCGGCGCATACAGGGTGTCGCCCACGATGGGGTGGCCCAGGGCACTCAGGTGCACGCGCAGCTGGTGTGTGCGGCCGGTGAGGGGTTCCAGCTCCACGCGGGTGGTGTGTTTTGAACGGTCGTAGCCCACGGCCCGCCAGCGGGTCTGGCTGGGTTTGCCGGTGGCGGCATCCACAATGCGCAGGGGGCGTCGCTCCCAGTCCGCCGCGATGGGCAGGTCTATCAGCTCCCAGGGGCCTGTGGCCCGGGTGTCGCCCAGCGCACCGTGTACCACGGCCACGTAGCGTTTCTGTACTTGCCGCGTGGCAAACGCCTCGCTCAAAAGGCGCTGCACCGCCAGGCTGCGGGCCATCAACACCAGCCCCGACGTGGCCTGGTCCAGCCGATGCACGACGAGCGCGCCGGGCCAGAGCATCTGCACACGCGCGCTCAGGCAGTCTTGCTTGTCTTCGCCGCGCCCAGGGACGCACAGCAAACCGGCGGGTTTGTGCAGCACCAGCACGTGTGTGTCTTCGTACACCGCGTGTACTCCGGGGGGAACGTGCCACACAGGGGCCGGCGTTGGCGAGTTTCCAGGCATGGGCGAGCAAGTCGCCTCGGTTGCCTCAATCATGGGGTTTTGCATCGCCGCCATGCACCAGCCGCTGCACGGTGGCGCACAGTTCTTCCACGTCATTGGGTTTGTGGATCAGTGCGCGTGCGCCTTCGGCCAAGGCGGCTTGTTCGATTTCCGTGGTGACGTAGCCCGAGGCCAGGGCCACGGGCAGGTCGGGGCGAATGAGGCGGGCCTCGCGCACCAGGTCAACGCCGCAAAAACCGGGCATGTTGTAGTCGGTGACCAGCAAGTCGTAGCAGTGAGGATCGGCGCGCAGCGCGGCGGTGGCTTCGTGGGGGTCGGTAAAACCACTGACCAGATAGCCCCGGCGGCGCAGCAGTCGCTGCACCAGAAATACCAGCGCCTGATCGTCGTCCACATACATCACATGGGGTTTGCGGGGCGGGGGCTCGTCGGTGACGGGCGCAAGGGTGTTGGGTGTTGTGCCGATGGAGGTGGGCAGGCCGCTTGCGGCGGGCGCGGCTGCGGGGGCTTGTTGCAACAGGTTGGCGATGCTGGCTGGCGCCACCGGGAAATAGAGCGTGAACCGGCTGCCCTGGCCCGGTGTGCTGTGCACGTCCACTGCGCCCTCGTGGGTGCGCATCACGCCATGCACCACCGCCAGGCCCAGGCCTGTGCCCTGGCCCACGGGTTTGGTGGTGTAGAAGGGTTCAAAGATGCGTTCAAGTTGGGCCGCATCCATGCCGGGGCCGGTGTCGCGCACGGTCAGGGCCACGTAGTCGCCCGCTGCCAGGCCCAGCCGTTCGCTCAGGCGCTGGTCGGGTTGGACCGTGCTGGCCTCTACATGGATGCTGCCACGCTCCGTACCGATGGCATGGACTGCATTGGTGCACAGGTTGAGCAGGGCCTGCTCCACCTGTGTGGCGTCGGCCAGCACAGGGGGCAGACCTGAAGGCAGCTGCATGTGCAGCTCGATGGCAGGGGGCAGGGTGACACGCAGCAAGCGCTCGGTGTCGTGGGCCGCTTCGGCCAGAGAGACGGCCGTGCGCTGCGGGGGCTCGTTGCGACTGAAGGTGAGGATCTGGCGCACCAGGTCGCGCGCGCGGCGGCCCGCTTTATCGATTTCATTGAGGCTTTCCATCACGGGTGAGCCGGCTGGGCTGTCGGCCTTGGCCAGCTCTACGTTGCCCAGAATGGCCCCGAGGATATTGTTGAAGTCGTGTGCAATGCCGCCCGCCATGGTGCCCACCGCCTGCATCTTGTGGGACTCACGCAGCTGTGCCTCCAGCTCGTTGCGGTGGGCCTCCGCCTTTTTGCGGCCTGTGAGGTCGCGTGCAAAAACGGTGGTGGTCTCGCCATCGACGTGGCGCTCGAATGACACACTCACTTCCACTGCCAGTTCTTTGCCGCTGGCGGTCAGCGCCTTCATCTCGCCCAACATGGCCTGTGTGGTGAGCTGCGCAAATGCCAGTGCCTGCGCTGCATCGGGTAAAAACCGGTCCAGCGTGCTGCCCAGCGCGTCGCCCGCACTGCACTGAAACAGCGCAGCTGCCGTGGGGTTGAAGACGCTGATGCGCTGGTGCTGGTCGACACAGACAATGGCATCCAGCGCCGAGTTGATGACCGCCTCCAGCCGCTTTTCGCTGGCGTAAATCTGCTCGTTGCGCTGCAGCAGTGCGCGGGCGCTCTGTTGCAATGCCTGGCGCTCAGCCAACAGCGGGCCCTGGTCGATCAAGACGCACAGAAATTGCGGCAGCGGCGGCCCGCCATCCTGCGGGGCTTCGATGCGCGCGATGTGCAGATCGCCCGTGATGCGCACATGGTCGTTGATCGAAAAGACGACTTCCTTGACTTCGCTGTGCCCCAGGTCGTCGGCTTGCACAAAGGCTTCGCGCACGCGCCGCGTGTCCTGCGGGCCGACAAACGGCATCAGGGCAGAAAGGGGGCGGTCGCGCTCGGTGGGCTGAAAAGAGCGGTGGGCCATGGAGTTGGCCTGCACCACCATGTCGTGTTCATCCACCACCATGAGGGCCAGTGGCACGCTGGCAAACAAGGTCTCGAATCGTTCGTAAGCACTTTCAGCCACGTTCTGGCTGTACCGCAAAACCTTGTTTTGACTTTCCAGCTCTGCTTGGTAGGCGCGCAGTTCGGCCACCAGGCCATCCACCGGCGTGCCGGTCAGGGGGGCCGGCTGCGGGGCGCGTGGGGCAGGTTGGACCGCAGCGCCACCGGGGCGTGCCGGCATGCGACCCGATGGGTCCAGAAAAGAAAGATCGGGTTCAGTCATGGGAATGCAGCACTGTCCACGTGGAAACATGCGCGCCCGGGTGGTGCGCTGTGCCGTGTGGCGATTTGCCAGCACACGGCGCTAAAGTGTACGCCCCGAGGCCCTTGGCCCCTGCGGTGAGTGGGCGTCAAAAAATCCCCCATCAAGGGCATTTCGGCACTATTTCAGCCCGGCAAAAGACCGATTGTTGGCCAAAAGGGAACAATGATTTTCCCCGCAATGCCTTACCAAACGACAGGGGCATGCCTACATTAGTGGCACGGTGCCTTGATAGCAAGGTCCGCTTACCGCCATCCCCCTTTTTTGACCACGGCATTGCCCCATGACCTCTACGACCACCGCTGCCTCCCAGCCCCTGCTGAATCAATTGCAATGGCGATATGCCGCCAAAAAACTGAACCCCGCCAAGGCGGTGGCTTCAGACAAAGTGGACCGTATTTTGGAGGCGGCCCGCTTGGCCCCAACCTCCAGCGGCCTGCAGCCCTTTGAGATCTTTGTGGTCACCGATGCTGCGGTGCGCGCCAAAATCCAGCCCATCGCGTGGAACCAGGCACAGATTACCGATGGCTCGCACCTGCTGGTGTTTGCGGCGTGGGACAACTACACGGCTGAGCGCATCAACGCGATGTTTGACCTGACCAACGAACAACGTGGCTTCAAGAACGAAGGCTGGGAAAACTACCGCCAGATGCTGCTGTCCAGCTACCCCCAGCGCGACGCGGAGGTGAACTTCCAGCACGCCGCCCGCCAAGCCTATATTGGCCTGAGCGCGGCTTTGATCGCTGCAGCGTTCGAAGAAGTCGACTCCACCCCGATGGAAGGGTTTGACCCCGCCGCGCTGGACGAAATCTTGGGCCTGAAGGTCCGTGGCCTGCGCAGCGTGGCCATCATGCCGCTGGGCTACCGTGCCGATGAGGGCGATTGGCTGGTGAACCTGAAGAAGGTGCGCCGCCCTCGCGAGCAGTTCGTTACCGAAGTCTGAGTCGCCTGATTTCAACGGCCCGGCTACCCGCTGAGCGGATGGCCGGGCCGAGTTGTTTCAGCGCGCTGTTGCCGGCGCATCGCGCACCCGGCGCAGCGGCGTCAGTACAAAAGCCACTGCAGTCAACACCACCAATGTGCCACCACTGGCCACAAACAGTTCAGAGAGCGTGATGCTCTTCATCAACCAGCCAGTGGCGGCTGCAGAAACCGGTGCCAGACCCATGAAGATGAACATGAACAGGCTCATCGCGCGGCCCAGCAGTGCAGGCGGCACCCGTTGCTGGATCCAGGTGAACACGCTCACCTGCATGAAACCGCCCAGTAGTCCGATGACCAGCATCAACGCTGCACCCTGCCACACGGCTGTGATCAACCCCATGGGCATGAACAGCACACCGATGATGGCGTCAAAAGCCAGGATGGTGATGCCCAGGCTGCCAAGGCGCAGCCGGGGCACCATGCCCGACACCACCATGCCCAGCAGCGTGCCCGCGCCATGCGCGCCCAGCATGATGCCGAAGGCGGCCGCGCCCAGCTGCGGCGTGTTGCTGGCCAGCACCGGGACTGCGATTTGTATGGGCCCCATGATGAACAGGGCAATGGCGCTCCAATAGAGAAAGCAGGTGCGCAGTTCGACGTCGCGCCAAAAGTGCACAAGCCCTTGGGCAACCGAGGCCAATACCGCGTGTGACGGTGCGGCAGAGGGTTGCGCGCTGGCATGGATCTGCACCTTGGACAGCGTCCAGGCCGACAACGCAAAGCTCAGTGCATCCAGCGCAAAAGCCAGGCCAATGCCATTGGCGTTGACACCTGCGATGGCTTCGCCTCCCCCAGCGACGGCTCCCCCAGCGCCAAACAGGGCAATGAGCAGCCCCGCCAGCAAAGGCCCCAGAAACATGGTGAGCTGGCGCATCCCCAGGATGATGCCGTTGGCTGCCTGCAGCTGCGGACGTGCCACCACGTGCGGCGTCATTGCGGTGCCAGCTGGAATGCTGAAGGCCGTGGCCAAGCCAATGCCGAGCGAAAGGGCGTACACCATCCACAACGTCAGGGTTCCCGCGAACACCAGCCCGGCCAGCACGGCCAGCAGTACAAGGTTGATGTATTTGGTCATCATCAACACTTGCTTGGGCGAATGGCGATCGACCAGCGCACCACCCACCAGGATAAACAGCGCGCGCGGAATGCTGATGAGCGCCAGCACGGTGCCCAGCACCAGGGTGTCTCCGGTCATTTGCAGCACCATCCAAGGCAACGCGACCAGCGTGAACTGGTCGCCCAGCATCGATAGGAAAGAGCCGCTTGTCATCCAGCGAAAATTGGTGTCCTTGAGCAGCGCACCGCGCGGGTCTTGCGCAGTGCGTGGACGCGCGGCCTGCGGCTTAGGAGGGGATGTGGTGTCAGTAGTCATGTGTCGATCCATTCAATGGGCCGACTGTGGCGCCTCACGTTGCGTGAGGGTCAAGCGCTTTGCAGCGTTTTTTGTTTCTATTGAGTGTGGAGTGTGGAGTGTGGCCAGCTGGGTGAGGCCTACACCGTTGCAGCTGTCCGTGGCATCGCTTGCGCGAGCGCCGCATGCAGATGGGCGCGCACGGGCGCACTCAGGGGAGCCCCTGCCTGCAGCAGAGGTTCACAGGCCGATGCGGTGAGCAGCTTTTGGCGCAGCGTGGCGTTTTGGCGCGTCAGCGTGTCGAACAGCGCATTCCAGCGCAGCGCAGCTGCCACAGAGTCGGGATGGTGGTGGGGGAGTGCGCGCGCCAGAAGCTGTTGAACATCGTGCTCCAGCGCTGACCAGTCTGTGTGTGGCACGTGGCCCAGCGCACGCAGGTCGTCGCGGGTCAGATACATCTCTAACAGTGCCATGCGCAGTTTGATGGCCGTTTCTATGAATGCGATCATTTCGCCCGGTGGGGCATGGTTGCGCCCTTGGGTGCTGGGTTCGGTGCGGAACATGTGGCCCCATCGCTCCAGCAGGTCCACGTCACCACCCATCCAGTGCAGCATGAGCGCCATCCAGCGGTAGGCCAGGGCCTGGACTTCCGGGCTGTCGGGTGGCAGTTGGCGGTCCATGGCGCTGCGCACCAGGTCCTTCACCACCAGCCAGTCGGCTTCGATCAGGTTCCAGTTCTGAAAGATCTGCTTGAGTTCGGCCGAACTGAAGTACTTGCCGTAGGTTGTCATCAGCGCCAGGGCTTCGAGCCAGTTGCCCATGTCGGGCTCGGCGCCGGCCATCAGGCCGTCCCGCAGCATCGTCAGGCGTCCGCGTAGTTCAGTGGCCTGCGCGATCTGCTGGTCCAGCGAGCGGATCTGCTGCCCGATGATGCGCTCGGGTGCCATGCCTTCGCCGGCCAGCCATTGACCAATGTCACTGAGCGCCAGTCCCATTTGGCGCATGGTCTGTATGCCGTGCAGCCGCTGCACATCGGCCTGGCTGTACAGGCGGTAGCCTGCCTCTGAGCGGCCCGAAGGCTTGAGCAGGCCGATCTCGTCATAGTGGTGCAGCGTGCGCACAGTGAGACCGGTGCGCCGCGCGAGATCCCCGACCTTGAGCCGCATGAGAGGGGAGGCCGGTTCAGCGGCGAACGGACACCAGTTCCACCTCGAAGTTGAGTGTGGCGTTGGGGGGGATCACGCCACCCGCACCGGCGGCGCCATAGGCAATGCCTGGTGGGCAGGTCAGCTTGGCCTTGCCGCCGGGCTTCATGCGCTGCACGCCTTCGGTCCAGCAGGGGATCACGCGGTTCAGCGGGAACTCGGTGGGTTCGCCGCGCTTGTACGAGCTGTCGAACTCTTTGCCGTCCAGGAACATGCCTTTGTAGTGCACCTTGACGGTGTCGGTGGCTTTGGGTGAATCGCCAGTGCCTTCTTTGAGCGATTCATAGACCAGCCCGCTGGCCGTGGTGACGGGCTTGGACTGGGCCATGGCAGCGGGGACGATGACGACGCTGGCGAGCAGCATGCACAGGATGTTTCGCAAAGGGTTCTCCTTGGAGGGGTGTCATTTCAAACAGGCGCGATCTTAGTCGTCTTGTATTGCCTTGGTGCCGTTCAAAAAGAAAGCCTGCAGAGGAGACAGCTCCCCTGCAGGCTTTCAGAGGGCGTTCACAGACTATTACGCGTAGTCGCTGACAGGAATGCAGCTGCACGACAGATTGCGGTCACCCCACACGTTGTCCACGCGGCCCACTGGGGACCAATACTTGTTGTTGCGCAGGGCTGCGACCGGATACGCAGCAACGTCTCTGGCGTATGCGCGGTTCCATTCGCTGGCCAGCAGGCTCTCGGCTGTGTGGGGCGCGTTTTTCAGCGGGTTGTTGTCTTGCGGCCAGGCGCCCGATTCGATCTGGCGAATCTCTTCACGGATCGCGATCATGGCGTCAATGAAGCGGTCGATCTCGAACAGCGTCTCGCTCTCCGTGGGCTCCACCATCAAGGTGTTGGGCACGGGGAAGCTCAACGTGGGGGCGTGAAAGCCGTAGTCGATGAGGCGCTTGGCCACATCTTCTGCCATCACGCCGCTGGAGTCCTTCAGGCCGCGCAGGTCCAGGATGCACTCGTGGGCCACGTGGCCCGGCTTGCCATCTTTGCCCTCGCTGGCGTACAGCGTGGGGTAGTGGTCTTTGAGGCGCGCGCTGATGTAGTTGGCCGACAGGATGGCGGTTTCTGTCGCAGCCTGCAGGCCCTCGGCGCCCATCATGCGGCAATACATCCAGCTGATGGGGAGCACGGCGGCATTGCCCAGGGGCGCAGCGCTGACGGGGCCTACCGTGCCGGGGGCGGGCAGTGCGGGCTGGTCGCTGCGCCCGGGCTGACCAGGCAGGTAAGGCACCAGGTCCGCCACCACGCACACAGGGCCCACGCCGGGCCCGCCACCGCCGTGGGGGATGCAGAAGGTTTTGTGCAAGTTCAAGTGGCTCACGTCGCCGCCGAACTCGCCGGGGGCGGCGACGCCCACCAAGGCGTTCATGTTGGCGCCGTCCACGTACACACGCCCCCCGTGGCTGTGCACCAAGGCGCACAGTTCTTTCACACTGGTTTCAAAAACGCCATGCGTGCTGGGGTACGTAATCATCACGGCGGCCAGGTTGGCGCTGTGCTGTTCGCACTTGGCCTTCAGGTCGCTCATGTCCACGTTGCCCTGGGTGTCGCAAGCGGTCACCACCACCTGCATGCCCACCATCTGCGCGCTGGCCGGGTTGGTGCCGTGTGCGCTGCTAGGGATCAGGCAGATGTTGCGGTGTGCATGGCCCTGCGCGTCGTGGTAGGCCTTGATGGCCAGCAGGCCGGCGTATTCACCTTGTGATCCCGCATTGGGCTGCAGGCTGATGCCCGCATAGCCCGTGGCCTGGCACAGCCAGGCGCGCAGTTGCTCGTCGAGCTTTTGGTAGCCCCGCAGTTGGTCGGCGGGCGCGAACGGGTGCACGTTGGCAAACTCGGGCCAGGTGATGGGGATCATCTCGCTCGTCGCGTTGAGCTTCATGGTGCAACTGCCCAGCGGAATCATGCTGCGGTCCAGCGCCAGGTCCTTGTCAGACAGCTGGCGGATGTAGCGCAGCATACCGGTTTCAGAGTGGTGGGTGTTGAATACCGGGTGTGTGAGGTAGCTGCTGGTGCGGCGCAGTTCGGTGGGGATGAGTGGTTCCACACCCTTCTCGAATGCGTCAAATGTGGGCAGCGCCTGGCCATCCTTGGCGAAGACCTTCCACAGCAACTCGATGTCGGCGCGGGTGGTGGTCTCGTCCAGCGAGATGCACAGGTAGTTTTCGAAGTAAATTCGCAGGTTAGCGCCCATCTGTATTGCGCGAGCAGCTATTGATTTGGTAGCGCCATCGGTTTTGAGCGACAACGTATCAAAACAGGCTTGCGGGCGCACTGGCGCGCCGAGTTGCTCCAGGCCCTTGGCCAGGATCGCTGTGTAGCTGGCCACGCGCTGGGCAATGCGCTCGAGCCCTTCAGGCCCGTGGTAGACGGCATACATGCTCGCAATCACAGCGGGCAGTACCTGGGCCGTGCAGATGTTGGACGTGGCTTTTTCGCGGCGGATGTGCTGTTCGCGCGTTTGCAGTGCCAGGCGGTAGGCGGGCTTGCCATGTGCATCCACGCTCACACCCACCAGGCGGCCGGGCAGGCTGCGTTTGAACTCGTCGCGGCAGGCCATATAGGCGGCGTGTGGCCCCCCGGCGCCCATGGGCATGCCGAATCGCTGCGTGGTGCCCACAACGATGTCAGCGCCCCATTCGCCGGGCGGGGTAATCAGTGTGAGAGCCAACAGGTCGGCTGCGGCGATGAAGGCGGCCTGCTTGGCATGGGCCTTTTGCACATCGGCGCGCAGATCGTCAATACGGCCGCTGGTGGCCGGGTACTGGGCCAGCACAGCGAAGAAATCACCTTCGAGCAGCGCGCTCCACTCTTGGGCAGAGTTCGCGAGCCGAACCTCGATGCCCAACGGTTTGGCGCGGGTATGAATGACTTCGATGGTCTGCGGGTGGGCGTCGCCGGCCACCACAAACACGTTGCTTTTGCTTTTGACGGAGCGTTTTGCCAAGGTCATCGCCTCGGCGGCAGCGGTGGCCTCGTCAAGCATTGATGCATTGGCGATTGGCATGCCCGTCAGGTCGCAAACCATGGTCTGGAAGTTGACCAAGGCCTCCATACGCCCTTGCGAAATTTCCGCTTGATAGGGCGTGTAGGCCGTATACCAGGCGGGGTTCTCCAGAATATTGCGCAGGATGACGCCCGGTGTGTGGGTGCCGTAGTAGCCCTGGCCGATGAAGCTCTTGAGGACCTGGTTCTGCGACGCAATGGCCTTGAGTTCGGCCAGCGCTGCGGCTTCCGTTACTGGCAGGGGCAGGTCCATGGGCGTGCTGCGTGCAATCGAGCGCGGCACGATGCTCTCGATGAGGGCACTGCGCGATGCCTCTCCGATCACAGACAGCATGTGCGCTTCGTCGGCCGCATCGATGCCGATGTGGCGAGGCAGAAACTCGGAGGCGTTTTCGAGCGTGGCGAGCGCGGGCAGGGGGGCGAGAGTAGTCATCGGCGGCGGCGTGGGACGGTAAGCACATTGGCCCGGCAGGGCGCCGGGCCGCGGGGATCGGAAGATCCAGTGATCAGGCGTTCTTGGCGAACTCTGCATATGCAGGTTCGTCCATGAGCGCATCAAACTGCATCATGTCGGTGACGTGCACTTTGAAGAACCAGCCGGCGCCCAGCGGATCGCTGTTGGCCAGCGACGGGTCGGCGCGCAGTGCTTCGTTCACTTCAACGATTTCGCCGGTGACGGGCATGTAGACGTCCGCGGCGGCCTTCACGGACTCCACCACGCCAGCCACTTCACCCTGGGTGAAGGTCTTGCCGACTTCGGGCAGGTCCACAAACACCACGTCGCCCAGCGCGTCCTGGGCGTGCACTGTGATGCCGACGGTAGCGGCTTCGTGATCGGAGATGTCGATCCACTCGTGATCCTTGGAATATTTGACAGTCATGGGGGCTCCAGAAAAAAGGGATAACAAATAAAAAAGTGCCGATGCCAGCCACGACTGTAGCCGGGGCTGGCTGCTTGTGAAGGGGTTAGCCTCGGTGGTAGTGCGCTGGGGTGAACGGCATGGCGCGCACTTCCATCGGCACGGCCTTGCCGCGCACGATGGCGTTCACCCGCGTGCCGATGGCAGCAAACGCGGGCGCTACATAGCCCATGGCCACAGGCTCATTCACCGTGGGGCCCAGCAGGCCGCTGGTCACTTCGCCAATCTTTTGGCCGTCGGTGCTTTGCAATTCGGTGTGCTCGCGCACGGGCACGCGCTCCAGCGCGACCAAACCCACGCGCTTGCGTTGCAGGCTGGAAGGGTTGTCGATCTGCGCGAGCACCTTGTCGGCGCCTGGGAACCCACCGGCGCGTGCGCCCCCGGTGCGGCGTACCTTCTGGATCGCCCAGTTCAGCGCGGCTTCGGGTGGGGTGGTGGTGGTGTCGATGTCATTGCCATACAGGCACAGGCCGGCTTCCAGACGCAGAGAGTTGCGTGCGCCGAGCCCGATGGGTTTGACTTCGGGTTGCGCGAGCAGCGCGCGCGCCAGCATGTCGGCCTGCGCGGCGGGCACAGAGATCTCAAAACCGTCTTCACCGGTGTATCCACTGCGCGTTACAAAGCAGTCGCAGCCGGCAATGCTGTAGTGGCCCCCGGTCATGAACACTAGTTTCTCAATGCCGGGCGCCAGGCGGGCAAGCACTGCGACCGCCTGCGGCCCTTGCAAGGCCAGCAGGGCGTGGTCGGGCATGGGCACCACGTTGCAGCGCTGGCCAATGCGCGCCTGGATGTGTGCAATATCTCCCACTTTGCAGGCGCCATTCACGATGACAAAAATCTCATCGTTGCCTTGGTTGAAGAACATCAGGTCGTCAATGACGGTGCCTTCGTCGGTGAGCAACAGGCCGTAGCGCTGTTTGCCCACGGGCAGGTCGATCACGTCCACCGGCATCAGGCTCTCGAATGCAGCGGCGGCTTCTGGGCCAACCAATTTGAGCTGCCCCATGTGCGACACATCAAACAAGCCTGCTGCGCTGCGGGTGTGCAGGTGTTCCGCCATCAAGCCTGCGGGGTACTGCACGGGCATGGAGTACCCGGCAAAGGGCACCATGCGTGCGCCCAGTTCAACGTGCAGGGTGTTCAGGGGGGTTGTGAGCAGGGGGGCGATGGTGGACATGGCGGACTCCGGGGGCAAATGGGGGCCGCGGCCACCAAGATGGCCACGGGATTTGCCCTGCTGTCCGCTTTACCTGAGAGATTCGCCGCAGTGCCCTGGCTGGCCCTGCGGTTTGCTCCTTCGGTGGATGGGGCCGCATTGCATTGAATGGGCGGTCCATCTCTCTCCAGCAAGGGAACGCCCGCATCACTGCGGGCGGTTGTCAGTCCTTTTGCCTGAGCGTTCGGCTGTCGCCTGCGCCTTCGGCGGTGCGGTCACCCGTAGGGCTTCGCACTCTCTCCTGACCGGGCGAATTCTACCTACTTTGCGTAGACCAGATCGCGAAGTGCCAGCGAGATCGAGGGCACATACGTGATGATCAACAGGCACACCAGGATCACACCCACAAAAGGCAGCAGGTGCTTGATGATTCGGTCCAGCGAGATTTTGGCCACCGTGCAGGCTGCAAACAGGTTCACGCCAAAGGGCGGTGTGATCATGCCCAAAGCAAGGTTCACCACCATGATGAGGCCGAAGTGCACGGGGTCTACGCCGAAGTGCATGGCCACAGGGGCCAGGATGGGGGCGAGAACGATGATGGCTGCGCTGGTCTCGATGAACATGCCTATGAAAAACAGGGCGACGTTGACGCCCAGCAGGAACAGAGTAGGTGACTGCAGCACTGCCTCCAACCAGTGCCCAATGGCATCTGGCACACCGGCGCGCGTGATGAGGAACGCGAACAGCCCGGCGTTGGCAATGATGAACATGATCACTGCCGACGAAAGGGCGGACTTCCTCAAGATGGTGAACAGGTCTTTGATCTTGATCTCACGGTAGATCACGACGCCCACGACCAGCGCATAGAAGACTGCCACGGCCGATGCCTCGGTGGGGGTGAAGACGCCCCCATAAATGCCGCCCAGAATGATCACGGGCATGAGCAAGGCCCATCCGGCCTGCAGCGTGGCGCGCCCGATGGGCATGCGGCCATCGCCATCGTTCTTGCCCCAGCCTTTGTACTTGCAGTAGGCCCAGACGAAAAACATCAGCGCGCCGCTGATCAGCAGACCGGGACCAAAGCCTGCAATGAACAACTCGCCAATCGACACCTCTGCGCTCACGCCGTACAGGATCATCGGGATGGAGGGGGGAATGATCACACCGAGTTCAGCGCTGGTGGCTTGCAGTGCAGCGGCGTAGCTGGTGGGGTAGCCATGTTTGATCAGCGCCGGGATCAAGATGGCTCCGATGGCAAATGTGGTGGCCACCGATGAGCCCGAGACGGCCGCGAAGATCATGCAGGTGAGCACACAGGTCATGGGCAGGCCGCCTTGCACACCGCCCACCAGGCTCTTGGCAAATTCGACCAATCGGCGCGAGATGCCGCCGGTCTCCATGAGGTTGCCTGCCAGGATAAAAAACGGAATGGCGGCCAGTGGAAACTTGTTGATCGCGCCAAACATCTCCTTGACCGAGATCAGCATGTTGGCGTTGGACGCCTGAATGCCCAGCACCGACGCGAGCCCGATGGACACCGCCACCGAAACGGTGAGCGCAAAGCACAGCACCATGGTTGAAATCATGACCATGCTCATTGCGCTGTCTCCAGTTCCATGCGCAAGGGGTCCACCAGGTTGCCAATGATCCCCACAATACAAAAAAGGCCGCCCACGGGCATGGCCAGGTAGGCCCAGAACATGGACACGGACTCCAGCCCGGCCATGCTTTGCACGCCACCGCGTTGGGCATAGTCCCAGCCCCACCAGATGATGATGCCAATCAGGGTGAGTGCCGCCAGCGAAACCACCCAGTCGAGCACACGCCGTATCTTGGGGGGGCTCCAGCGGTAGAGCACGTCCACGCTCACCATCGCGCCCTGGCGGAAGGCCGCAGGAATGGCCAGAAACACCATCCAGATCAGGCTGAAGCGGATCAACACTTCCGTCCATTCAGCGGGCTGTTCCAGTACAAAACGCGTCACGATCTGGAACATGCCCAGCGACGCAGACAGGGCCAGCATGGCGCACGCGCCGAGCATGGCGATGAACGTGGTCCAACGCTCAAAGGTCAAAAATGCATTTTTCATGGAGCGATGCCAACGAGGGGCTGATAGGCAGGATGAGTGCAAATAATCACGGGCAGATAAAGAATGAAAACGCCCGATAGCGCAAAGGCTACGGGCGTTTAACGCTATTTTATCAATAGCATGGGCCGTGAGGCCGAATTACTTGTAATTGCGGATCTTGTCGAGCGTGGCTTTGCCAAACTGCTTTTCAAATTCGGCATTGACGGGTGCCAGTGCCGCCACAAACTTGGCCTTGTCGATGTTGTCGATCACGGTCATGCCCTTGGCGCGCAGGTCTGCCACGCCCTTGGCATCGTCTTCGTCCACGCGTGCGCGGTTGGCTTTGGTGCCTTCCTTGGCCGCATCGAGGAAGGCCTGTTTGTCTGCCGCGCTCAACTTGTCGAAAGACGCCTTGTTCATCACGAAGATGCAGGGTGAATACACGTGCCCGGTCAGGGTCAGGTGTTTTTGCACCTGATCGAACTTGGCCGAGATGATGACGGGCAGGGGATTCTCCTGGCCGTCGACGGTGCCTTGCTGAAGGGCCGTGAACACTTCGGGGAAGGCCATGGGCGTGGTGATGATGCCAAAGCCCTTGTACGCGGCGATATGCACGGGGTTTTCCATTGTGCGCATCTTCAGGCCCTTGAGGTCACCGGGCTCTTTCACATCGCGTTTGCTGTTGGTCATGTGGCGAAAGCCGTTTTCGGCCCAGGCCAGCGCTTTGAAACCCTTGGCGTCGAACTTGGTCAGCATCTCCTGGCCAATGGGGCCATCGAGGACTGCACGGGCATGGGCCTTGTCGCGGAACAGGAAAGGCACGTCGAGGATCTTGGTTTCGGGGACGAAATTGGGAATAGGCCCGGTGGAGCTGAAGGCCAGCTCTTGTGTGCCCAATTGCACCGCTTCGATCGATTCGCGCTCGCCGCCCAGTGCGCCGTTGTAGAAGGTCTGGACCTTGTAGCGGCCACCCGTGCGCTTTTCGACTTCCTTGGCAAACGTGTCGATGGCCACGCCCTGGTGGGAGTTCTGGGAGGTCGAAATGCTGATGCGCATGGTGGTCTGCGCTGCGGCGGTGGCTACAAAGCCCAGAGCAAGGCTCAGGCCGATGACGAGTTTGGACAATTGCATGAAGTCTCCTGTTGTTGGGGCCGCTGGCCTCGAAAAAAATGTGCCTTGGTGGCGCACAGGCGCAGGGTAAGTGGCGGTGGGCAAATTATGGCGGTGCAACATGGCTCCGGGCATCGGGGTTTGTGCTGGTAAGCGTGCTTATCAATGGGCTCGCTGGGCGCAGACGGTGCCATGGGTGCTGCCTTTACCTGAGCGGTTAAAGCCCGGGTGGTGCCTAAAAATAATCCGACCGGCGCTTGGGGCGCATGTCCCAACCTCCATCGCGGTGGGGCCCCAAAAATGCCAAGGGCCCCGTGCTGGCGATAACCAGCCGGGGCCTTGTCAGTTCGTGCACTCCGGTAAGAGCGCCTTGATGAATGAAGTATGCGCCGCGGTGCGGAGATGAATTTGCTGAAATTCTGCTGTCTTTTTCGGTTTTCAGAAAAATTTTCTTCAAATAGGCATATTGCTGAATAATCAGGCTGATGGATCGACTGGATAGAAAAATTCTCGCTGTGCTTCAGGGCAATGCACGTGCCAGCTTGCAAGAGATCGGGCAGGCAGTGGGCCTGAGCGCGTCACCGTGCTGGGGCCGCATCAAGAAGATGGAAGAGGCGGGCGTGATCCAGGGCTACACGGTGCGCATCAATCCGCAGTCGCTGGACCTGGCCGACACGGTGCTGGTGCAGGTCACGCTCGACAGCCACTCTGACAACACACTCGAAAAATTTGGTGAGACGCTGGCCAGCATTCCAGAGGTGATCGAGGCGCACCTCGTTTCTGGTGACTACGATTACCTGCTGCGCATCGTCGTCAAGGACACCCGCGACTACGAGCGCCTGCTGCGCGAAAAGCTCTACAAGATCAAAGGCATTCGCCACAGCCGCTCCAGCTTTGTGCTGCGCACGCTCAAGAAGGCTGATTTGCCGTTGTTTGCGGGATAGGCCTGCCCACCAAGGGCAGAGCATCGCACAGCCCGTTTAGCATAAAAAAAGGCCTGCAGTGCAGGCCCATCAAGCGCAACGCGCTATAAATTTTGACTACATGCCCGAATAATTCGGTCCGCCGCCGCCTTCCGGCGTGACCCACACAATGTTTTGCGTGGGGTCTTTGATGTCGCAGGTCTTGCAGTGCACGCAGTTTTGCGCGTTGATCTGTAGACGCTGTGTATCGCCGCCCTTGGTGGTGTCCGGCACAAACTCGTACACCCCCGCAGGGCAATAGCGCGCTTCCGGGCCGGCATATTGGGCCAGGTTGATGTTGACGGGCACGCCTGCATCCTTGAGCGTCAAGTGCGATGGCTGGTTTTCTTCGTGGTTGGTGTTGCTGATGAACACGCTGGAGAGCCGGTCAAAGGTCAGCTTGCCATCGGGCTTGGGATACACGATGGGTTTGCATTGCGCTGCGGGCTTCAGGTACGCGTGGTCGGGCTTGTCGCGGTGCAGCGTCCAGGGGATGTGGCCACGCAGCACAAACTGCTCGAAGCCATTCATCAGCGTGGCGGTGGTCAGGCCGTACTTGAACCAGTTCTTGAAATTCCGGTCCTTGTTCAGCTCGGTGTGCAGCCAGCTGTTTTCAAACGCTGCAGGGTAGGCCGTGAGTTCATCGTGCTGGCGGCCAGCGGCCACGGCGTCATAGGCGGCCTCGGCGGCCAACATGCCGGACTTGATCGCGGCGTGGCTGCCCTTGATGCGGCCCACGTTCAGGTAACCCGCATTGCATCCGACCAGTGCGCCGCCCGGGAAAATGGTCTTGGGCAGCGCATTGATGCCGCTGGCGTTGATGGCGCGCGCGCCGTAGGACAGGCGCTTGGCCGTGACTTCACCCTTGTCGTTTTCGAAGTAATAGCGGATGTTGGGATGTGTCTTCCAGCGCTGAAATTCTTCAAAGGGGCTCAGGTACGGGTTGGCATAGCCCAGGCCTGTGACAAAGCCCACGGCCAGCTTGTTGTTTTCTGCGTGATAGAGAAAGGCGCCGCCATAGGTGTCGTTTTCCATGGGCCAGCCGGCGGTGTGCAGCACCAGGCCGGGCTGGTGGCGGGACGGGTCGATTTCCCACAGTTCTTTGATGCCGATGCCAAAACTTTGCGGATCGCGGTCCGCATCAAGTTGGTAGCGGGCGATCAGTTGCTTGCCCAGGTGGCCGCGTGCCCCCTCGGCGAACACGGTGTATTTGCCCAGCAGTTCCATGCCGAGCTGGAAGTGATCGGTGGGTTCGCCTTCTTTTCCGATGCCCAGGTTGCCGGTGGCCACCCCTTTGACTGCGCCACTCTCGTTGTAGAGCACCTCGGCCGCCGGAAAGCCGGGGAAGATTTCCACGCCCAAGGCTTCTGCTTGCTCGGCCAGCCATTTGGTCAGATTGCCCAGGCTGATGATGTAGTTGCCATGGTTTTGCGCAAAGGGCGGCAACACCGCGTTGGGCACGCGGGTCCCAGACGTTTCGCTCAGGAAGATGTACGCATCGTCGGTCACGGGTTGGTTCAGTGGGGCGCCGCGTTTTTTCCAGTCGGGGATCAGCTCGGTGAGGGCCCTGGGGTCCATGATTGCTCCCGAGAGGATGTGCGCGCCTGGCTCGGACCCTTTCTCCAGCACCACGACCGACACGTCGGTGCCTTTTTCTGCGGCCAGTTGCTTGAGGCGGATGGCCGTGGCCAAGCCGCCGGGGCCGCCACCGACCACCACCACGTCATATTCCATGGATTCGCGGGGGCCGTATTGGGCAAGAATTTCATCGTTGGTCATGAGCGTCTCTTGGGGCGTTTGATAATGGTTTGAATTTCAACAGACAGCGAGGTCAACCACTGTCTGGCTCGCGACTGATTGTATTCATGGAATACAGACAATAGAACGATCGTTCTTTTTTGCGGATATTCGGAGGCTTTTTATGACCTACAGCATCGACTTGTCGGGCCGCGTGGCCTTTATCACTGGCGCATCGAGTGGCCTTGGCGCCCAGTTTGCCCGCACGCTGGCCCGTGCTGGCGCCGGGGTGGTGCTTGCCAGCCGCCGGGTGGATAAGCTCAAGGAGCTGCGTGCGCGCATCGAAGGCGAGGGGGGTGACGCCCATGTGATCGAGCTCGACGTAACCGATCACGACTCGATCAAGTCCGCCGTGGCGCACGCCGAGACCGAGATGGGCTCCATCGACATCCTGGTCAATAACTCGGGGGTCTCCACCACGCAACGTATCCAGGACGTGACGCCCGAAGACTATGACTTCATCTTCGACACCAACGTCAAAGGTGCGTTCTTTGTGGCGCAAGAGGTGGGCAAGCGCATGCTGGCTCGCTCGCGCGGCGCGGCGCCGGGCAGTTTTACGGGCGGCCGCATCATCAACATCGCGTCCATGGCGGGCCTCAAGGTGCTGCCGCAGATTGGCGCCTATTGCATGAGCAAAGCCGCCGTCGTGCAGATGACCCGTGCCATGGCCATGGAATGGGGCAAGTTCGGCATTAACGTGAACGCCATTTGCCCGGGTTACATCGACACCGAGATCAATCACCACCACTGGCAAACCGAGCAGGGCAAGAAGCTCATCGACATGCTGCCGCGCAAGCGTGTGGGCCAACCGCAGGACCTGGATGCCTTGCTGATCATGCTGGCCAGCGACCAGAGCCATTTCATCAATGGCGCCGTGATCGCGGCCGACGACGGTTTTGCGGTATGAAGATTGAAATCCCCGAGGTCAAGAAGCTCGTTTTTGAAATGCGCTTCCCCGTGCGCTGGGGCGACATGGACGCCATGGGCCACGTCAACAACACGGTGTATTTCAGATACCTGGAGACGGCGCGCATCGACTGGATGGTGTCGGTGGGTTGCAATCCTGATCCGCGCGGCCAGGGCCCGGTCATCGTCAATGCGTTCTGCAATTTCTACAAGCAGCTGGAGTACCCGGCAGACGTGCTGCTCAAGCTCTACGTGAGCGACCCGGGCCGCACCACGTTTGAGACCTGGGGCACGATGGAGCGGGCGGACCAGCCCGGTGTGGTCTGCGCGGCGGGCGGTGCCACCACGATCTGGGTGGACTTCCCGCTGCAAAAGGCAGCGCCCTTGCCTGACTGGATGCGGGCGCTGGTGTCGGTTGACTGAATTTTGAATGAAAATTAAATGAAATAGGCCTGTAGCGCTTATGGAATAAGCGCTGGTAGCTATTCAATTAATAGTGGTCAGCCTGCGGCAGTCACTTTTGCTTGGGCACCCGTCCCATCAGGTAGAACTCGGGATTGGGTTGCATGCCCGCAAAGCTGGCCATGCGGTTGCTGAGGCCAAAGAACGCCGTGATGGCGGCGATGTCCCAGATGTCCTCGTCGTCAAAACCATGGGCGTGCAGGGCGACAAAGTCCGCATCCTCGATCTCATGCGCGCTTTGGCACACCTTCATCGCAAAGTCGAGCATGGCGCGCTGGCGTGGCGAGATGTCGGCCTTGCGGTGGTTCACGGCCACCTGGTCGGCCACAAACGGCTTCTTCTCGTAGATGCGCAGGATGGCGCCGTGGGCCACCACGCAATACAGGCACTGGTTCGCTGCACTGGTGGTGGTGACGATCATCTCGCGTTCGCCTTTGGTCAGGCTTCCCTCTTCCTTGAGCATCAGTGCATCGTGGTACGCGAAGAACGCGCGCCACTCAGCTGGGCGGCGCGCAAACGCCAGGAACACATTGGGGATGAAGCCCGCCTTCTCCTGCACTTCGACAATGCGTGCGCGGATGTCTTCGGGAAGGGTGTTGAGGTCGGGGAAGGGGTAGCGGCTCATGGTGGTCTCCTGGGTTTTTGGGGGGCGGGTTGTGGGTGCAAGTATCACGGATGCCATTGGGTGGCACGCACCGGGCTTTGTGCTGGCGCGGCCGTGTTGCCCGCCAGGGCATATGACAGCTGGGTGGCGGCGGCAATCACGGTTTGCGCCAGCGTTTCGAGTTTTTCAGCCGGCAGGCGCGAGGCGGGGCCTGAAATACACACCGACCCCATCAGCCGCCAGTGCATGCCAAACACGGGGGCCGACACCGTGGCCACGCCCTGTTCGCGTTCGCCGATGGACCAGTGGTAGCCCTTCTTGCGGATCTCTTCGTAGGCCTTGCCCGGCTCCCCCGAAAACGCCAGGATCACGCGGCCCGGAGAGCCTTTGTCCAGTGGCAGGCCTTCGCCCATGCGCGCGTGGTGGCGCAGCGCCTGCGGGCCCTCCACACGCACGAGGCAGGTGCGCACATTGCCTTCGCGCACGTAGAAGGCGGCGCTTTCGCCCGTGGCAATGGTCAGCTGGCGCAGCGCGGGCTCCAGCACGTTCTGCACGTCAAAACCTGCTTGGTAGCGCGCGCCTAGCCAGCCTGCGGCGGGGCCCAGGCGCCAGTCGCCGTCCTCGCGCTGCACCATGAACCCCGACAGTGCGAGCGTGCGCGCCAGGCGCAGCACCGTGGTCTTGTGCAGGCCGCAACGCCGGCTCAACTCGGCCAGCGACAGGCTGGATTCACCCAGCGCAAAGGCCTCCAGCACCTGCAGTGCGCGCGTGACAGCGATCACACCGCCCGCGTCCTTGGGTGTGCCGTCATCCGACCCCAATTGCGGTTCTGGGGGCGGTGGGGAGATGGAGAGGGAGGGAGCCTCGGGAGAGACCCGAGGGGGGATTGGGTTTTTTCGAGGGTTGCTCACGGTGGAATTTGTTTCATTGTGCGCAACGGCATTGTATGGGTTGAAACGCCTGCGTAAAGTCGCCCCACACCGCCGGGGGGATGCATGTTGTGCAGCCCGGCGCGATGAAGCCCACCAACAGGAGACAGATCCATGGCCTTTCTTTCGTTCCGTTCGATTCCTTCGCGCAGCATTGCCGCGCGCCTGCTGTCCGTCGCCATTGGCATGGCTGCCGGGGCGCTGCCCTTTGCGGCGGCTCACGCGCAAGCGGCCTATCCCAACAAACCCATTCGCCTGATTGTTCCGTTCCCGCCCGGGGGCGGGACCGACATGATTGCGCGCACGGTGGCCCAAAAACTCACGGACCAGAACAAGTGGACCGTCATCGTGGACAACCGGCCCGGCGCAGGCGGCAATCTGGGGGTGGATGCCGCCGCCAAGTCACCTGCGGACGGCTACACGCTGGTCATCGGCCAGACCAGCAACCTCGCCATCAACCCCACGCTGTACCCCAAGCTGCCGTACGACCCGCTCAAGGACCTGGTGCCGGTGGCGCTGGTGTCGTCCTCGCCCATCGTGATGGCCGCACCCGTGAACTCACCTTACAAGACGTTCGCCGACGTGGTGGCCGCCGCCAAGGGCAAGCCTGATGCGCTCACTCTGGGCTATTCGGGCAACGGCACGGTGGCCCACCTGTCGGGCGAGCTGGCCGAGAACGCGGCGGGTATCAAGCTGCGCCACATCCCCTACAAAGGCGCGGCCCAGGCCATGACCGACCTGGTGGGCGGGCAGATCGATTTGTACATGTCCTCCGTGCCCACGCTGCTGGGCCAGGTGCGCAACGGCAAGCTCAAGGTGCTGGCCATCACGTCGGCCAAACGCTCGTCCCAGTTGCCTGATGTGCCCACCCTGGCGGAATCGGGCTACAAGGGGTTCGAGGCCGTGACGTGGTTCGGCATCCTGGCGCCCGCAGGTACGCCTGCGCCCATCGTGGCCCAGCTCAACAAGGCCATCAACCAGGCATTGCAGCACGCAGAAGTGGCTGAAAAGCTTCGCTCCGAAGGTGGTGACGTGCTGGGCGGCACGGCCGAGCAGTTCAGTGCGCTGCTGCGCGCCGACGTGCCGCGTTGGTCCAAGATCGTCAAGGACTCGGGCGCCAGCCTGGACTGATCGGCTGCGCTGCCAGCCCGTCCTTCGTTCGTTTCATCCCTTCTTTTCCTTCCTTCGTTTTCGGGCCCTCGCCATGTCCTGCGAAAGCCTTGCCACGCCCGTGCGGTTTTCCGCAGGCACGGGTCTGCCCCGCGCTGTGCTGCCTGCGGGGGCGAGCGACTGCCATGTGCATGTCTACAGCAGCCGCTTTGCCTCAGCTCCTGGCGCCCGTTTGCAGCCGCCTGACGCTTCGGCGCAGGACTACCGCGCGCTGCAGCGGCGCATAGGCACCACGCGCACGGTGCTGGTCACGCCATCGACCTATGGCACCGACAACCGCTGCATGCTCGAAGGGTTGGCCGCGCTGAGTGCGGCAGGGGGTGAGGCGCGCGGCGTGGCCGTGATAGACGGAACGGAAAGCGATGCCGATTTGCGGCGGCTGGACGCTGCTGGCGTGCGCGGCGTGCGGCTCAACCTGTCGCTGGGCGTGTCGGGCTTGGTGGATTGCATGGTGCCTCTGGCCCAGCGCATCGCTCCGCTGGGCTGGCACCTGCAATTGCTGATGGCCCCCGATCTGCTCGTCGACCAGGCGGATGTGCTGCGCAGCCTACGGGTGCCTCTGGTGTTCGACCACTTCGGCCGCGTGGCACCAGCGCAGGCGGGGCGGCATGCAGCCCACGCGCTGCTGCTTGAGCTGCTGCGGGAAGGGCGTGCATGGGTCAAGCTTTCCGGTGGCTACATCGTGAGCGCACTGCATTCGGTGGAAGACCCCGCACTCGACGCCTTGGCCGCGAGCTATCTGCGCTGCGCGCCCAGCCGGGTGCTGTGGGGCAGCGATTGGCCCCACGCCACAGCGTCTGCCGGTGTGCAGCCCATGCCTGACGATGCCCGCCAGGTTGACCGGCTTAGCCACTGGACCCGGGCCTGTGGCGGCGATGCCTTGCTGGATCAGGTGCTCGTGGACAACCCGCAAGTGCTGTACGGCTTTGGCAAGCCATCTCTTTAGCCCATTCCATTTTTTGACTTTGAGGAGCCCTCATCATGACCATCGCCTCTCGCCATCGTCCGCGCATCGCCCGCCGCAGCCTGCTGGCACTGGGCGCGTCCCTGTGTGCTACTTCCGTGTTTGCCCAGGGCGACTGGCCCGGAGGCAAGGTCATCACCTGGGTGGTGCCTTACCCCGCCGGAGGCAGCACGGACGTGCTGGGCCGCAACATCGCCCAGCGCCTGGGCCCGGCCCTCTCCACCAACGTGATCGTGGACAACAAGGCCGGTGCCACCGGCACCATCGGCGCAGCGTATGTGGCCAAGGCGCAGCCCGACGGGCTCACCTTGCTGGGCACCTCCATCGGCCCGCAGGCCATTGCACCGCACCTGATGGCCAAACTGCCTTATGACCACATCACGGCGTTTGAGCCGGTCATCACCATCGGCACCATTCCGCACATCCTCGTGGTGGGCCCCCACCAGCCGTTCAAAACCCTGGCCGACCTGCTGGCCGCGGCCAAGGCGCAGCCGGGCAAGCTGGCCTTTGCTTCGGGCGGCAACGGCACCATCCTGCAGATGCAGGGGGAGTTGCTGCAGCAACAAACAGGTGCGCGCTTCATACACGTGCCCTACAAGGGTGACACCCCCGCCTTGCAAGACACGCTGGCCGAGCAGGTGCAGTTCATGTTTGCCCCCGCTGCTGCGGCGCTGCCCCACGTGCAGGCCGGCAAGCTGCGCGCGCTGGCCGTCACGTCCGCCCAGCGCCTGCAGGCCTTGCCTGCCGTGCCGACCATGGGCGAGGTGGGGATGAAGGACTTTGTGGTCGAGCAATGGCAGGCCGTTTTTGCACCCGCCAAGACCCCAGCCGCCGTGGTACAGCGCCTGAACCTGGAAATCAACAAGGTGCTCAAGGACCCGAGCGTGGTGGCACTGGCGGACAAGCTGGGCATCACGCTGGTGGGGGGCACGCCGCAGCAACTGGGCGACCTGCAAAAAGCCGACTCCGCCCAGTGGGCCAAGGTGATCAAAGACGGAAACATCAAGGCCGATTGAGGGGCGCGGCCCACCCGACACCGCTGGCGTCGTTGCCGCGTCTTGTCGTACCGCTGGTACTGCCTGCGACGCGACGCCTAGCCAGCGATGCCGGGTGAACCGCGACTGAATCCGTGCAACTGCGGCATCAGCCTTTCAACTTCTCACTTACTCAACCAACGAACTCCACCATGAGCCAACTCCCTGAAATCATTCGCACCATCGACCGCGTGAGCGCTGACGTGGTGCAAAAAGCCGCCACGTACCAAGCCGCCATCCTGGCCGACGTGGCCGGCCGCCGCGGCACCATGCACGGCCGCGTGGCGCCTGTGCACCAGAGCATGAAAGTCGCCGGGCCCGCCTTCACGGTCGAGGTGCGACCCGGCGACAACCTGATGATCCACGCCGCCATTGCGCTGGCCCAGCCGGGCGACGTGCTGGTGATCGACGGCAAGGGCGACCAGACGGCGGCGCTGATGGGCACGCTGATGCTCAGCGCCTGCAAGAAGCGCGGCCTGGCGGGCGTGATCGTGGACGCATCCATCCGCGACAAGCTGGAAATTCTGGAGCTGGACTTCCCCGTGTTCAGCGCTGGCTTCAACCCCGCAGGGCCAACGAAGTACGTGCCCGGCCGCATCAACCACCCCATCAGCGCAGGCGGCGCGGTGGTGAACCCCGGTGACCTGGTGGTGGGCGACGCCGATGGCGTGGTGGTCATCGAGCGTGAAAAGGCCCCCGCCATGCTGGCCCTGGCCGATAAGAAGGTGGCCGACGAAGCCGCGCGCATCGAGGCCATTGCCCGGGGCGATACCGCGTCGAAATGGCTGCCCGCCGCCCTGCGTGCTGCGGGCGTGTTGACGGAAGGGGAGGCCCTGTGAGCCAGCCCGTCATCATCGTCACAGGCGCCGATCTGGCGCCGCAAGCCCTGGAGTTGCTCACGGGCTACGAGGTCATCTACGCCGGCAAGACGCCTACCGAAGACGACATGGTCGCCCTGTGCGGTGCGCACAACCCGGTGGCCATCATCGTGCGCTACGGCAAGGTGGGCGCGGCCGTGATGGATGCGGCGCCCGCGCTCAAAGTCATCTCCAAGCACGGCAGCGGTACCGACACCATCGACAAGGTGGCGGCCCAGGCGCGCGGCATTGAGGTGGTGGCCGCCGTGGGTGCCAACGCTGCCGCCGTGGCCGAACAGGCGCTGGCGCTGCTGCTGGCCTGCGCAAAATCGGTGGTGGCGCTGGATGCGCGCATGCATGCCGGTCACTGGGACAAGGCCACGCACAAAAGCCTGGAACTGGGCGGCCGCACCGTGGGCCTGGTGGGCCTGGGCGCCATCGGGCTGCGTTTCGCCAAGATGGCCGACGCTTTGGGCATGCGTGTGATCGGCTTCGATCCATTCGCCAAGAACCTGCCGGACTGCGTGCAGAGCGTTCCGCTGGAAACCCTCTGGCGCGAGGCGGATGCCATCTCCTTGCACTGCCCGCTGACCGATGAGAACCGCGGCATGCTCAACGCCGATACCTTGGCGCAGTGCAAGCGCGGCGTCATTGTGGTGAACACCGCGCGTGGTGGCCTGGTCGACGAAGCCGCGCTGCTGGCTGCTGTGCGCTCGGGCCACGTGATGGCCGCTGGGCTGGACAGTTTTGCCGAGGAGCCCATGGCGGCAGGCCACCCTTTCCAGGGCGAGCCGCGTTTCATCCTGAGCCCGCACATCGGCGGCGTGACGAGCGATGCCTACGTGAACATGGGCGTGGGCGCTGTCCGCAACCTGCTCGCCGTGCTGGCCCGATCCCCGGCCGACGTGGCCGCTGCCTGAGCGGATCGGCGGACAAAGAACAAGGCCGGGCAGGGCGCCCGGCCACACAGGAGACAAAGACCATGGCATTTAATTTCAAGTCAAATACGCCTCAAGCGCTTTTGCATAAAGCGCTATCAGCTATTTTATTGATAGCGTCATGTGCAGCACACGCACAGACGGCCTATCCCAACAAGCCCGTGAAGCTGGTGGTGGGCTTTGCCGCAGGCGGCCCGACCGACGTGGTGGCCCGTGCGTTTGCCGACCACGCAAGCCGTGCGTTGGGCCAGCCCTTCATCATCGACAACAAGCCCGGCGCCAACACCATCCTGGCGGCCCAGGCCGTGGCCAGTGCGCCGGCCGACGGGTACACGCTGTTGTTCGGGGCGACCAACCACACGATGATCCCGGGCCTGTACAGCGGCCGGGTGAAGTTTGATGCTGTGCGCTCTTTCCGGCCGCTGTGCACCGTCGCCACCAGCCCCACCGTGCTGGTCGTGGGGCCCGCCATGCCCGCCAAATCGCTGGCCGACTACATGGACCGTGCACGCAAGGCGCCGGGCCATATCACGGCCGGCACCGCAGGTGTTGGCAGTTCAGGCCACTTTGCGACCGAGATGTTTGCCCGCGCCAACCAGCTTCGGCTGAACCACGTGCCCTACAAAGGCGCGGCGCCCGTGGTGACCGACCTCGTGGGCGGGCAACTGGACAGCTCGTTTGCCACGCTCGGCTCGGTGCTGCCGCAGATTCGCGCCGGCAAGCTGACCGCACTGGCTGTGGCCTCGCCCAAGCGGTCTTCGCTGCTGCCCGACGTCGCAACATTTGCCCAGGCTGGGGGCGGTACTTATTCGGCCGACGCGTGGTATGGCGTGCTGGCCCCTGCTGGCATCGACGACGCCATTGCCCAGCAACTGGAGCGCGTGGCCAAGGACTTTGTGCAGAGCCCCGCCGCGGCCGAAAGGCTGCGCGGCCTGGGGCTGGAAGCGGAGGCCACCTGCGCCACCGCGTTTGCCAGCCAGGTGAGCCGAGAAGTCGCCACCTACACCCAGATCGCGCGCGATTTGGACCTCAAGGCGGACTGATCCGTCCACCCCGTTCACCCCGTCCACCTTGTGTGGCGCCGGGCTGCCGGTGCCTCGCTTTTCCAATCTTCTCCCCTCGGAGGGCATATCCATGTTCCGTTTTCTGAAACCCGTGATCGCCGGCTGCGCACTGGCTGCTGGGCTGGCACACGCAGCATTCCCCGAACGCCCCATTACCCTCGTCGTGCCGTATGCCCCCGGCGGCGCAGCCGACGCCGTAGCGCGCGTGGTGGCCACCCGCCTGGGCGCCAAGCTGGGCACCAGCGTGGTGGTGGACAACAAAGCTGGCGCCAGTGGCACCATTGGCGCGAGCTTTGTGGCCAAGGCCCCAGCCGATGGCTACACCATGCTGTACGACGCCACGCCGTACTCCATCAACCCGCACCTGTTCCCCAAGATGCCCTATGCCAGCACCGCGTTGCAGCCGCTGTCACTGGTGTTACTGGCGCCCAATGTGCTGATCGTGAAGGCCGATGCACCTTACAAGAACGTGAACGACCTCATCGCCAAGGCCAAGGCGCAGCCGGGCAAGATCAACTTCGCCTCGGGCGGCAGCGGCACGGTGCAGCGCCTGGCGGCCGAGCTGTTTCGCCAGCAACTGGGGCTGGACATGGTGCATGTGCCCTACAAGAGCGGCGGCCCAGCCATCACCGACGTGATGGCCGGGCAGGTGGACTTCATGTTCGGCACCGTGGCGGCCACCTATCCGCATGTGTCGGGCGGCAAGCTGCGCGCCTTGGCCGTGTCGGCTTCCGAGCGCTCCAAACGACTGCCGGATGTGCCCACGGTGGCGGAGACGGTGATTCCGGGCTACGAGGCGTTTGAGTGGAACGGCGTGTTCCTGCCCTCGGGCACGACCGAGGCGGTGGTGACCAAGCTGCAGCAGGCGCTGCAGGACGTGATGAAAGAGGACGAGGTCAAGCAGCGACTGGCCGACATGGGCGCACAGCCCATCGGCTCAACGCCGGCCGAGTTCGCCACCTTTCTGAAGAAGGAAGACGCCAAGTGGAGCGAAGTGGTGCGCAAGGGCGGCATCAAGCTGGACTGAGTGATGGCGTTGTGGCCCGTACCGCATTCAGCGGGAATGAACCGCCCGCAGCCCCTGCCGCCGCAAGGCGCGTGTGACAGCCACATGCATATCTTCGATCCGCGCTTTGTGCCCTCTGCGCACTGGCAACGCACGCCGCCCGTCGCGCCTGTGGCGGCGTACCGCCAGTTGCAGGCGCGGTTGGGAACCCAGCGCGCGGTGGTGGTCACGCCCTCTACTTATGGCACTGACAACGCCTGCATGCTCGATGCGCTGGCCCATTGGGGCGACAGCGCACGCGGCGTGGCCGTGGTGCACCCGAGCGTGAGCGCCGAAGAACTGGCACGGCTTGCCGCATGCGGGGTGCGCGGGCTGCGCGTCAACTTTGTGTCACCTCAGTCCTGGGGAACCACCACCCCCGAGATGCTGGCCACGTTGGCACAGAAGGTGGCGGATCAGCCCGCCTGCCAGGGCTGGCATCTCCAGGTCCTTGCACACCCCGAGCAGATTGTGTCGATGGTTTTGCTGCTGCAATCGCTGCCCGTGCCGTTGGTCATCGACCACCTGGGCCGCATCGACCCGGCCGTGGGGCCTGCCGGTGCGGCGTTCGGCGTCGTGCGCGGCTTGCTCGATGGCGGGAACACCTGGGTCAAACTTTCGGGGGCGTACATGCGGTCCTCGGTCCATGGCCCCAGCTATGCCGACACCCTGCCGCTGGGCCGCGCGCTGGTGCAGGCGGCGCCAGAGCGCCTGGTGTGGGGCAGCGACTGGCCGCATACCACCGAGCTGCCTGGCTCGGTGAACGATTCGGATCTGATGGATCTGTTGCACGCCTGGGCCGGTAGTCGCGCGGCAGCGAGCCGCATCTTGGTGGACAACCCGGTGCATCTGTATGGCTTTGATGGCTTTGACACCATGCCTTGAACTTGAAAGAAGACGCATGTTTTTGCTGAACCCACCCCGCGTCCGTGAACTGGAACTGTTCACCTCGATGCCCACGCATTTTCGCCGCCAAGAGCGCAGTGAGTGGGCGGATGCCAACCGGGCAGGAGCCATCACCGACTCGTTCCTTGAAGGTCCGGTGTTTGATGATCTGGGCCATTTGTACGTGACGGACATTCCATGGGGTCGCATCTTTCGCATTGATCCGCAGGGCGTATGGACCCTGGTGACCGAGTACGACGGCGAACCCAATGGCCTGAAATTGCTTCGGCCCGGCACCTTGCTGATCACGGATTACAAGAACGGGTTGATGCAGCTGGAGGTGGCTACAGGCAAGGTCACGCCCTATCTGCAGCGCCGCAACAGCGAGCGCTTCAAGGGTGTGAACGACTTGATCTTTGACACTGACGGCAACCTTTACTTCACTGATCAGGGCCAGAGCGGCCTGCACGACCCGAGCGGCCGCTTGTACCGCCTGCGCCCCAATGGTCAGCTGGACCTGCTGCTCGCCAACGTGCCCAGTCCCAACGGCGTGGCTTTGTCCCCCGACGGCCGCGTGCTGTACTTGGCCGTGACGCGCGGCAACTGCGTATGGCGCGTGCCCCTGTTGCCTGACGGCAGCGTTGCCAAAGTCAGCCAGTTTTTTACCTCGTATGGGCCCAGTGGCCCCGATGGTCTGGCGGTGGATGTGCAGGGCCGCTTGCTGGTGGCCAATCCAGGCCTGGGATACGTGTGGGTCCTGAACCACCGCGCGGAGCCTGAGCAGGTGCTGCGCGGCCCGGCAGGGTCTTCCATCACGAATCTGGCGTTCGGCGGGGCAGGGCGTACCACCGTCTATGTGACCAACTCCACGCACGGGCACATCCTGCGCGAGCGCCTCGATCACCCAGGATTGCCGTTGTCTCGTGGCGCTTGAAACCAAAATGCGCAATCTATAAATATTAACTATTAATAAGATTCAATCGATTTAATTTACATGTTGTCGTTTGCTTCCTACCATCTGCCCTGTTGATACGTTTTTGCCAACGCGCTTTCACAGGAGATGCCCCCATGACGACACAAGCCAAATGCCCGTTTGATCACACCAAGGCGGTACCCACCGGCCCACGCAATACCGACTGGTGGCCCAACCAGCTCAACCTGCGTCCGCTGAAACAGAATTCCCCGCTGGTCGACCCCATGGGCGACGGCTTCAATTACGCCGAGGAGTTCAAGAGCCTGGATCTGGCCGCTGTCAAGGCTGACCTGAACGCGCTGATGACCGATTCGCAGGACTGGTGGCCCGCAGACTTTGGTCACTATGGGCCGCTGTTCATCCGCATGGCCTGGCACAGCGCGGGCACCTATCGTCTGGCCGATGGCAGGGGTGGCGCCGGGGCAGGGCAGCAGCGTTTTGCTCCCCTGAACAGCTGGCCCGACAACGCCAACCTGGACAAGGCGCGCCGCCTGCTCTGGCCCATCAAGCAAAAATATGGCCGCAAGATTTCGTGGGCCGACCTGATGATCCTGACGGGCAACGTGGCGCTCGAATCCATGGGCTTCAAGACCTTTGGCTTTGCCGGTGGCCGCCCCGACGTGTGGGAACCCGACGAAAATGTGTACTGGGGCGCAGAGAGCACCTGGCTGGGCGGCGACAAGCGCTACAGCGGCGAACGCGACCTGGCCAACCCACTGGCCGCTGTGCAGATGGGCCTGATCTACGTGAACCCCGAAGGCCCCAACGGCAACCCTGACCCCATCGCCGCCGCACGCGACATCCGCGACACGTTTGCGCGCATGGCCATGGACGATGAAGAAACCGTGGCGCTTATCGCAGGTGGCCACACCTTTGGCAAAACCCACGGCGCAGGCGACGCCGCACTGGTGGGCGGCGAGCCTGAAGCGGGCGGTATTGAAGACCAAGGCCTGGGCTGGATCAGCAAACACGGCAGCGGCTTTGGCGGCGACGCCATCACCAGCGGACTGGAAGTCACCTGGACCACCACGCCCACGAAGTGGAGCAACAGCTTCTTTGAAAACCTGTTTGGCTTTGAGTGGGAGCTGACCAAGAGCCCCGCCGGCGCCCACCAATGGATCGCCAAGAACGCCGAGGCCACGATTCCGCATGCGCACGATCCGTCCAAGAAAGTGCTGCCCACCATGCTGACGACCGACCTGTCACTGCGGTTTGATCCGGCTTACGAGAAGATCTCGCGCCGGTTCCTGGAGCACCCTGCGCAATTTGCCGACGCGTTCGCCCGCGCCTGGTTCAAGCTCACGCACCGCGACATGGGCCCGCGCTCTCGCTATCTTGGCCCTGACGTTCCCGCCGAAGTGCTGGTCTGGCAAGACCCGGTTCCAGCTGTGGACCATGCCTTGGTGAACGCGCAGGACATTGCGGCGCTCAAGGCAACGATCCTGGCGTCTGGCCTGTCGATTGCGGAGCTGGTGTCTACGGCGTGGGCGTCGGCATCGACCTTCCGTGGCGGCGACAAGCGTGGTGGCGCCAATGGTGCGCGCATCCGTTTGGCTCCGCAAAAGGATTGGGAGGTGAACCAGCCCACACAGCTTGGCAAGGTTTTGGGCCAGCTCGAAGCCATCCAGAAAGACTTCAATGCGGCGCAAACGGGGGGCAAGAAGATATCCCTGGCTGATCTCATCGTGCTGGGCGGGGCTGCCGCTATTGAGGCGGCGGCCAAGAAGGTGGGCCAGCAGGTGACCGTGCCCTTTGCGCCTGGGCGCACAGATGCGTCGCAGGAACAAACCGACGTGGCCTCGTTTGACGTGATGGAGCCTGTGGCCGATGGCTTTCGCAACTATGTCCGCCCCGGGCTGGAGGGGGCTGTGGCCGAATTGTTGATCGACCGCGCCAACCAGCTCACACTGACGGCGCCTGAGATGACGGTGCTGGTCGGTGGCCTGCGCGCGTTGGGTGCGAATGCAGGGCAAACAGCCCATGGCGTCTTGACGCAGCGCCCTGAAACGCTGAGCAACGAATTTTTCGTGAACCTGCTCGACATGCGTACCAAGTGGCAAAAGTCTGACGCTATGCCAGGCGTGCTGGACGGCGTGGACCTGACGGATGTGTCCAGGCG
>RCMZ01000160.1_pt1 | contig 41973 bp, 34 predicted proteins | sample 2041141 | NCBI WGS metagenome assembly RCMZ01 (sample SAMN09708263, study PRJNA481090) | Wastewater metagenome, whole genome shotgun sequencing project. | biome: sewage; isolation source: Davis station wastewater (DW) | place: Antarctica: Davis Station | collected 2010-03-01 | reverse complement strand
CATGGCAGCGTTTCCCATTGGATCAGCCCCATGTCTGACTATCTCGACGACTTCTCCGAAGAGAAGAGTAAAACCCAGGTCAAGCGCGAGCTACATGCGCTGGTGGATCTCGGCGAACGCCTGACCACCTTCAAACCCGACCTGCTTAACCGCTTGCCGCTCACCGACGCTCTGCGTCGTGCGCTGGCCGATGCGCCTAAGCACACCGCTAACATTGCGCGTAAACGACATATCCTGTTCATCGGCAGATTAATGCGTGATCAGGACATCGACGCCATTCTCAGCCTGATCGATCAACTGGACGCGTCCACACGCCAGTACAACGAACGCTTCCACGGCCTAGAACGCTGGCGCGACCGTTTACTGGTTGGTGACGACGCGGTACTGGACAGCTTCGTCGCTGACTACCCCGAGGCGGATCGCCAGCACTTGCGCCAACTGATCCGTCAGGCCCAACACGAAACCGCACAAAACAAAGCGCCAGCCGCTACCCGTAAAATCTTCAAATACATCCGTGAGCTGGATGAAACTAAACGCGGCCTGCGTTAAGTTCTGCACAGAATGGGTTAGTCGCATGGCGGCGTAGCCCATTCTGGGTGCTTATGACAGCATCCAAAGCACCAGCGGCAGCAACCAGCCCAGCGTGACAAAAAAGCCCAGCAAGGCCACTAGCTGATCGTTGGCTTTGGCCGCCACCGGGTCATAGCGCCCCAGCGTCAACAGGCGCAACGCCCAGCATCCCTGCACATAAAAGAACAGCGTTACCAGCAGCTCACCAAGCACACTTAAAACGCCCTCAAGCACCTCAGGCCCCAGTGCCGCCAACAGTGATCACATCGATCTTCAGCGTCGGCTGGCCGACGCCTACCGGCACCGACTGGCCATCTTTACCGCACGTGCCCACACCGCTGTCGAGCGACAGGTCATTGCCGACCATCGACACCCGCGCCATCGCCTCAGGGCCGTTACCGATCAAGGTAGCGCCTTTAACCGGCGTGGTGATTTTACCGTTCTCGATCAAATAGGCCTCACTGGTGGAGAACACGAACTTACCGCTGGTGATATCCACCTGCCCGCCGCCTAAGTTGGCGCAGTACAGCCCCTTCTTCACCGAGGCGATGATTTCCTGCGGATCGCTTGCCCCGGCCAGCATGTAGGTATTGGTCATGCGTGGCATCGGCAGGTGCGCGTAAGACTCGCGCCGACCGTTACCCGTGGCGGCTACGCCCATCAAACGAGCATTCAGCTTGTCCTGCATATAGCCCTTGAGTACGCCGCTCTCGATCAGTGTGGTGCACTGAGTGGGCGTGCCTTCGTCGTCTACTGACAAAGAGCCACGGCGCTCGAACAGGGTGCCATCATCGACAATGGTGCACAGGCTAGAAGCCACTTTCTCGCCCATCCGGCCGCTGTAGGCCGAGCTGCCTTTACGATTGAAGTCACCTTCCAAACCATGGCCGACCGCCTCGTGCAACAGCACCCCGGACCAACCGGCGCCCATCACCACCGGCATGCTGCCCGCCGGCGCAGGAATCGCTTCGAGATTAACCAGCGCCTGACGCAGCGCTTCACGGGCATAGCCCATGGCCCGGTCTTCATTGAGAAAATAGCGGTAGTCGGTACGTCCGCCGCCGCCATGGCCACCGCGCTCGCGACGGCCGTTCTGCTCAACAATTACGCTGACGTTAAAACGCACCAGTGGGCGCACATCCGCCGCCAAGCTGCCATCGGTGGCAGCCACCAAAATGCGCTCCCACACCCCGGCCAAACTTACCGTGACCTGCTGGATACGTGGATCAAGGGCGCGCGTAGCGACATCCACACGCTTGAGCAACTCGACCTTCTCGGCTCGGCTCAGCACATCCAGTGGATTATCTTGGGCATACAGGGCCGTGACCTGCGGACTGGCAAACACCTGCACACGCCCATGCTGGCCGGCGCGAGAAATCGAACGGGCGGCCCGTGCAGCCTGACTCAAGGCCTCGGCGGTGATGGCATTGCTATAGGCAAAACCGGTCTTTTCACCAGACTGAGCGCGCACACCAACGCCTTGATCGAGGTTAAAGCTGCCTTCCTTAACGATGCCGTCTTCCAGCACCCACGTTTCTGACACCTGGCCATGGAAATACAGATCCGCCGCATCAATACCCGGGCCTGCTAACTCGCCCAGTACTGCGGGTAAAGACTCGATGGCCAAGCCACCCGGACCCAGCAGGTGCTCACTCACCGATAACAACAAGTTGCTCATAGTAACTCCACAGAAAATCGACAATGACTCTGCACCGGCATGCGCTGGCGAATAGCCGCCTGCTCCGCCGCATCGCGACTGGCCAGCAACAGCGCCTCGCCTTGGTCATGCTCGGCCAACGGCCGGCCCCAAGGATCAATGATCGCCGAATGACCATAGGTTGCGCGCCCGCCGGGGTGGATGCCACCCTGATTGGCGGCCAACAGGTAACACTGGGTTTCAATCGCCCGGGCACGCACCAGCACCTGCCAGTGCGCGGCACCGGTTAGCGCGGTAAACGCCGATGGCGCACTGATCAGTTCAGCGCCCGCTTCACGCAGCGCCGTGTATAGCGCCGGGAAGCGCAGGTCGTAGCAAACCGTTAGGCCAAGGCGGCCAACTGGCGTATCGGCCACCACCAGGCGAGCACCATGGGCGTAGTCGTCGGACTCACGATACTGGCCACGGTTATCAGCCACATCCACATCAAACAAATGCAACTTGTCGTAGCGCGCCACGCGCTGCCCCTGTGCGTCAATCAGCAGCGAACACGCATGTGGCTTGGCTTGAGGCTCGTCATCCGGCGGCAAAGGCAGGGTGCCGGCCACGATCCATAAACCCAGATCGCGGGCTGCCAAACGTAACCAAGGCAAAATCGGACCTTCGCCCAAGGCTTCAGCCTGCCCTAACTGGGGCAGATCATGACGACCTATGGCAGCGAAGTTTTCTGGCAGCACGGCCAATTGAGCACCCGCTGCTGCGGCCTGTTCGAGCAGGCGGCGGGCGGCACGCAAATTGGCCAGAACATCGTCCTGACTGACCATCTGGATTACGGCAACGCTCATGGCACTCTCCGGTACAGGTAACAGACACATGCTACCCCATCACCAAAAGGCTCAGGCGGGCAAAGACTCAATAGGGTTTGACGAAACTGACCGTGGGATTATCCAGCGGCCCAACAGCGCGGTACTCGACGCTGGTCAGTGAGGACATCTTGCCTCCCAGCAACTTGTCGGCGACAAATAAAGCGCCGCCAACCGCCGGTGCACCGATGATCAAGGCCGCCAACGGCAGATTACTGGCCACCGGCAGAGTTACCCGAATACGTGTATCAATCGTCTCTTGGCGCATGTCTAGCTGACCATCGACAACGATGGTCGACGGGCCCTTGAGGGTCAACGGTACGCTGGTGGCGAACTGGCCATCTGTGCCCTGCAATACGCCGTCAACCCGATCATAGGCCAGTCCCTTTTCGGTCAGATCGGTAAAGTCCAAACGCAGACGGCGAACCAGCGAATTGAAGTTCAACAACCCGAAAACTCGTAAGGTCGCCGCGGAGCCACCGCTAACCTCCAAGAACTGACCGCGGCTGAGGCGCAGATCAACTTTGCCGGTCAGGTGCTGCATATTGAAATTCAGCGGCGAGCCCTGCCAGTTACCCTCAACGTCAACCCGAAAACTCTCACTGGTGACACTCGGCGCAAACTGCCAGGCAGTCAGTATTGCAGCCAGATCCTTGCCCTTGAGGCGCCCTGTATAACGGCTGCGGCTTGCGCCCGGCGCACCGTCCCAGACTAATCCGCCCGTTACCAGCAGACCTTTAAGATCAATATTCAGATCGCTGAAGCTGACCCCTGCAGCGGTTGGTCGCGCCTTCAGCGCCATCGCACCGACCAGACTATCGCCTTGCAATACTTTAGCGATGCTCAGATCTAGCGCAGGTATTTGTCTTGGGTCGACACTGGCCAACGGGTCGGCGACCGGCGGCGCAGAGGGATCGGCGGGTTGCTGCGCAGGCAGTTGCAGGCGGCTCAAATTAGCCACCAAGGTGGCACCTGAGGCATCTGGCAGGCGAATCTCGCCCGTCAGCAGATCACTGTCCAGCTGCAATTGCCACGCGGCAGGCGCGCGGGTCAATTGCGCGTCTAGCTGCTCAAGCGTCACGCCAAAGCCCTGAAAGTGTCCGACCTTTAACGCTACACGGCGGATAAAGTCGCTACTCACCGGGCTCTGCGCCGGCGCATAACGCTTGAGCGTGGCTTGCCAAACCGCTAAATCCAACTCACTCAAGGTGCCGCTGACAGTCATTCCTGGGCTGCTCGGTAATGTCGCACTGCCTTTGCCGAGTAATAACTGACCACGCCCACCAGACAACGCGCCTGGCGCCGCCGCTAAGGCCAAACTGGCGAGATCCTCATAGCTCATCCAATAGCGCCGTTCAGTGCCCTGCAAGGTCATGCGCCAATCGATGTAGCGCGCCTCTTGCGCCGTTTTGCCGAACGGTGCTGGCAGATCCAGCGCTAAGCCCTTGAGCGTCGACTCAATGCGTAGCTGGCTATCAACACCATCCAGAGTTAGCGCCAAGCGATACGGCAACTCACCACTGGCAGGCAACGGCTGACTAATGGCCAGCCACTTAGTGATGTTCTTCAAGGCCACCTGGCCATTGGCCTCGATGCGCGTACGCGGATGCCCACGCCGACCTTCGGCAACAATCTTGGCCCGCACCGGGCGGCCAAACACTTGTGCACGAACATCCGGCGCACTCAGACCTGTGGTGCTATTAAAGCGAAAAGCCCCCTTGATATTGTCCAGCTGCAGAGCCGGCTCGCTGATCTGCAAACGTGCGCTTTCAGTGGCAAAATCCACCTGTACCAGCGGCGTCTGTCCAGCCGCTAGGGGAATATCCAACTTCAGCAGGCCACTCAGCTCACCCTCGCCGCTCCAGCCGGCGAAGGTCTGCTCCACGCCTAATGGCGCCTCGCGAAGGATCTTCAGGCCATCCGCCACGCTGCTTTGCAACTCGCCCTGCAACGCCACGCGCACTGGTCCATCGTTCTTAGCGGGCGGGATGTTGACGCTAACATTGCGCACAGTACTGTCCAGTACCTGCCCATCGGCCAGCTGCACCCGCACGCCTTGATCGTCGATAAACACGTCAGCATTGGCATTGTGCAGCGACGGCCAGCCGGGCTGGTAATCCAACTCAGCATTCTGCACTTGGAAAAACAGACTCAGGGTACTGGCACTCGGCGCGGCGTGCTCCGCCAGCGACCCCTGATATTGGAAGTAGCCTTGGCTGACCTTGCCGCCACGAATGGCCGTCGTCAGCCACTCATGCAATGCCGGGCTAATGGCGGTGTCGGGCAGGTACTTAGCGGTGTAACGCGCATCACCATTGCGAATGCCAACGCGCAGGTCCATGTAATCTTCGACGCTGGGATCAAAGCCCAGACGAATCATCAGGTCTCCGGCGAGCTGCCCCTCCTCGCCGTCCAACTCAATCAGTGGACTGCTGATGGTTACGTCATCAGCGCCGATCCGCCACTGCAACTGGGCATTAGCCGAGCGGTATTGCCAGGGCTTAGCGAACAGCGGTGCTAGCTCTAGAGCAAAGTTGTCAGCCGCCAACCGCAGCTGGCCCTGGCCTAGATCACCACTGACACTACCGCTGACATTGCTTGCGCCGGGCGCACCATGAAACGGACTGACGCTGACTTGATCAAGATTGGCGCTGAACTGCAGGCGCTGATCAGCCAGAGCGTTGGGGCGGTAATCCAGCTGCAGATTGCGCACCGCACCTTGCGGCTGCAGGCCATCTAGGATGCTCACCACATTGTCCGGTAGCGGCGCCAGAGCCTTGACTAACGGCACCAGCGGGGTGAGATGCAAACGATCGGCACGCAGTTTCCACTGCGGCTGGTGTTGGTCATCTTCGGCCTGATAGTCCAAGGCCAAGCGTGCATCACCCCAGCGCGTCTCGCCCAAGGTCGCCGCTAACGAATCAAGCTGTAACTGAAAGCCCGTATCCGTGCGCAGGTAGTAGGCATTCACACCTAAGTCCTGAAAATTCACTGCCGGGCGCTTGGCGTAACCGGCAGCTGCCTGCGCTGCATTGAGCTGAAAGGCTGCCTGCTGCACGCTGCCCTTGCTCCAGTTCAGCCAGAATTGACCGCCTGCTTGCAAGCGCTCAAGCCGCCATTGCGCTAATAACTGTGCTGGTACCCAACGCGCCCAGTCGCTTTGCGGCAAGCTTAGGTACAGTTCCAACTCGGCCTCACGCCAGAGTTGCGGGTGCAGTCGACTACTCACCCGCAACGCCAATGGCTGACCATCCGGCAGGATCAAACGACCATCCAAGCGCTGATGACTGCCCTGACTGCGCAGGCTCATGTTGACGTAGGTTAGCGCTACCGGCGCCTGTCCACGGGCCTGCACAATCACCTGACTGTTGAGCACCGACAGCCAACCAATCCGCTGCAAGCTGGCGAGCACAACTGCCGGCGCCAGCGGTTCGGCATTGCTGGCTGGCACGGGCAAACCTTGAGCCGCCCACTGGCCATCCTCACCCTGCTGCAGATGCACCAGCAGGCCTTCTAGCTGTAAATCGGCAATCTTAAATTGCATGTCCAGCAGGCTACCGAGCACATCAGGAATCAGCCGTACTTGATCCAGATGCAAGGTGCTGTCGGCATCGCCGATGCTGACGTCATGGGCCACCAGCACCGGAGCAAACCCCTGCCAGCGACCTTCTAGACGCGCGATGCGGACCGGCAAACCCAGCGCTTCTTGGCCGCGCGCCTCAAGCTCGCCTTGATACTCGGCCACCAACGGCGCCAGTTCTCGGCCGAGGCTTACATACAAGGCTAAGAGCACCAAGCCTATGCCGCATAAGGTCAAGGCAAGGCGCAGCAAACGCTCCAGCCACAGGCTAAGACGGCTGATCAAGCGACAGCCTTAGAGAAGAACGACATCGTACTGCTCCTGGGAATACATGCCCTCGACCTGAAACTTAATCGTGCGGCCGATAAAGGCCTCGAGGTCGGCAACGTTCCCCGACTCCTCATCCAGCAGGCGGTCGATAACCTTCTGATTGGCCAACACCATATAACCTTCGGCCTGATAGGCGCGGGCTTCGCGCAGAATCTCACGGAAAATTTCATAGCAGATGGTCTCCGGCGTCTTTAGCTTGCCGCGCCCCTGACAACTGCTGCACGGCTCGCACAGCACCTGCTCAAGGCTTTCGCGCGTACGCTTGCGGGTCATCTGCACTAAGCCCAACTCGGTGATGCCGATAATGTTGGTCTTGGCGTGATCGCGCTCCAGCTGTTTTTCCAGAGTGCGCAGCACCTGACGCTTATGCTCTTCATCTTCCATATCGATGAAGTCGATGATGATGATTCCGCCCAGGTTGCGCAGGCGTAGCTGGCGGGCAATCGTGGTGGCGGCTTCGAGGTTGGTCTTGAAGATGGTTTCTTCAAGGTTGCGATGACCAACGAAGGCTCCGGTGTTGACGTCGATGGTGCTCATGGCCTCCGCCGGATCGACGATCAGATAACCACCCGACTTGAGTGGCACCTTGCGCTCAAGCGCCCGCTGCACTTCGTCCTCAACACCGTACAGGTCGAAGATCGGCCGTTCGCCCGGATAATGCTCTAGGCGGTCAGCGATCTCTGGCATCAGCTCTTCGACGAACTGCACGATCTTCTGGAAGGTCTCGCGCGAATCGATGCGGATTTTCTCGATCTTCGGGCTGACCAAGTCGCGCAGGGTGCGCAGCGCCAAGCTCAGGTCCTCGTAGATCACCGTCGGCGTGCCCGCTGTCTGCATCTGCCCGCGGATCTGCTCCCAAAGGCGCCGCACATAACGGATATCCATCAGGATTTCATCCGCGCCCGCGCCTTCGGCCGCAGTGCGCAAGATGAAACCACCGACTTCGACGATGCCTTCTGCGGCCACGCAGTCAGCAACCACGCGCTTTAAACGCTCGCGCTCGGCTTCTTCTTCGATCTTCAGGGAAATGCCGACGTGACTGGTGCGCGGCATGTACACCAAATACCGCGAGGGAATTGATAACTGCGTGGTCAGGCGTGCGCCCTTGGTGCCGATGGGATCTTTGGTGACCTGTACCACCAAGCTCTGGCCTTCGTGCACCAGCGCACTGATGTTGTCGCTGGCGACGCCTTCGCGATTAGATAGCTCGCCGGCATGAATAAAAGCGGCACGTTCTAGGCCGATATCAACGAACGCCGCCTGCATGCCTGGCAGCACGCGCACCACTTTACCTTTGTAGATATTGCCGACAATGCCGCGCTTTTGCGTGCGCTCAACATGCACTTCTTGCAGCACGCCGTTTTCCACCACCGCCACGCGCGATTCCATGGGCGTGATGTTGATCAGAATCTCTTCGCTCATTACACGGTCTCGCTTAGGCGCTGCCAACAGAGGATGCCGAAATCGGCGAGCAATGCTGCAGTCTCGCACAATGGCAGGCCAACCACGGCAGAAAAGCTGCCATGCAGATCACGCACAAACACTGCGCCAAGGCCTTGAATGGCATAACTGCCGGCTTTATCCAGTGGTTCACCGCTGGCCCAGTAGGCGTCGATCTCGGCCGCACTCAAATCGCGGAAGCTGACCTGACTGGTCACCACGCGCACCTCGCAGCGCTGACTATTGGCCAGCGCTACGGCGGTCAGCACCTCATGGGTTTGTCCGGACAACGCCGCCAACATGGCTAATGCGTCGGCACGATCTTGTGGCTTGCCGAGAATACGTCCATCGAGCACCACACTGGTGTCGGCGCCCAGCACTACGGCAGCGCCTGGCGTAGCCAGTGACGCCAGCCCAGCCTGTGCCTTGGCGCAGGCTAACCGCTGCACATAAGCGGCTGCCGACTCGGCAGGCCACGGCGTTTCATCGACGACAGTGGCTAATGGGCTGAACGGCACACCAATCTGCCCAAGCAGCTCACGCCGCCGCGGTGATCCCGAAGCCAGATACAGCTTGCTCATGAGAAACGCTCCTTGTTCCGGCACGGTGCGCGCGGCTTAGTAAACTCTCAGCCGTTGGCGGATGATCCGCAGCGCGCCATAAACCCAAGGCCACAGCAGCGCACTGACCAGCGCCGGCAGGAGAAACAGCAAAGTCGGCGGGCGGTTGCCGGTCAGCGCGTTGAGCCACAACTGCACCAGTTGCGCCAAGCCAAACACCACCAGCAGCACCAAGCTTTGCTGCCATGCCGGGAACATGCGCAGACGCTGATGCAAGCTGAGCACGAGGAAGGTGATAAAGGTCAGAATCAACGCGTTCTGCCCCAACAACGAGCCATACAGCACATCCGCCGCCAGCCCCAGCACCCAGGCCGTGGTCATGCCGACTCGGTGCGGTAACGCCAAGGTCCAGCCGGTTATAAATAGCGCCAGCCATAACGGCCGCCCGGTTTCCATAAAGGCCGGCATCGGCGCCACACTAAGCAGCAAGGCCAGCGCAAAACTGAGCCAAACCACCCACAAATTACGGGCCATCAATGCACCTCCACGGGCTTGACCGGCGTTGCTGCTGGCGTTTCCGACTTAGCCGCTTCAGCCTTATCGGCGGCTTCTTGCGCTTGGGCCGCATCAGTGGCGCGCTGCTCCGGAGAGCGCGCATCGGTGAACACTAACAATACGTAGCGGCTGCGGTTCAACGCAGCCGTCGGCATCGCCCGAACAATGGCAAAGGGCTGGCCGGAGTCGTGAATCACTTCGGTCACCGTCGCCACCGGATAACCCGACGGGAAGCGCTGACCAAGGCCGGAGCTGACCAACAGATCGCCTTCTTTGATATCTGCCGTATCCGCCACATGGCGCAGCTCTAGGCGCTCCGGGTTGCCGGTGCCGCCAGCGATGGCGCGCAGACCATTGCGATTAACCTGTATCGGAATGCTGTGGGTCGTATCGGTGAGCAACAACACCCGCGACGAATAGGGCATAACTTCGACCACCTGGCCCATCAGACCGCGCGCATCGAGCACCGGTTGACCGAGGAAGACCCCGTCTTTTTCGCCTTTGTCGATAAGGATGCGCTGAGTGAACGGATTGGGATCGACACCGATCAGCTCGCCGACCAACACCTGATCGTCCACCAATGCGGCGGAGTTGAGCAACTCGCGCAGACGCACATTCTGCTCGGTAAGGGTCGCTAGCTTCTGCAGGCGACGCTGCAGCAGCAAGGCTTCAGCTTTGAGCTTTTCGTTCTCGGCGAGCAATTCGCTGTGGCTACTGAATTGCTCGGTCACGCCCTGCCACAGGCGCACGGGCAAATCGGCCAGCCAATAGACCGGCGTTAATACCAGCCCGAGCTGGCCGCGCACCGGCTTGAGAGTATCGAGGCGAGCGTCCACCAGCATCAGCGCCACCGACAATACGGTCAGCACCAGCAGGCGAACACCCAGTGAAGGTCCCTTGGCAAATAGCGGTTTGATGGCGAGCTCCTCAAAGCCGCAGGTGGCAGGCGCATGGCCCCAAATAGACGCAAAACGTCAGGTGAGGTAACAAACCCTACCGAACCAGGCCGTGTGAAAACGTAGCGAGCGAGGGTTAGACAAGGCAAAACAGGCGAAAAAGCGCAGTTTACAAGTTGTAAATGAGCATTTGAGCCTGTTTTTAACGCCGTATAACCGAGTGCAGTAGTTTTCACACGGCCTGCGACGTTTTGTCTTGCCGTACGCAACTTACTCGCTGGACAGCAGGTCCATGGTGTGGCGATCCATCATCTCCAGCGCCTTGCCGCCGCCACGCGCCACGCAGGTCAGCGGGTCTTCGGCGACGATTACTGGCAAACCGGTTTCCTGGGCCAACAGCTTGTCGAGGTCACGCAGCAATGCGCCACCACCGGTCAGCACCAGGCCACGCTCAGCAATGTCCGACGCCAGTTCTGGCGGCGACTGTTCTAGGGCGCTTTTCACCGACTGCACGATGGTCGCCAAGGATTCTTGCAGGGCTTCCAGCACTTCGTTGGAATTCAGAGTGAACGCACGTGGCACGCCTTCAGCCAAGTTACGGCCGCGCACGTCAACTTCACGCACTTCGCCGCCTGGGTAGGCGGTGCCGATTTCTTGTTTAATGCGCTCAGCCGTGGACTCACCAATCAGTGAACCGTAGTTGCGGCGCACATAGGTAATGATCGCTTCGTCGAAACGGTCACCACCGACGCGCACTGATTCTGCGTAAACCACACCGTTCAGCGAGATCAGAGCGATTTCGGTAGTACCACCGCCGATATCGACGACCATCGAACCGCGCGCTTCTTCTACCGGCAAGCCGGCACCAATGGCAGCGGCCATTGGCTCTTCAATCAGGAACACTTCACGCGCACCGGCACCGAGGGCCGATTCACGGATAGCGCGGCGCTCGACCTGAGTCGACTTGCACGGCACGCAGATCAGGACCCGCGGCGACGGCTGCAGGAAACTGTTTTCGTGAACCTTGTTGATGAAGTACTGCAGCATCTTCTCGCAGACGCTGAAGTCGGCGATTACGCCATCCTTCATCGGCCGAATGGCCGCGATATTGCCGGGCGTACGGCCGAGCATGCGCTTGGCCTCAGTACCAACCGCTACCACGCTTTTCTGATTATTGTTGCTGGTACGAATCGCCACTACAGACGGCTCGTTGAGCACAATGCCGCGCTCGCGCACGTAAATCAGGGTATTGGCTGTGCCCAAGTCGATCGAAAGATCGCTGGAAAACATGCCACGTAATTTTTTGAACATGGGATAGGGACCCTAAAGCAACGCGCTGGGATAAATGCACGGGTAAAAAGTGCGGCAAACTCTAACAACGACAGGGATTTTGGGCAAGGCGCCAATATGTTAGATTGCTGCCTTTTCCCGGTCTTGAAGCCCATCATCGCGGCTTATGACCACCAGAGCGGCCTATCGTGCCCGCTTAGCGAATATTTCTTTGCCCGGTCAGCCAGCCTCTGCCGCTGACGACTCTTATCTATTGGAGAAATCCCGATGGCGCTTGAACGCTCCGACGTGGAGAAAATCGCTCACCTGGCCCGCATTGGCCTGAATGAAGCTGATATTCCACAGACCACCGCCACACTGAACAATATTCTCAGCCTGATCGACGCCATGCAGGCGGTCGATACCACTGGCATTGAGCCGCTGGCCCACCCGCTGGAAGCCACCCAGCGCCTGCGCGCCGACGTTGTGACCGAAAGCAACCACCGCGAGGCTTATCAGGCCATCGCCCCGGCCGTGGAAAACGGCCTGTACCTGGTTCCCAAGGTGATCGAGTAATGGATATGCAGCAACTGACGCTCGCCGAGATCAGCCGTGCCCTGGCTGCCAAGCAGTTTTCCGCACAAGAACTGGCACAAAGCCTGCTGAGCCGGATCAAAACCCTCGACCCGCAACTCAACAGCTTTATTACTGTGACCGAAGAGCTGGCGATTGAGCAGGCCAAGGCTGCCGACGCCCGCCGTGCTGCGGGTGAGAGCGGCGCCCTGCTCGGCGCGCCGCTGGCGCACAAAGACCTGTTTTGCACCCAAGGCATCCGCACCAGCTGTGGCTCGAAGATTCTCGACAACTTCAAGGCGCCGTATGACGCCACCGTCGTCGAAAAACTCGCCGCTGCCGGCTGCGTAAGCCTCGGCAAGCTGAACATGGACGAGTTCGCCATGGGCTCGTCCAACGAGTCCAGCTATTACGGCGCAGTGAAGAACCCTTGGGACCTGACGCGCGTACCCGGCGGCTCATCCGGTGGTTCGGCCGCAGCGGTTGCCGCACGCCTGATTCCAGCTGCCACCGGCACCGACACCGGCGGCTCGATTCGCCAGCCGGCCGCGCTGAGCAACCTCACCGGCCTCAAGCCAACCTACGGCCGCGTGTCGCGCTGGGGCATGATTGCCTACGCCTCCAGCCTCGATCAGGGCGGCCCACTGGCGCGCACGGCCGAAGACTGCGCCCTGCTGCTGCAGGCTATGGCCGGATTCGACGCCAAGGACAGCACCTGCGTTGACCAGCCGCTGGACGATTATCTGGCAGCACTGACTCAGCCGCTGGCAGGCCTGCGCATCGGTCTGCCGAAGGAATACTTCAGCGCCGGTCTAGATCCGCGCATCGGCGAAAAAGTCATGAACGTGGTCGAGCAGCTGAAAAAGCTCGGCGCCACGGTTAAAGACATCAGCCTGCCGAACATGCAGCACGCGATTCCGGCGTATTACGTTATTGCTCCGGCCGAGGCCAGCTCCAACCTTGAGCGCTTCGACGGTGTGCGTTTTGGCTATCGCTGCGAAAACCCAGTCAACCTCGAAGACCTGTACAAGCGCTCGCGCGGTGAAGGCTTCGGCGCAGAAGTAAAACGCCGCATCATGGTCGGCACCTATGCGCTATCCGCCGGCTACTACGACGCCTACTACATCAAGGCCCAGCAGATTCGGCGGCTGATTAAAAACGACTTCGTCGCTGCCTTTAAGGATGTCGATGTGATCCTCGGCCCTACCACGCCGAACCTGGCCTGGAAGCTCGGCGAGAAGAACAACGACCCGGTCGCCGCGTACTTGGAAGACATCTACACCATCACCGCCAACCTCGCCGGCATTCCCGGCCTGTCGATGCCGGCGGGTTTTGTCGATGGCTTGCCGGTTGGCGTGCAGTTGCTCGGCAACTACTTCCAAGAAGGCCGCCTGCTCAACGTCGCCCATCAGTACCAACAGGTCACTGACTGGCACACCCAAGCCCCGAGCGGATTCTGAGGACGACTGACATGCAATGGGAAACCGTAATCGGCCTGGAAATCCACGCCCAGCTCAGCACCCAATCGAAGATTTTTTCGGCCAGCGCCATCACCTTTGGCGCCGAGCCTAATACCCAGGCCAGCTTGATCGACCTCGGCATGCCCGGCACCTTGCCGGTGCTGAATGCCGAAGCGGTGCGCATGGCGTGCAAGTTCGGCTTGGCGATCGACGCGCACATCGCGCCGAAGAACATCTTTGCGCGTAAAAACTACTTCTACCCGGACCTGCCCAAGGGCTATCAGACCAGCCAGATGGATGACCCCATCGTCGGCAAAGGCTTCTTGGATATCACCCTGGAGGACGGTAGCCAGAAGCGCATCGGCATCACCCGCGCACACTTAGAAGAAGACGCCGGCAAAAGCCTGCATGAAGACTTCCAAGGCATGAGCGGCATCGACCTCAACCGCGCCGGTACGCCGCTACTGGAGATCGTCTCCGAGCCGGATATCCGCTCGGCCAAAGAGGCCGTGGCTTACGTTAAAGCCATCCACGCGCTGGTGCGCTATCTGGGCATCTGCGACGGCAACATGGCCGAAGGCTCGCTGCGCTGCGACTGCAACGTCTCGGTGCGTCCGGTCGGCCAAGCCGAATACGGCACCCGCGCCGAGATCAAGAACGTCAACTCGTTCCGTTTTATCGAAAAAGCCATCAACCACGAAGTGCAGCGGCAGATCGAGCTGATTGAGGACGGCGGCAAAGTGGTGCAGGAAACTCGCCTGTACGACCCGAACAAAGATCAAACGCGCTCCATGCGCAGCAAAGAGGAAGCCAACGACTACCGTTACTTCCCCTGCCCTGATCTGCTGCCGGTGGTGATCGAGCAAAGCTTCCTCGACGAAGTGCGCGCCACCCTGCCCGAGCTACCGGTACAAAAGCGTGCGCGTTTTCAAGCCGAGTTCGGCCTGAGCGCCTACGACGCCGACGTACTGGCCGCCAGCCGCGAACAAGCCGATTACTTCGAAGCGGTTAATGCCGTGTGTGGCGACGCCAAACTGGCGGCCAACTGGGTGATGGGCGAGCTGTCTAGCCTGCTTAACAGCGCCAACCTGAGCATCGAACAGTCGCCGGTTTCTGCCGCGCAACTGGGCGGCATGATCTTGCGCATCAAGGACAACACCATCAGCGGCAAAATCGCCAAGATGGTGTTTGAAGCCTTGGCTACCGGTGAAGGTGCGAGCGCCGACGATGTGATCGAAGCCAAAGGCCTCAAGCAAGTCACCGACAGCGGCGCCATTGAGTCGATGCTCGATGAAGTGCTGGCCGCCAACGCCGAACAAGTCGAGCAATACCGCGCCAGCGATGAAGCCAAGCGCGGCAAGATGTTCGGCTTCTTCGTCGGCCAAGCGATGAAAGCCTCGAAAGGCAAGGCCAACCCCGGCCAAGTCAACGAGCTGCTCAAGCGCAAGCTGGAAGGCTGAGTCACCGGCGTTTGCTAGAGCGCAAATTGCGCAACAGCGACGTCACAGCACAACTCACAACGCCGGGTACGCCCGGCGTTGTTTTATCTGGAGCAAAAGCATGTGGCGTTTATTACTTGCGAGCGGTTTGCTCGGCCTGCTCGTCGGCTGTTCCGGGCTGCCGTTTGGCCTCGGCGCTGATGCCGGCAACTACAGCGCCGACGGCCAGGCGTCCTATTACGGCGCCAAACACCAAGGTCAGCGCACCGCCAGCGGCGAGCGCTTTGACCAGAACCAACTAACCGCCGCCCATCGCACTCTGCCGTTCGGCTCGTGGGTGCGAGTGACCAACCTCAATAACGACAAAAGTGTGCGAGTGCGCATTAACGACAGGGGTCCTTATGCACGCAAACGCATTATCGACCTGTCGCGTAAAGCTGCCGAACAACTCGACATGCTGCGCGCCGGCGTGGCACCGGTGCGTGTCGAACTCATCGAGTAAACACAGCTGTTTACAAACCCGCCGCGGCCGACGTCGATCAGTCGCTGGCGCAGGGCCCGCCGATGATTAAACTAGCGGCACTTTTTCGGAGCACCACGCAATGACCCTGATGACCATGGTTTACCTGATCGCCGGCCTAGTGTTGCTGGTGGCCGGCGCTGAAGTGTTGGTGCGCGGCGCGGCCAAACTGGCCGCGCAATTTGGCATACCGCCGCTGATCATCGGCCTCACCGTGGTGGCCTTCGGCACCAGCGCGCCGGAAACGGCGGTCAGCGTACAGGCCGCCCTGAATGGCAGCGGCGACTTGGCCATCGGCAACGTGGTCGGCAGCAACATCGCCAACGTGCTGTTGATTCTCGGCGTCACCGCGCTGATCGCCCCGCTGCTGGTCTCGCGCCAACTGGTGCGCTTAGACGTGCCACTTATGATCGGCGCCAGCCTGCTGGTTTACGCCCTGGCCTACGACGGCAGCCTCAGCCGCTTGGACGGCGCGCTACTGTTTGCTGGCGTTCTCACCTACAGCACCTTTCTGATCATCAGCAGTCGCAAACAAAAAGCCGCCGCGGATGACGAGTTCAGCAAGGAGTTCGGCCTCGATGCGCCAATTAAACCTTATGCCTGGGTCATCAATCTAGGCCTGATCATTGCTGGCTTGGTGCTGCTGGTCAGCGGTTCTAACTTGCTGGTGCAAGGCGCCACCAGTCTGGCCCGCGCTCTTGGTTTGTCGGAGCTGGTGATCGGTCTGACCGTGGTCGCCATCGGCACTTCACTGCCTGAGCTGGCTACCTCGGTGATGGCCGCGCTCAAGGGCGAACGCGATATCGCGGTGGGCAATATCGTCGGCAGCAATATCTTCAACCTGCTGTGCGTACTGGGCTTGGCTTCGCTGGTTTCGCCGAAGCCGATCATGGTTGCGGCCAACGCGCTGGCCTTTGATTTCCCGGTGATGATCGCAGTGGCCATTGCTTGCCTGCCGATTTTCTTCAACGGCTATGCCATTAACCGCTGGGAGGGTGGCGTGTTCGTTGCTTACTACGCGCTGTACAGCACTTATTTGATCCTGCACAACAGCGCCACCGCGTGGCTGAGCATGTTCCAAACCGGCATGCTGACCTTTGTTTTACCGCTGACCGCCCTAACGCTGGTGGTGATCGGCACCCGCGCCTGGCATCGCCAGCGTCAGTCTTAAGGAGATAGCTATGAGCGAAGCACGCAAACCCGGCGAGCAGGTACGCCGCGAAGTGATGGGCGACGTGTTTGTCGACCGCGCCCTGGGCAATGCCACTGAGTTCAGCCAGCCGCTGCAAGACTTTGTCAATGAGCATGCGTGGGGCGGCGTGTGGAACCGCGAAGGGTTGGACCGCCGCACCCGCAGCCTGATCACCCTGTCGGCGCTCACAGCCTTGAAGTGCAATCAAGAGATCAAAGGCCACGTGCGCGGCGCGCTGAACAATGGCTGCACCATTGCGGAAATCCGCGAAACCTTGCTGCACTGCGCCGTGTATGCCGGCGTGCCGGCCGCCATCGATGCCTTTCGCGCCGCGCAGGAAGTGCTCAATGAGGTGCAGCAGCAAGGCTAATGCGAGCCTGCGCTACACCCAGCCCAGCCATTGCAACGTTAAAAGACCGAGGTTAATACTCACCACCGAACCCAAGGTGGTGAGCACGATAATCACCGCCGCCAGCTGATGGTTGCCATTGATGGCCCTGACCATTACATAACTGGCCGCTGCGGTTGGGCTGGCAAAGTACACGAATAAAATCGCCAAATCTGCCTGCCGAAAGCCCCAACACCAAGCGCCCAGCGTAGCCAACACGGGCAGCCAAACCAGCTTCATCAAACTGGAGCTAACCGCCACCCCGCTGCTCTCACGCAGCGCCGCCAAACTCAAAGTACCGCCGATACAAATCAGCGCCAGCGGCAGGCTCATCTGGGCAAAATAACCGGCCGAGGTCACAAGCCATTGCGGCAAGGCAATGTGCCAGGCGGCAAAGGGAATGGCCGCCAACACGCCGATGATCAACGGGTTAGCCAGAATACTTTTGAGCAGACTGAGCGGTGTGGTTTTGGCTTGCGGGTTGTAGATCGACAGCACAATCACCGCCAGGATGTTGTAACTGAGAATCACCAGCCCGCCGAGTACTGCGCCCACCGACAGCCCATAGTCGCCGTACATGCTGCTGGCCAACGCCAACCCAACAATGCCGTTATTGCCGCGAAACGCGCCCTGGGTATAGACGCCACGATCAGCCTGCGGACAGCGCCAAATAGCCCAACCCCACGCGAGCAAAAAGCAGCCCACGGTCGCCAACAGAAAATACAACAACAGAGCCGGCTGCAGGGCTTGGCTTAGGTCGGCCTGAACGATGCCAAGAAACAGCAGGGTCGGCAGCGTGCCGCGAAACACCAAAGTCGAGGCGGTATTAATAAACACCGCATCAATCAGGCGCAGGCGCTTGAGCAGCACACCGAGAAACAGCATGGCAAAAACCGGCGCAGTCACGCCGATGGTTTGCTGGACGACCGCAAGCATGCAAGCCCCAAAGCAGACGCAAGATTGAACCAGGGAATGCTAATAACCCCAGCCACTGGCCGGGGCCAGCAGGGTTTAGCGACGGACCGGACGCTTCTGCAGTTTGCGCTGCAAGGTGCGCCGATGCATGCCCAGGGCGCGGGCCGTGGCGGAGATATTGCCTTCGTGCTCAGCCAAAATGCGCTGGATATGCTCCCACTGCAGACGGTCCACCGACATCGGGTTTTCCGGCACCAAGGTATCCAGATCGGCGTGCTCAGACAGCAGCGCAGTTAGCACGTCGTCGGCATCCGCAGGCTTACACAGGTAATTGCAGGCACCACGCTTGATCGCCTCCACCGCAGTGGCGATGCTGGAATAACCGGTGAGGATCAGCACACGCATTTCCGCGTCCAGCTCATGCAGTTTAGGCAGCAGCACCAGGCCAGAGTCGCCTTCCATTTTCAGGTCGAGCACCGCGTATTCCGGCAGGTCTTCACGGGCGAGGGCTAGGCCCGCTTCGGCGGAGCTGGCGGTACTCACGCGAAAGCCACGGCGCGCCATGGCTCGCGCCATCACCCGAGTAAAGGTCTCGTCATCATCCACCAGCAGCAGGTGGGGCAGCTCTTCGCTGTCGATCGGGGCTTCGTCGCTCATTACTTCCTCATTGTTCAGATCGGCCCAAAGCCGGCGCCAAACGCGCGCGGCAAACGCAGTTCAGTCAGCGTGCCGCCTTCTTCATGGTTATACAATTTTACTGTGCCGCCAGCACGGGTAACGCTGGCCTGGCTAAGAAATAGACCGAGACCGAAACCTTTGCCTTTAGTGGTGAAGAATGGCCGACCGAGCTGCTCAGCAATCGCCAAAGGCACGCCAGCACCAAGATCGCGGATGCTTAGGCGCGTCCACTGTGCATCCCAGTTAAGACAAATATCCAGATTATCCGGGCACGCATCGGCGGCATTATTCAGCAGATTAAGCAGCGCTTGGGTCAGGTCGGTGGGCGGCATCAGCCGTGGCGAGGTGCCCAGCCCCAAGACCTGAAAGCGATAACTGGCCTCCGGGCGCATCAAATGCCAACGGCGCAACACGGCCTCCAGCCACTCACGCGCGGTTTGCTCCTGCACGGCCTGACGCCGGTCGGCCTCGGCGGCGCGCACCAGCTGTTGCAGGCTCTGTTTACACAGTTGCACCTGCTCTTGCAGCACTGCGAGGTCTTCCTGCAATAAAGGATTTTGGTGTTCTTGGCGCAGCTCTTTGATTAGCACGCTCATGGTCGCCAGCGGTGTGCCCAGCTCATGGGCGGCGCCGGCAGCCTGAGTAGCCACGGCGAGCAATTGCTGATCGCGCATGCCCTCCTCGCGGCGCTCGGCTTGTAGCTGGTCCTGACGGCGCAGCGCGCCAGCCATCTTGACCACGAAGAAGGTGATAAACGCCGCCGACAGCGCGAAGTTCAGCCACATACCGAACAGGTGCAGGCTGATCAGCGTGGCCTCATGCTCAATGCCGTGCAGCTCCAGCGGGTGATACCAAATCAGCAGCGCGGTATAGCCCGTCAGTGCCAGCCCGCTGAGGGCCATGGAATACAGCCACGGCAAGGTCGCCGCAGCGATGGTCAGCGGCACCAAGTAATAGGACACAAACGGGTTAGTCGAGCCGCCGGCGTAAAACAGCAGCACGCTGTGGATGATCAGGTCGCAGGCCAGTTGCACCGCGTACTCCTGCTCGGTCACCGGCCACGGGCCTTTAAGACGTAAGCAGGTAAAGGCACACAGCAGCGCGGACAAACCCAGGGTAATACTCAGCGGCAGCCAGGGCAGCGGCAGGAGGTCCGACAGGTAGGCAAAGCCGACCGAGCCGGCTTGCGCGGCCAGCACCAGAATGCGGATCAGCGTTAGGCGCCAGAGGTTTTGCCGGCTGGCGGACAACAGCTGCGTGGGTGCGTACATGAGTTCTCCAAAAGTGCTCCGCGCCAGAGCGCAGCGAGTATACCCAAGCGGCTAGTATCCCGGCCTCTTCAGCGACAAACTGCGGCAACCCGCCGCAGGCCAGCAACACACCAAGCTGAGCCAGCGTCAACTAAGGAACTGGCCGTCGCCAAAGTGAGTCAGAGCAACGTAAGCTGCTTTTATTGCGCCTGTTGGCGCCCTCCGTGCACAAGGAATCCGCATGCCCAGTCCAGCCCAAACATTCAGCGTCCTCAGCCTGAGCCTCGCCGCACTCGCCAGCCAACCATTGCTGGCCGAAGAGGCGCGCTACAACCAAGTCGCCCTGCGCGCCGAAGTCAGCCAAGAGGTCGCCCACGACCAAATGCAGGTCAGCCTCTACAGCGAAGCCCAGGACAAAGATCCAGCCAAGCTGGCGGCGCAGATCACCCAGACCATCAACCAAGCGCTGACCCAAGCCCGCGCCAGCAAGGGCGTGACCGTCAGTCTGGGCAGTCGCAATAGTTATCCGATCTACGATGGCGACAACCGCAAGATCAGCGCCTGGCGTGAACGCGCCGAATTGCGCCTGGAAAGCGCCGACTTCGCCGCCCTATCACAACTCACCGGGCAACTGTTGCAACAACTGAAAATGGGCAATATGAGCTTTAGCATTGCCAGCAGCACGCAGAAAAAAACCGAAGACGGCCTGCTGCAAGACGCCATCAACGCGTTTAAAGCGCGCGCGCAACTGGCCACCAGCGCCCTCGGCGGCAAAGACTACAAACTGGTCAGCCTGAGCCTCAACGGCGGCGGCTTCCAATCGCCCATGCCGGTGCGCATGCAGGCGATGAAAAGCATGCGCGAAGCCGACAGCATGCCCACTCCAGAGATCGAAGCCGGCAGCAGCCAGGTTAACGTCAGTGCCGACGGGATTATTGAAGTCGTGATGCCCTAAAACCACGCGGCGCACATTCAGTGCGCACGCGTTACCTGTTGCAGGCCAGGGTTAAAACTGGCCCGCAATGCTTTGCCGGCTAATTTTTCACGATTCTTTGAGTTTTGCCGCCGTAGCCTTGCACCCATCAAGCAGCTGCCGTTCAGCTGCCCGTGCAGAGCCGAGCAAAACCCCAATGCTAAAGATCAAAGCCATCCGCCCTGAGCTCCTAACCCTACTGGCCAGCGGGTTTTTCTTGCTCGCTTTCAACCAGGCGCTGTGGCAACACCTGCTGCAAATCACCAGTGCCGACAGCTCGGGCTGGCTGCTGCGTGGCGCGTTTGTGCTGCTGGTTCTGGCAATATTCAATTTGGTGCTGACCCTGCTGGCGTTTCGCTGGGTGCTTAAACCGACCCTGACCGCGCTGCTGCTGTGCGGTGCAGGCGCGGCGTACTTTATGAATCAGTACGGGGTGATGATCGACAAGGGCATGCTGCGCAACATCGCCGAAACCAACCCCAGCGAAGCCTTCGACCTGCTGTCATTCAAGTTTGTCGCCTACCTGCTGTTGCTCGGCGTACTGCCCAGCTGGCTGCTATGGCAAACCCCGGTTAACTACCGCGTCTGGCACCGCGAGCTGCTAAGCAAGGCCGTGGTACTGGTCGGCTGCACCGTCATGCTTGGCGGCGTGGCACTGGGCAACTACCAGGGCTTATCTTCACTGTTTCGTAACCACCACGAACTGCGCTTGATGGTCACCCCAAGCAATATTGTGGGCGCCACCTCAAGCTACCTACGCGAACAACTGGCCAGCGCCAAGCAACCCTTCCAGACAATTGCCAGCGACGCCTTGAAAGCCCCCAGCTGGCAGAACCGCACGCGTAAATCGCTGACTGTATTGGTGGTGGGCGAAAGCGCGCGCGCTGAGAACTTCGGCCTGCTCGGCTATGGCCGCGACACCACCCCGCAACTACGTCAGCAGGATGACTTGATCAGCTTTGCCAACGTATCGTCCTGCGGCACCGAGACCGCCGTATCGGTGCCCTGCATGTTTTCCAACATGGGCCGCGCCGGCTACAAGGCGCAAATCGCCAAGAATCAGGATTCGTTGCTGGATGTGCTCAAGCGCGCCGGCCTTGACGTGATCTGGCGTGACAACCAGGCGGGCTGTAAGGGCACCTGCGATCGCGTCACCCTAGAAGACGTCAGCAACGCTAAAGACGCTGCGCTGTGCAACAGCCAAGAGTGCTACGACGAAATTTTGCTGAAGAACCTACAGAGCTTTATCGACAACCTGCAACACGACACCGTGTTGGTGCTGCACCAGATGGGCAGCCACGGCCCCGAGTATTTCAAGCGTGTACCCAAGGCGTTCGAGAAGTTCACCCCGGTGTGCACCAGCAATGCATTGAACGAGTGCACTAAAGAGCAAATCGTCAACGCTTACGACAACACCATTCTCTACACCGACCACGTACTGGCGACCCTGATCGATGTGCTGCGTAACAATGAGCAAAAGATCGACAGCGGCATGGTTTATATCGCCGACCACGGCGAGTCGCTGGGCGAGTACAACTTGTTCCTGCACGGCACGCCATACGTGATGGCGCCTGAGCAGCAGAAGCACGTCGGCATGTTTGCCTGGTTCTCCAAGGGCTATCAACAAAGCGCCGGCTTTGACAGCCAGTGTCTGCGCGGCGAGCGCGACAAGGCCCTGAGCCACGACAACCTGTTCCACTCCATGCTCGGCCTGCTGCATGTCGATACCAGCGCCTATAACGCAGGCCTGGACCTGTTCGCCAACTGCCGGCAGGAAGCAACCATCGCTCAGCAATAAACCGTATCCAAGCGCTGTGGATATGCCTGAGTCACCGCCAAGCAGCGCTGGCACGAGTTCGTAACATGATCTGCTAACGCATGCCTGGCACAGGCAAGGCATGCGGCCGCGCGCAAAAGCGCCCCCCCCTCACCGCACCGCCGAGTTGACCGCCATGAACCTGCAACAGCGCAGTCGTTTTAGCCTTATTTTAGTGCTCGGCCTACTTGCCGCGCTGATCGGCCTCAGCCTTAAACCCCTGGCTGAGCACGTGCGCTTTGGTCTGGAGTTTCGTGGCGGTTATGAAATTTATTACGTGCTCGAACCCTTGGCCGGCACAACCAGCATCAGCCAGCAGGACCGTCAGGCCACCATCGATATTCTGCGTAAACGCGCCGACGGCATCGGCATGTCTGAACCGGAAATCCAGCTCGAAGGCGCCAACCATATCCGCCTCAAGCTGGCCGGCCTGACCTCCGCCGACGAGTCGCGCTCCCAGCTCGGCAACCCGGACGGCTTGCCACTTAAGCTCACCGAGAAGTACACCCAAACGGTCGGCAGCGTGTTGGGACGCACGGCCCTGACGGAAACCGTAAGCGCCGGACTGATTGGCATTGCCTGCATCTTTGCGCTGCTGATTGGCCTGTACCGCGGCCTTGGTTTAATCGCCGCGCTGTCGACCGTGGTGTATCTGTGGCTGCTGTTAATTCTGTTCAACGCCGCCCACGCCACCTTATCGCTGTCGGCCGTGGTGGCCTTTGTGCTCGGCATCGGCATCGCCGCCGACGCCAGCATCATCTGCTTCGAGCGGGTGCGTGAGCAGTTGGCGCGCAACAATAATTTGAGCCAAGCGGTACGTCTGGGCTTTGCCGGCTCACTGGCGACCATCCGTGACGCCAACTTGGTCACCGGGCTGGCCATGCTCGCGCTATTCGCCGCCGGTATCGGGCCGATCCAAGGCTTCTCACTGACCATGCTGGCCAGCATCCTGATCGGCATTGCCACCAACTTCTTCTTGGTACGCAAGCTAGCGCTGTGGCTGGCCGACAGCGGCTGGTTATCGCGCCGCCTGCTGATCGGCACGCCTAAACGCGATACCCCAAGCACGGGTAAAACCTTCAACTATGCCGGCTTCGGCAGCAGCGCGATCCTAATCGTCGTATTGATCATCGCCAGCGGCAGCCTGTATTACCGTGCTCACGGCCTGAACCTAGACATCGACTTCACCTCCGGCACGGCGCTGGACATCGATCTCGACCGGAGCATCGAGCAAGACCAGGCCACACGCATCATGAGTGACGCCGGCACTGTGCCTGCGACGCTGGCGGTGGGCGGTGCGCAGAGCACCCATATCGCTGCGCGCTTCGATGAAGTGCTCAAACCTGAACAGCTCAAGGCCATCATCAGCGCCTACCAACAGCAATACAGCAAGGTCGAGTACGAAGAAAACACCGCCGACCCAGGCGTGGCCCGCGACTTCGCCAACCGCGCCCTGCTGGCCATTGTTATTGCCCTGCTGAGCATCACGTTGTTTCTCAGCCTGCGCTTCAGCTGGCGCATGGCGCTGGCCACCAGCCTGCCCATCGTGCTGGATATCCTGCTGGTGTCGGCGATCTTTGCCTTGGGCAAGTTCGAGGTGGATGTCACCTACATCGCCGCCATCCTCACGGTGATCGGCTACTCGCTGAACGACAAGATCGTGATCTTCGGTCGTATCAACGAAAACCTGCGTGCCGGCGGCAGCAGCAACCTGCACTCGCTGGTCAACCGCAGCATCAGCCAGACCCTAGGGCGCTCGCTGTACACCGTACTCACCGTGGTCATGGCCGCCGCCAGCCTGTACCTGTTCGCCTGCGAGCCGCTGCAAATGTTTGCCCTGGCACTGATGATCGGTTTGCTCAGCGGCGCCTGCTCGTCGATCTTTATCTCCAGCTTTATCTGGCTTGCTCTGCAACCGCATCAGCAGCCACACAGCAGGGCCGAACGGCATGGTCGCCGCCTGTTTTACGGGCTGCTGACGACTATCGTGCTGGCGTTCTCAGCCGGCTGGTTACTGATGCCGCACCCGCAACTCAGCAATAGCGCCAACGCGAACACCACTGCCAACCTTGGCGATCTGTCGGCCTATGCACTGATCGCCAGCGACTCACTGCAGTTGGTGCAAACAGGTGATCTGCCCGCGGCCAAAGCACGGATGAAAGACTTAGAAAGCGCCTGGGATCAAGCCGAAGAGCACTTACAACCCCTTAACCCCGGCGACTGGAAAGCGGTCGACAAGGCCATCGACCGCGCGCTGTCACAAGTGCGCTCCGGCCAACCGGTAGCCGCTGACTGCGCCGCCGCGCTGGATGCTCTGTTGGCACAAATTGCCAGCAAGCAGCCCGCGAGCACGAGCGTCAGCCAAGCCGGACTTGGCGATTTGTCGGCGTATGCCCTGATTGCCAACGACGCCCTCACGCTCGCACAGCAAGGCGATATGACGGCCACCAAGGCGCGCATGCAGGACCTAGAAAGCGCCTGGGATCAAGGCAAGGCGCAACTGCAGGCACTGAGTAGCGAGGACTGGAACTCAATCGATAAATCCATCGACCGCGCACTGGCGCCGTTGCGTACCGCTATGCCAGACCAGCAGGCCAGCGTCAGCGCCCTGCAAGCCTTGCTGAGCAAGATCCAGCACAAATAAACCAGGGCATAGCGCGAGGATGGGTTGAGCGCAGCGATGCCCATCGAGGTTCCAGCAATACGCCGTGACGGGTATTGCCGGCTACTGCGCGCCTCACGCCAGCTTCTGTTCTAGGGCTGCAAGCGGCCGAGCTCGATCTGCGCTGCACGGCAATCCTCAACAAACTGTGCACTGGCCAGGTAGGCATATTCCACTGCCCGCGCCGGGGCTATGGGGTCGTCGAGGTCAGCCGCCGGCAAGCCGGGGTGGCACATCAGCAGACCACCATCGGTGCACTCGGCCAACCACAGCGGCATCAGCTCGGCGTAGTCGGCCTCAGGCGTCAGCGAATAGAGCCCAGCAAACCACGGCGTGGTGACATAGTCCAACGCCTGTGCGCGGGCAGCAAAGCCACGACAAAGGGCCTTGAGTAGCAACGCCTTAACGCCGCTATCGCCGTGGTGCGCTAAGCGGTCTGGGGCGCGCAGATACGGCTTGGCACTGCCCGTCCAGCGCAAGGCAATGGCCTCAAACAGTGCATCGCGCACCACCGGTAAAGCATGCACATGCTGGTGGCCGTCGATAAAGTCCGGCAGCCGGCCGAAGTGCTGACTGAAGCTGTCGATCTGCGCCAGCAGTTGCTCGCGCAACGCGGCACGCGACAACAGCCGCAACTGGCTGCGCAGCAACCAATGGCCCAAGGGCCGCGCTGCTGCGGTGAACGGATGGGTGAGGTTGAAGTGCAGGCCAATATCCGCCTGCCCGGCCAGTGCCTGAAGCGCCGGCGCCAGCTCTGGCCACAGCGGCGATTGGCTCATCACGCTGGTGGCCGACAACCGGCCGCGTTCGAGCAGTTGCAGAATGGCGCTGCTGATCGCCCGCGACTGGGCGAAGTCGTCGGCACACAAGGTCAGACGCTTGCTCATGCCGGTTTACCGCCAGCAAACGCCCACGCCCGACTGAGCACAAAGGTCAGCACCGCCACGGCGAACAGCACCAGCAGCAGCGCTACGCGATAGTCCAGCGCAGTGAAGTGCAACAGCAAAAAATACAGCGCCTCATTGAGCAAAAAACTCAGGCTGGCCACGGCGAAAAAGCGCGGCAAGGTTTGCCGGTGAGGCAGATGATTGGCGTCGAAGGTCTTCAGCCGATGGCCCCAATAACTGACCTGAAACGCCAGCAAGTAAGCCACCACATTAGCCACCAACGGTTGCAGGCCCAGCGGCACCAGCAACGTGACCAGCAAAAAATGAGTCAGCAAGGCGCTGATGCCAATCACCCCGAACCACAACAGCTCACGCTTCATGGCTGTCCTTAGCGGCTGCCGGGCTGCGAGTTACTTGGCTCACCAGATAGGCCGGGCGCTGCTTCACTTCATTGAAAATCCGCCCGATGTATTCACCCAAAATCCCCACCGAGAGCAACTGCACGCCACCGAGAAAGGTCACCGCTACCGCCAGCGTTGGCCAGCCGCGCAACGGGTTACCGAACAGCAAGGTATTGGTGAACTCCCAGACGGCATAGCTGATGGCAATCAGCGAAATCACGCTACCGATCAGGGTCCAGATGCGCAGCGGCACATCGGAAAACGCAGTCAGGCCAGTCATCGCCAGACCTAATAAACGGCCGAAGTTGAAACTGCTTTCGCCGGCACGGCGCGCCTGGGTCTGCGTGGCAATACCTAACTGAGTAAAGCCGACCCAGTTGTACAGGCCCTTCATAAAGCGGTTGCGCTCAGGCATCTGCCGCAGCGCGTCGATGATGCAGCGATCGAGCACGCGAAAGTCTTGGCTGTTTTCCGGGATGCGATTGCGCGAGCCGGCATTTAGCAGCGAATAAAACAGCTTGGTGAACAGGCGCTTGCCCAACCCTTCATGGTCGCGATTGGGCCACACGCTGTAGACCATGTCATAGCCGGCGCGCCAATGGCGGAGGAACTCGGGAACCATCTCCGGTGGGTGCTGGAAGTCGCCGTCGATCAGCACCGCAACGTCGCCTTGGATCTGGTCAATACCGGCGGTTAGGGCGATTTCCTTACCGAAGTTGCGCGACAACTGCACCAGCGTTACGGGCAACCCGGCCGTTTCGGTCAGCACGCGCTGCACCGTGTCGTCACGGCTACCGTCATCAACCACTACCAGCTCATGGCGAAAACCGGCTTGATTGAGCAGCTGATGCAGGGTTTGCAGCAGCGGCACGATGTTCAGCGCCTCGTTGTAGGCCGGAATCACACAACTGACTAAAGGATCCGTCGGGCGCGCCATGGCTCGCTGTTCGAGAACAAAGGGCAGAACAATGGCTTCCTTCATGGTTGTAGCTCCTGGTTAATCGCTGGCGCATCCGCGCGTTCACGCAACAGGATCAGTTGATCCCTCATCACCGGCACCGTGGCCACCACGTCAAAGCGCTGGAACAGCTCGGCGGGCAGCTGATCCTGATTCTTCTGGTTAATCACCAGATAATCCTGGCTCGGGCCGGCAATCAAGGCTTGCAGCTTGGCAGCATCCACCGTGGTGCGGACGCGCCCGTGAGAATAGAACTCGGAGGAAAACTCACGGCGATTGTCCCAGTACACCAGCACGCTGTCTGCGGCCGGGTGATCGGCCTGCCAGGTCGCAATCATGGCTTTCTGAGTGCGCAAATAGCGTTCTGGATGGGCCGCATTAACCAGCATAAACACCGCGCAGAGCACGCCGACAATCAGGCTCAGACCAGGCAAGTAACTGCCTTCATCCGGCTCCCGTGCGCGTTGCCAGAACTCAGCCATCAGCAAGGCGCAGCCCGGCAACATCGGCAGCGGGTAGGGGAAGATAATATTGCCCGACAGGGTAAAGAACAGTAGCGCCATCACCGACCAGAGCGCCAAATACAGCAACCAGCCATCGCCATTGCCATCGCGCGTTATGCGCCGCAACTGGTTGCGCTTGCGCCAGGCCCACAGTGGCGCCAGCAACGACCAAGGCAACAGAGCGATCAAGGCGAATACCCAAATCATGCCGTGCGGGGTGTTGTGGGCGAAGCCGTATTTGTCGCCACTCCAGCCAGGGTCGAGGAAGCGGCCAATGTGCTCGCCCATGATGAAGTAATTAATAAAGCCCGGCGTGCGCTGCTCAGCCAGCAAGTACCAAGGCAAGGCAATGGCCAGCATCAGCAGGCTACCGCTAATCCACGGCAAGCGCTGCCAGAGGGTGCGCCACTGATTACGCAGCAGCACCCAAAAGAAAATCGGTAAGCCGTTCAACACCAGCGCCAACGGTCCCTTGGCCAATAGGCCGAAGCCTAAGCCGATAAAAAACACATAGCTCCAGACCCGCCGCGATGCACCCGGCGCCAGCGCATGCCAGAACGCTACTTGGCTCAGGGTTACGCAGAACAGCAGCGCCGGGTCGGTCATTACCGTGCCCGCCGCACCAAAGAACAACAACCCGCCGGCCAGCAACAAGGCGGCCGCCAATGCTGCGTCACGGCCGCTATGGCGCAGCGCCAGATCAGCCATCAGCCATATCGTGCCCAGCGACAGCAGCAAGGCCGGCAGCCGCGCCGCCAGTTCATTGACCCCAAACAGCTCCATGCTCGCGGCCGACAACCAGGTCGACAGTGGCGGCTTGGCCCAGAACGGCACGCCGTAGTCATGCAGCGGCGTCACCCAGTTGCCGGTTTCCAGCATCTTGCGGGCGATTTCCGCATAACGCGCTTCGGTGGTATCGGTCAGCGGCAGATACCACATCAACACCAAGCGCAGCACCAGCAACGCCAACAAGGCCCAGAGAGCAACGCGGTGCCAGTCATAACGGGCAGAGCTGTTCATGGATGCGATCAACCGAGTGATGAGCAGGCCGTGCTGCTCGCATGTGTTTGTAGCAGGCTGCGGAGAAATCTAGCTCGACGGCTAAGCAAAGCGAATCAGGCCAAGAGGCGCAATGTACAGATGTACATGAGTCTTCGACGTGCGCTGCAACACCGCATAGCGAGCCATAGTTCGGCAACGGCCTACTGATGGAATTTGCACCGCGACATACAGCGCTTAGCAAAGATGCGGAGTTTGCCGTCTGCAAAGTCAAAAAAGTGTTGATTGACTGACTTTCTGCACTGTTATTCCTGACCTGCGGTTATGCCTGTTTTTTGCGGGCCAACGATTACCGGCACAGTGCTTGGGCACGCTGCGTTTGCCAGTGCTGGGCGCACCGAATGCCGGGGAATAACGTGGGACCGCCACGCCAAATCAAGCAAGCGCTCTGGGCTGCGCTGCGGCGCCAATAACAACCTAAGGCGCTGACGCAGTACGCCGCGCTCGCCGTTGGTATCCGCCGTACACCAGCAGCATCAGCATGCCGACGAGACTCAGGGCGGCACCGATAAGCTCCTGCTGCAACGGGCGCAAGCGCAGCTGCAAATCGTATTGCCCGGCGGGGGCTAACACGCTGAGCAGCCCGGTGGCGAGGTCGGCCTGCACCGCCAATGGACCGCTGACGCTGGACTCCACCTGCCAATTGGGAAAGTAATACTGCCGAATACGCAGCGCCGTGGCACGCTGCAGATCGACCCGCAACACGATCTGGCGCGGCACCCATTGGCTAACCGTGACCGCGCCCGCACTAGCGTCGTAACTCAGCGGGCCGATATTAAGCAGTGGGTTATTTTCATCCTCAGGATCGCTTGGGTCCCAGGCGGTGCTGTACTCCGGCGCATCGACACCCTCTTGGACCGATTGATCGCGAGAGCTCACCCAATCGGGCGAATCGAACGGGTCCAGCTCATGCCAAACATCTGCGCTCAGCCAGCTGTACAGCAGCAAACCCAACACCACACTGAGCGTTAGCGCGGTAAAGCGATCGCGGTACTGCTCCAGCACATGCCAGCTGTGCAACAAGGCAACTGCGCAGGCTAAATCCAGAACCATGGCAATCCGCCAAGGGAACTGGACTTTCCACAGTTCCGGCGCGTTCTCCCACACCAGTCGCGAGTACGGCGACATCAAAAACCAAGCGATAGCGGCGATGATTAAGCACGCAAACAAGGCGCTGCGATCCAGCACATGCCGCCAGCGATAGGCATTTAACCAGCACAGGATAAACATCGCCGAGGTCAGGCTAATCATCGCGAAGAGGCGCAAGGCAAAGGTGTCATCTTCGCCGGGGTCCAGCGACTCACCGTGCAGCGGAAAGAACCAGCGATGAAAATCAAACACCGCCGACCACAGCTGATCGGTGCAAATATATTGCTCACTGAACAACGCCGGCACCCAATAGATGCCTGCCAGCAGCAACCCCAAAGCGATGGCTGCCGCGAAATGCAAGATGAAGCGCCAATGGTGGCGACGCCAAGCCAACGCCAGCAGATAAAAGCCCAGAGCAATGGAAAACAACAAGGCCGAGGGCAGATGACTCAACAGCATCAGCGCATAGACGATCGCCAGCCCAGCGATGGCGTTCTTGCCGGCGATCAGCCGCTCGATGAAATACAGCGCCAACGGCATCCAGATGTAATTAGTCAGCTCGCCGATGTCTTGGCGCTGCCACAGATCAATCTCAAAATGGTAAGGCAGCAACATATAAAAGCTGGCGCCAATCAGCGCACTGCAACGGCTGAATGAGTGGCGAGCGAAGTAATAAAAGCTCATGCCCGACATGGCAATCATCAACCACTCGCCAATGCCTAATTGCACCGTGAGCTTACAAGTGCTGCACAGCAAGGTTGGGACCGACAAAATATAAAACGGCAGCGGCGCATAAAAATAGAACACCGGACTGCCCGCACCACTGTTCATGTTCATCAGCCAGCGCGGATACAGATCGCCCTGCGCCAACTGCTCGGCAAACCCCTTCAACCACACCAAGTTGTACTCAATACTGTGGCCGTTCGGCGCGCCGTACCAGAGCAGCGGTGCGCAGGCAGCGGCGGCTAACAGTGCCAACAATAAATAGGGCCAGCACGCACTCAGGCGCGCTAATGGAGCAAATGAAAACGGCATCGAACGCTTTACACCGAAGAGTCTTTAACAGGCGCGGATAGTAGCGCAACGCGCCGTCAGCCCTCGCAGCAAAAGCCCGTAATTCACTGACGAAAGAAGCGATAAAACTCCAGCAAATCCGCCTGCGCATCACTCAAGCTGACCGCAGTGAAATGCACGGCATGCTGCGCCGGGCACTGGGCCAGACGGCCAAGGTCCAGCGGGTGTAGCCAACCGAGTAACGGATAGCCACCCATGGTCTGACGGTCAGCCAGCAGGATGATCGGTTGGCCGTCCGCCGGCACCTGAATCGCGCCATGACTCACGCCTTGCGACCATTGCCGTGCAGGGGCCAGATCAGGCGGCGCCAGCGCTACACCGCAGAGGCGCGCACCCATGCGGTCCGACTGCGCGCTGAGCTGCCAATGCTGGGTGAAAAACCCTTGCAGTTGGTCTTCGCAAAAACTCAGAGCGTCGCCACCCGTGATCACCCGCAGCAGCGGCCGCGCATGATAGTCCGGCACATAGTGCCAGGGCACGCAGGCCACACCGGGTAATTGCGCGGCCAGGCAATGCAGCGGGTCGCCGGCTTGCAGGGCTCGACCGTCGCCATGCACGCCGCCCAAACTGTCGCGCTGCTGAGTGGCCACGCTGCCCAGTTGCAACGGCGCCTGAAAGCCGCCGGCCACGGCCACGTAGCTGCGCTGGCCACTGCGGGCAAAACCCAACTGCAATTGCTGGCCGGCGCGCACGGCAAAGCGCGACCAGTTGGCGCGTGGCTGGCCATCGAGCTGAATACTCAGCTCGGCGCCACACACCGCCAGCCAAGTATCGACCTGACTGCGCAGCTGCAAGCCGCCGAGAGCGACCTCTAGCAGCGGCGTACCCCAAGTATTGCCCAGCAGGCGATTGGCCCACGCCGCCGCATGCACGTCCAGTGGCCCAGCCGGTGATACGCCAAGATGCTGCCAACCGTGGCGCCCTGCGTCTTGCAACAGGCTCAAAGGACCGGATTGCAAGACGCTAAACCCGCTCATAAGAGGCCGCCTTCGGCCAAGTAAGTGCGCTGATCAATCGGCACAAAGCGCACCCGATCACCCAACGCCAAGCGGCACGGCGTGATGGCCTGCCAGTCAAACAAACGCCACGGACAACGCCCGAGTAAATGCCAGCCACCGGGGGACGCCTGCGGATAGATCGCCGTTTGCCGCTCAGCAATCGCCAAGCTACCGGCCGGCACCCGCGTGCGCGGGGTACTGCGGCGCGGCAGCGCGAGGCGCATGTCTACCTCACTCAAGTAGGCAAACCCCGGCGCAAAGCCGATGGCGCCGACTTGATACTCAACGTTGCTGTGCAGCGCAATGACCTCGCTCACGCTCAGGTTGCACGCCATAGCGACGGACGCCAAATCGTCGCCGGCATACCAGATTGGCAGCTCCTGCAAAGGCCCAAGCACTAACTGTGGCGCCTCGCTCAACCAGGCTTCCAGCAAAGGCGTGAGCTGCTGCTGCAACTGCTGATGGCTGATGTGCAACAGGTCGTAATGCACCAGCAAGCTGGTCCAGCCCGGCACCAGATCGACCAACAGCGGCCCTAACTGCTGACGGATATGCGCGGCTAAGCGAGCGATACGTTGCGGCAGCTGCGTATCCGGCTGCTCGGCCAGCACCAGTAACAGCGCCTCGGCTCCAGCCGGCTCGATACGGATCACGGCGCTACCAACGCCTCGGGGCGGTCCGCTTGGCTACGCATCGCTGGCGTCTAGCATGGCGCGCAGACGCCGCAGCAGCGCCAGCGACTCAGGGTTGTCGCCGTGCACGCACAAGCTGTCGGCCTGCAGGCGAATGGGCTGGCCGTCGATATCGGCAAACGCCTGCCCCCGAGTAATAGCCTGGGCTTGGGCAAAAATCTGCTCGGCCTGATGGTGCACCGCACCGGCTAAACGACGCGGTACTAACTGGCCATCGGCTTGATAAGCACGGTCGGCAAACGCCTCGAATAACAGCGGCACGCCGGCGGCATTGGCCAGCCGCTGCTCACGCCGGTTATCGGCCAGCGCCAGCACCATCAGTGGCAGGCCGGGACGAAAGGCGACGCAGGCGGCTAGCACGGCATTAAACAGCGCATCATCGCGCAGCAGGTCGTTATACAAAGCGCCATGGGGTTTGACGTAGGCCAACTGGGTGCCCGCGGCCCGGCAGAAAGCCTCCAACGCGCCGAGCTGATAGAGCACCAGCGCCTGTACTTCTTCTGCCGAGCAGGCCAGATGGCGCCGGCCAAAGCCTTGCAGGTCGGGATAAGCCGGATGAGCACCAATGCTCACCCCATGGCGCACCGCCAACGCCACGCTGCGCTGAATCGTCAGCGGGTCACCGGCATGAAAACCACAGGCTAAATTGGCCTGATCGACCAACGGCATGGCATGGGCATCATCGCCCATCTGCCAGGCCCCAAAGCTTTCGCCCATGTCGCAATTCAACAGGATTCTATTCATGCGCTCAGCTTAGAGGGGCAACGCCATAGCGGGAAGCACGAGGGCAGATAAATACCCGCTGCGATGACGCTCATTGATCGCGCTCAAGCCCCCTCGCTAGCCCGCCGAACCAATCCTCCGCCCGCTCCGCCGTGTGCCGGTTTAGTACACATCGCGGCGGTAGCGCCCCTCTTGCAACAGTTGCTCAACCTGCGCATCACCGAGCACCTCGCGCAACACCGTATCAACGCCACTGGCCATGCCGTCGAGGCTGCCACACACATAAATGGCCGCGCCCTCAGCAACCCAACTTTGCAGCTGTTCTGCAGCCATGCGCAGACGATCCTGCACATACAGCTTGGCCGCTTGATCGCGGGAAAACGCCAAATCCAGCCGCGCCAACTCACCGCTGGCCAGCCAGCCTTGCAACTCAGCACGGCAATAGAAGTCGTGCTCCGCATGGCGCTCGCCAAACAGCAACCAGTTGCGCGTATGTCCTGCAGCGATGCGTTGTTTAAGCAGGCTGCGCAGGCCCGCCAAGCCGCTGCCATTGCCGAGCAAAATCAGCGGGCAATCCGCCGCTGGCGCATGAAAGCCGCTGTTACGCCGCACTCTGGCCAGCAACGGCTGCTGCAACGGCGCATCGACACTCAACCAGCCGGAACCCTGCCCCAAACTGCCGTCGGGGTGACGTTCCTGACGCACCAATAGTTCCAGCACACCATCGGCCGGTAGCGAGGCGATTGAGTACTCACGCACAGCAACGGCAGGGTTGTTGCCCGGCAGTACTTCGAGCAAGTCGCCGGCCTGCCAGTCGGCACCGAGTGGCGGCTGCAAGCGCAGCAAAAAGGTCGGTGCGCCGCAGCTGCCGGGGTTTAGGCACTCGCGCGCCAGCAAGCGCCATGCAACGAACGGCTCAGTCGCCATGACCTGCGCGGGCGCGCCGGTTAGGTCGCTGACTTGTTGCTGCCAGTGGGCCAGCGCGGCAGCATCGCCGTTGTCGACTTCCACAGGCGTGAACAGGCTATTCGCGCCCTGCTGTTGCAGCCAGCCATGCAGGCGCCGAGCAAAGCCGCAGAACTGTTGATACTGGCGATCACCCAAGGCCAGTACCGCGTAGCGCAGATCAGTCAGGGCCAGCTCACGCCCGAGCAGGCTGCGCTCAAAGCCACGAGCGCTGTCTGGCGCCTCGCCGTCGCCAAAGGTGCTAACCACAAACAATGCGTGCTGCGCTTGGCGCAGCGCCTGGGCATCCACCCGCGCCAACGGTTGCACTTGCACCGTGATGCCGGCGGCCTGCAACTGCCCGGCCGTGCGCCAGGCCAGCTGTTCGGCCATGCCACTCTGACTGGCAAAACCCACCAGCCAATGCTGGCCCTCAGCCGAACTGCCGAGGGCACCACGGGCACGCTTAATCGCGCGCTGTTTGCGCCGGCGATCGAGGTACAGCAACCAACCCGTGATGGCGAACAGCGGCATGCTCAGGCTGGCCAGAGCCATCAGAATCCGCCCAACTAGGCCGAAGTATTCGCCCGCGTGCAAGGCGTAGACGCTGGCGAGTAGCTGCGCGGCGAAAGGTTTATCGGCATAGCGCTCATGCCGTTGTACCTGACCGCTGAGCGGGTCGAGCGTAAGCTGATTGAGCGCGCGCGGATGCTCGGCATCGTTAAGCAGGTAGAACACCGTCGCAGGCTGCCCAGCCACCGGCGGCAAGCGCAGGTTCCAGGCCACCATCTGCGGTCCCGCCGCCGCTTGCAGGCTGCTCCACAGCGCGTGGTAGTCGACCACCGGCGGCGGCCCTTGCGGCGCAGCACCCGGCCGCCCCCGCCGCTCACCCGGTTTGCCGCCCTGCTGGCCAGCCGGGGCATCGCTGAGCAACTGCGTCATGCCATTGCGAAACCAGTCATAGGACCAATACAGGCCGGTAAGGCTGGCACACAGGTAGAACGCCAAGCACCAGGTGCCGACTACCGCGTGTAAGTCCCAGTTAAACGCACGGCCTTTTTTCGCCCAATCCAACGTCAGCCAAGCGCGCCAGTTCAAGGCCTGGCGCGGCCAGCGCAGGTACAAGCCGGAGAGACAGAAAAACACCAGTGCCAGGGTACTGGCGGCGGTGATCTGCTTGCCGACATCACCCAGCGCCAGCCAGCGGTGCAGCTGCAGAATTAAATCGAAAAAGGCCTTGCCGCTCGGCTCAGCGAGCAGTTCACCCGTGTACGGGTCGAAGAAACGCATCGGCCCGCGACGCTCGCCAGGCTTGGGGGTGAAAAACACCCGCGCGGCGCTGTGGTCTTGGCTGTTGACCCACAAACCGGCGACGCTTTTACCAGACTCCGCCTCGATTTTGCTTACCAGCTCGGCCGGCGCCAGCAGGCCTGACTCACGCACCTCAACCCGCAACACCTGCGGGTTAAGGGCCGTCATGATCTCGCCCTCGAAGGCATACAAGGCGCCAGTTGCGCCCATCAGCGCGAGCACCAGACCGGCGCTGATGCCGAAGAACCAGTGCAGTTGAAACAGGACATTCTTAAACACGAAAAACACCTTGGTCTGTGGGCCATGCCCGGGCGGCGCCCAGTCTAGATGCGAAGCATTTGCATCCATCGAAGTTTTACCCAGGCTTTACCTTCAGCCGATTGGCTCAGCGCGCCGACGGTAAAAACACAAAACCCCCGCACGAAATATCCGGGCGGGGGTTTGGTCTGCGCTGCTTAGAAGTGCACGTTAGTGCTGAGCAATGCGGTACGCCCAGCCGCCTGGTTGGCGAAGTGGCTGGCGTAGGCCTTGTCGTAATAGACCTCGTCGGTGAGGTTCTGCACGTTGAGTTGCAGGTCGACATTCTTGGTCAGCTTGTAGGCGGCCATGGCGTCGTAGCGCCAGTACGAGTCAACCATGACCGTGTTGGCCACGTTGCCAAATACCTCATCCACATAGAACGCGCCGCCACCGATGGTCAGCTTGGGCAGCACTTCATAGGTGGTCCACAGGCTCAAGCTGTGGTTCGGGGTATTAGGCAACTGGTTGCCATTACTCAGGCTGACTTGGCTGGTGACATTGCCATTGCGATCGCCATCAGCACCGCCGTCCACCTGCTCGGAGTCCAGATAGCTATAGCCGGCAAACAGCTGCCATTTTTCGGTGATCTTGCCCGTGGCCGACAGTTCCAGACCATCAACACGGGTGGTGCCGACGTTCTCGTAGGTATTGATGCCGGTCAGTACGCGAGCGTTGTCCTTCTCCGTGCGGAACACGGCAGCGGTCAACGACAGGCGATTATCCAGCACATCCCACTTGGTACCGAGTTCGTAGTTGGTGGTGTCTTCCGGCTTGAGTGAGTTGTTCACCGCGGAGGTGGTCACTGGATTGCCGTCGGTACCTTCACCGAGCGTAGCGCCCGGCGGGGTGGCCGAGGTGGCGTAAGAGATGTAGACGCTGCCGTTGTCAGCCGGCTTCCACACCAGACCCAATTGGCCGGTCACAAACTCACTGGTGTCGTTGCTTTTATTGGCTACACCGTTGGTCACTGTGGTGGTGCCGCTGGCGTCGTAGGTGCGGTAGTCGGTGTCAAAGTGGTCATAACGCAGGCCCATATTCAGCAGCCACTGCGGGTCTAGCTCGAGGGTATCGAACGCATAAAGGGCACGGGTGGTGCTGTTGGTGTCGGTGCCGGCGTAGTTACGCGCGATGCTGCCATTCCACGGATCATTCGGGTTTGGCTTGCTGAGCGAGGTGCAGTTGTAGCCACTTGGCGCACCGATCATGCCTGGGGTGCAGTTGGTGTTAGCGGCGCCGCCGGGCACGGTGTCGGTATCTACCGAGTAGCTGGACTTATCGGACTCCTCACGACTGATCTCGATACCTGTGGAGAAGGTATTTTTAAAGCCACCAAGGTTGAACTCACCAAACAGATCGGTCTGGTTGGTGGTGGTGGCGGTATTGCCGACGCGGGAGTTGATGCGCCGCCAAACACTGCCGTTATTGACGTTGCCTTTAGTGTCGTCTGGCTGGGTGAGGATGTAGTCCTGCATGCTGTTGCCATGGCGCAGGGTGTTCTTGATGGTCAGCGCATCGTTCAGGTCATGCTCGATGGCAAAGGTGGCGATATCCGCACGAGTCTTGCGGAAGTCACGATCGGTCAGGCCATAGAAGTTATCGCTGTCGCCGCCATCAATCGGCTTGTCTGGATTGGCCGAGGTGCGCTTAGCGCTGCTGCCGCTGGTCAGGCTGTAAGGGATGCCCGAGTCCGGCAGGTCGTTGCTTTCCATGTGGTAGAAATCGAGGTTGACCCGAGTTTCGGTGCCCAAGCCAAACACCACAGAAGGCGCCACGCCCCAGCGGTCGTAGTTGACTTCGTCACGCCCAGCCACGTTGCTTTCGTGGCTCATCAGGTTCAAGCGAAACGCCGCGTTGTCGAGAAACTCGCGGTTGGCATCCAAGGTGTAGCGCTGGGTCTGGTCGGAACCCCAGGTGAAGCCACCGTTGGTGAAGTCGCCGGCCCGCGCTTTTTTACTCTCTAGGTTGATGCTGCCGCCGGCTGAGCCGCGACCACCAAAGGCTGAGTTCGGGCCCTTGCTCACTTCGATCGACTCAACCGCGAAGATTTCGCGGCTTTGTGCGCCGGTGTCGCGCACACCATCGAGGTAGGTGCTCGATTGCGAATCGAAGCCGCGAATAAACGGCCGATCACCCTGCGGGTTGCCGCCCTCGCCTGCCCCCATGGTGATGCCCGGCACGGTACGCAGGGCGTCTTGCAGGCTCAGGGCATTGATGTCTTTGAGCACCTGCTGCGGCACCACAGTGACCGAGCGCGGCGTATCAACCAAGGGCGCGGTGTATTTCTGCGACTGGGCACGCTCAACTTGGTAGTCGCCGGTGGCATCCGCCTCATCTACTACGGTGGTGGCATCAAGAGCCACCGCGCCCGGCTTGCTGGCCTCATCAGCCTGCACCAGCGGGCTAACCGCAAAGGTTGAAATGGCCATACCAACGGCACTGGCAAGCAAGCGTGGTGACGCAGTAGTCGGTGACAAAGCAGCTGATGACATGTGTTCCCCTCCCCGGGAATAGCTAAGGCGGCGCACGTTATTCTAAATCTAAGCAATTCACAATTAATAAATGTTATCATTCGCATAAAGATTGAGTGCCCGCGTAACAACCCACGCCGCCTGCTGCTTATCGCTATTTGTCACGTTTACCCAGGGGATTATTCATGTTGCTGCATATTCCGGGTGTGTTTGCCCGCGACGAAGTTATCCACATTCGCCAGGCTCTAGAGCAGGCCTCTTGGGCCGATGGCAAAGTCACAGCCGGCTACCAATCGGCCAAGGCCAAGCACAATTTGCAGCTGGCGCAGGACCATCCATTGGCCCGCGAGATTGGCGAGTTGATGCTGCAACGCTTGTGGCAGAATCCGCAGTTCATGTCGGCAGCGCTGCCTAATAAAGTCTTTCCGCCACTGTTCAACTGCTACCGCGCAGGCGGCAGCTTTGGCCTGCATATCGACAATGCCATTCGCCAAGTACCCGGCAGCCCGGAGCGGGTGCGCACCGATCTGTCGTCTACCTTGTTCTTCAGCGACCCCGAGGACTACGACGGCGGCGAACTGGTGATCGAGGACACTTTCGGCACCCAGCGGGTCAAGCTGCCCGCCGGCGATATGCTGCTCTACCCCGCCAGCAGCGTGCACAAGGTCGAGGCGGTGACGCGCGGCGAGCGCATTGCATCGTTCTTCTGGAGCCAAAGCTTGGTCCGTGAGGACAGCCAACGCGCCCTGCTGTACCAGATGGATCAGGCGATTCAGCAACTGACTGTCGATATGCCCGAACACCCGGCGCTGCTGCAGTTGACCGGCAATTATCACAACCTGCTGCGCCGCTGGGCGGATGTCTGAGCATGCACGTACGCCTGCGCCACACCGAAGCGCTGTCTGACCGCCAACTAGAGCACCAACTGCAAGGCAATTCACGCGAGCAAGCCGCCGCTATTCTCGCCGCCGCACGCAGCGGCGCGGTGCAGGCGCAGCTATTGCTTGGGCAAATTCTCCTCGATGGGCGCGGTATTCAGCACGATCCGTCGCTGGCTTTTATCTGGTTTAGCATTGCCGCGCGCCACGGTGATGGCATGGCGCACAACATGCTCGGCCGCTGTCACGAACATGGCTGGGGTTGTACGGCAGATCTCGCCCTCGCCGCCATCCATTACCGCACGGCAGCGGCGCAGAACCTCGACTGGGGCCTGTATAACCTGGCCAACCTGCTGGCTACCGGCCGTGGCGTAGAGCAGGATCACGCACAAGCATGTGCGTACTACCAACGCGCCGCCAGCATGGGGCACGCCAAGTCCATGAACCTGCTGGGCCGCTGCTATGAAGAAGGCCTAGGCATCGAGCGCGATGCCCAGCAGGCGCTGCATTGGTATCAACGTTCGGCCGAAGCCGGCGACTTTCGCGGCCAGTTCAGCTTCGCCGCCGTACTCATTAGCCAAGGCCAACTCGCCGCCGCCCGGCACTGGCTGGAGCAAGCATTGCAAGGCGGCCATTTAGTGTTTCTGCGCCAAGCCCACGCCCAATTGGCCGCTGCCGGCCTGAGCGAACTGGGCGACATCATCCAAGCCTACGGTCGCCGCTGCAGTGAGCTGGCAGCCAACACGCACTAATACGCGCAGACAAAAACGCCGCGAACTCTCGCGGCGTTTAGCGCAACCCTGACGGGCTTACAGGTAGAACGACTTCAGCGGCGGGAAGCCGTTGAACTCAACGGCGCTGTAACTGGTGGTGTAAGCACCAGTGGACAGCCAGTACAGGCGGTCACCGATGGCCAGGTTCAGCGGCAGGCCGTACTTGTAGTTCTCGTACATGATGTCGGCGCTGTCGCAGGTCGGCCCGGCGATCACCACCTCTTCCATCTCACCTTTTTTCTCGGTGTAGATCGGGAACTTGATCGCCTCGCCCATGGTTTCGATCAGGCCGCTGAACATGCCCACGTCGACATACACCCAGCGCTCCACAGCCGTGCGCGACTTACGCGCCACCAACACCACTTCGCTGACCAACACCCCTGCGTTGGCGATCAAGGAGCGGCCCGGCTCAAGGATGATTTCCGGCAAGTCATCGCCGAAGTCTTCTTTCAGGAAGCGGATGATTTCCTCGGCGTAGGTTTCCAGGCTGTTGGTGCGGGTGATGTAGTTGGCCGGGAAGCCACCGCCCATGTTGATCAGCTTGAGCTCGATGCCGTCTTCTTCCTTCAGGCGCTCGAAGATCACCTTAACCTTGGCAATCGCCGCATCCCACACCGAGATGTCGCGCTGCTGCGAACCCACATGGAACGACAAGCCATACGGCACCAAGCCCAAATCACGGGCCAGAATCAGCAGGTCCATGGCCATGTCGGTTTGGCAGCCGAACTTGCGCGACAGCGGCCAGTCGGCGGTGGTCGAACCCTCGGTCAGAATGCGCACATAGACTTTCGCGCCCGGCGCAGCCTTGGCGATATTGCGCAGGTCGGCTTCCGAGTCAGTGGCGAACAAACGCACGCCCTTGTCGAAGAAGTAGCGAATGTCTTTAGCTTTCTTGATGGTGTTGCCGTAGCTGATGCGCTCCGGCCCCACGCCACGGCCCATGACTTTATCCAGCTCATAGATCGAGGCGATGTCGAAGTTCGAACCTTTATCTTTCAGCAGGTCGATGATCTCAACCGCCGGGTTAGCCTTGACCGCGTAGTAAACGCTGGCAAATTCGAAACCAGCGCGCAGGTCGTCGTAGGCCTTACTGATGGTCGCGGTGTCGATCACCACAAACGGGGTTTCTTGGGTGTCGGCGAACGCCTTCATTTTCTGAAAGGTTTCGCGCGAGTAGTAGTCTTCGACCTTGATCGACATGCTGGGGACTCCAAATGGGCAAAGCACGCTAAGTGCGCGTGTAAAGGGGTGGCGCGCCGTGAGGCCGCCGCGAACGCCTGTATCTGTATCCCCACTTTGGTTCGCCTACTTCCCAAGGCTTGTCGCCG
>RCMZ01000157.1_pt1 | contig 42331 bp, 53 predicted proteins | sample 2041141 | NCBI WGS metagenome assembly RCMZ01 (sample SAMN09708263, study PRJNA481090) | Wastewater metagenome, whole genome shotgun sequencing project. | biome: sewage; isolation source: Davis station wastewater (DW) | place: Antarctica: Davis Station | collected 2010-03-01 | reverse complement strand
AGCTGACGAAGTGATGGTGGACTACCACCCGGAATGCCTCGTGAGGCACAACCATCGTTCAACGATTCACAGTGCCAATAAATGGCTCCCCGTATTGGGCTCACTACGAACCGTAAGGCTCACGATTGAGCGGCCCGCGCGGTTCACAGTGGCAAAACAAGATGTTCTGTTGACCATGGCGGCGTGACGTGAGAAGGTGCGTTCTCGCATTGCCATTGCGTATTGTGAAATCCATGAACTTAGGGCCGACCCAAAAAGTCGGCCCATTTTTTATACGCATCGCTGCGTGATTTGCGTTAAAGTCGCAGTGCCTGAGTGAAATCAGGACGGGTTTGACAGCCCGAATGGAGCGGCGCAAGCCGCTACCCCTGTAGGTGTTGCGGCTTTTTTTGCGTCTGTGCCACGTTTTCGGCGGCTCGGGCGTGGGGAGCCGCGAGGCTCGCCGGTGCTCCATCGGTCTGTCAACCCGCGTTCGGGCTGCCACCCCTGTTTGACAGCGGGGGAGGCGGTACTTCAAACCGCGAATGGAGCACAGACATGAACATAGAAACCAATTCCACCGCAGGCGGTGTTGATCTGGGGGCGTTGCACGAGGAATTCCGCGAGGCCACACTAGAGGCCAAGAGCAGCTACCGGGCGATCTGTCTGCTGGTGAGCTTGCTCAACGGGGAAACCGACGCATCGTTTTCTATAGCCGACCGGGAAGGGATGGCCGTCCTGCTGGAGAGTATCCAGGGGCGGCTGGAACTGTCGATTCAGGGCTTGGGCCTCACGGCCAGAGCGTTGGGTATGCCGGATGCGTGGGAGTTGATGCATTGAACGGGAGGGGTGATGGGTGACTGTGTCCACTGCGGTAAGCCCGCAGGTTTTTTTAAATCTGCCCACTCCGAATGCAGAACGGCCTACCAGGCAGAGATGACGGCAAAGGCGGAGGCCGAGGACAGGCGCACCGCTGAGTCTGAGCAGCTTTCGCGCAACTTGAATGCCGCTGTAGCCAATCACACCGTTTCGCTTGTCGCTGTTGATGAGATGGTTGCGCGTGCACTGGAAGCTGGCGTCATAAATCTGCAAGACCGCTCTCGCCTGCTTTCATCCGCTTGGTCCTATGCGGTGGAGCGCTTCCTGTTGGACGATCTTTTGACCGACCAAGAAGAGGAACGGGTGCTGGGGTTCATTGAGCGGTTCGGTCTTTCAGCCGCGCAGCTGGACAAGGAAGGGCTGCTTTCACGACTTCAGAAGGTGGGGGTTCTTAAGCTGTTGGTCAACGGCGGTGAGTTGCCTCCAGTCACCACCAGCGTCCCTATCAACCTACAAAAATCCGAACAATTGCTGTGGGTTGAAAACAATGTCCGGATGCTTGAAGACAAGGTGCGCCGGGAGACAGTAGGACGCTCGCAGGGGGTGAGCATGCGGGTGGTCAGCGGGGTATACGTGCGGCTTGGCGCTTTCAAAGGAAAACCCGTTTTCAGCACTGAGCGCGTTGAGGTGGGAATCGGCACCTTGTATGTCACCGACAAGAATCTGTACTTTTACTCCCGTGCCCAGAGCGTTCGCATTCCTTACGGAAAGATCGTTTCATTCGAGCAGTTTTCGGACGGGCTCGGCTTTATGCGCGACGCTGCGAGCGCCAAACCTCAGTTCTTCATCAATGGCGACGGCTGGTTTCTCTACAACTTGATCACGAATCTGGCTTACCGCGAATAGCTCAAATTTCATAGCTACCAGCGCTTGCTGCACAAGCGCCACCCGCCGGTTTACCCCCTTTTCTTGCACCTACCTTGGGCGGCAACATGCCACTATGCCCAAGGACTGGTCTGCGCAAATTTCTCACGTCAACTTTCGCTGCGGCGCGTGCCGCAAGGCGTTTGAGGGCGTGCCTGATCTGATCGAGGACGATCCGGAGCAGGAGCACCACCCCTACCGGTACTTTGCCCATTGCCCACACTGTGGCGAGCAGCACCAGCCGCAAGCGGGCTGGGAGCGGGCTTTGCTCAAGGCGCACCAGCATTCGACGGGGCCCAAGACGCCCCAGGGCGTGGCGGCGGTGTCGGCCAATCTGGAGGGGCACCCCACACCGCATGAGGCGCTGCGCACCCGCTTTAACGCGATGAAGCACGGCGCCACGGCGCGCACGGCCACTTACTTTCCGGCGAAGGCGGGGGGGTATGCGTTTTGTGCCCGGTGCGATGTGGACCGGGATTGGTGCTCGAAGCAACCGGCCTGCGTGAAGCAGACCGAAATTTTCATGCTGCACCACGCGGCGTTTGAGCAGCGCGACCCGAAGGTGTTGACCGCCATTCATGCGGACATGCACGCGGCGCTGATGGCCACGCTGCAGATGTGCATTCAGGAGGTGCTGGGGCTGGGTGTGCTGATCAAGGCGCCGAAGGTGGAGCTGGACCGCGATGGCAACCCGGTCACGCTGACCTACACGGCCGAGGATGGCAGCAAGCGCTACATCTACAACTACACCAGCAACCCCGCGTTCAAACCGCTCACCGAGCTGATCACGCGTCTGGGGCTGTCGATGAGTGACCTGGGCATGACGGTGAAAGCTGCCGAGGACGATGAGGACAAGAACCTCGGGCGCCTCAAGCTCGATGACGACGCCAAAGAAACGCTGTCGGCTTTTGGCCAGCGGATGGTGCAGGCGACCGAGAACGCGCGAGCGCTGATCCAGCAGGCGCAGAAGGCGACCAAAGCAGACCCGGTGTTGGTGGAGCACCAAGCGCGCGGGGGTGACAAGTGAGCCGCACCAGCGCGGCCCAGCGGGCCAAAAGCTCGATCGTGGCCGAGCGCGAGATCATGCGGTTTGCGCTGCCCGACCCGGCAACGGGCATCAAGCCGCATGCGCTGTGGCACAAGCATGTGCACAACGTGGAGCTGGACCCGATCCAGTGCCTGAAGATGCAGGAGATGGACGTGCATCCGAACACGGTGGACTTTTCCAGCCGACGCACGGGCAAGACGGCGGTGAAAGAGATGTTTCACCTGGAAGGGTTGGCGACTACTCCGCATCAAGAGCTGGGCATCGTGGCGCCGCGCATGCAGCAGAGCCAAAACAACTTGAACTACCTCATTGAGGGTGTGCGGCGCAGCGAGATTCTGACGGCCTTCATTGCGCACAAGCAGGGGCGACCGCAGCTCAAGGACACATCGTTCCAGTTCACCAACGGCAGCAAGGCCACCGCCTTCGGGATCATGAGCCAGATCGACGGCGACTCGATCACGATGGCCAGCCTCGAGGAAACCGACGACATGCCGCAGGACCGGTTGATGTCGCGCTTTCTGCCCATGCTGGGTGCGGCGCGACGGCTGGGCGTGAACCGGCGCGATGTGGAGTTCAAGCCCAGCATTCGCATAAGCGGCGTGTACAAGGGCGCGGACGTGCTGCAGCGGTTGATTGACACCGGGGAATATCACACGCTGCCCACGGTGGACGTGCACCTGGGCGTGGCGCTGGGCATGGTGGATGCCAACTGGGCCCGGAGCATGCAGATCCAGATGCCGCCCGAGGAATACATACGGCAGTTTTTGTGCCGCAACATCCGGGCGCGTAACTGGATCTGGGAGGAGCACATTCGCCGCGCCAGTGCGCTGGGGCTGGAGGCGGGGCTTGAACGGGCGTGCCCGGTACCGGGTGAGCGCTACAAGCGCCGGGGGCTGATCAGCCTGGGGTATGACCACACCGGCCACGGCGAAAAGCCCGAGGCATCGAAAAGCGCGCTGGTGATCTGCGAGCAGCTGGGCAACTGGGTGACCTTCCCCTTTGTGAAGATCTGGGAGCCGGGCGTGAGCGATACGACCTTGGCCAAGGACCTGGTGGCGATCTGGGACTACTTTCGGCCCGATTACGGCGTGGGCGATGCCTATGGCGTGGGCATGCTCACAGCGGTCAACGACGATCTCTACCGCAAGGGCCTGACCCACGTGAACCGGGAGGTGGTGGCCGATGGCCAGAGCACCGCCGCGGCCTGGAGCCAGTGGGCATTTGCCCCCATGCGCTTCGAGGGAATGACCAAACACGTGATGGCCAGCGCGCTGCGCGAGGCCTTTCACCACAACCGGGCGGCGTTCCCGTATGTGGACGTGGCCGACGAACGCGAGCCCGAAGAGTGGCTAGCGTTTGTGCGGCAGATGGGGAACATGAAGGCCACCCCCACACAGGCTAGCTACAGCAGCTTTTCGATGGTCGACCAGAAGACCGGTGATGACTTGTTTGACGCCGCTTGCGCGGCCATCTATGCGTTGCTGACCCGTGGCCTGGCCGATGCGCCCACCGTGATCCAGAGCCGCAAACAAACCCGCGAGCAGCTGCTGGGCCAGCCCGCCGGGCTGATGCACCGCGCGGCCAGTGCGGTCCGTGCATTTGGCCAACGGTGGGTGGCAGGGCCCGGCGGAATGCTGGTGCCAGCGTAAGAGGAACGAGACCATGCTGATAAAACAACTCTCAAACATTCCCGCAGCCGCAGGCGCTCGGCTGGCCACCATGTGGCGCGACTTCTTTCCCGCTGCCACCAGCCTGCGCGGTGAGACTGGCGACCGGCTGGCCAGCGACAAGGCCATGGAGCGACTGTATCGCTCGATGTGGCTCGATACCGAACGCCGCGCCATGGTGCAGTCCGTGCGCGATATGGACCGCAAAGATGGGCGCGTCAAGCAGATCCACAACCGCCTGGCGCGCGACTGCATTCGCGGGGGGCTGGTGCTGCAAGTGAGAGAGAAGGCCAGCAGCGAGATCCTCAAGCGCGAGTGGCGCGCCCTGCAAGGGCGCCTGCAGCTGGAGATGTCCGAAAAGCTCAAGAGTGACGCGCGCGGCTTTGTGATGGAGGGCAATCTGCCCCTGCAGCTGGTGCTGAACGACCGCCAGGACGTGGTGGCCGCCATTCGCATGCCAAGCGATACCATCCAGCCGATCACCGACATGGGCGGCCGATTCAAGAACCCGGCCATTGCGTGGGAGCAGCGAGACGTGATGACCGGCACCACGCTGGCCACCTGGGCGGCTTGGCAGATGACCGTGGCGAGGCTGGACCCGGACAACTTCGATGATCTGGGCAGCATGGGCCGCCCGTTTTTGGATTCGTGCACGCACACCTGGCTCAAGCTGACGATGACGGAAGAAGACCTGGTGGTTCGGCGCCGTATGCGGGCCCCTTTGCGGCTGGCCCACGTGCTGGAGGGTGCGCAGAAGGAAGATCTGGACGCCTATCGCAAGACGGTAGAAGGAGAAAAAGGCGAGATCAGCACCGACTTCTATCTGAACCGCAAGGGCGGTGTGCAGGCCGTGCAGGGGGATGCCACCCTGGGCGACATTGGCGACGTGGTGCACCTGCTCGACACGTTCTATGCCGGAAGCCCCGCGCCCAAGGGCCTGTTTGGCTACACAGACGGCATGGCGCGCGACATTCTGGAAGACCTCAAGCGCAGCTACTACGACGAGGTGGACGGCATGCAGGACGCCATGGCCACGTGCTATGCGGTGGCCTTTCGCATCCATCTGCTTTTCAAAGGGATCGACCCCGGTGTGGACGAGTTCACGCTGCGCTTTGCCCAGCGGCGCACCGAGACGCCCAACCAGGTTGCAGACCTGGCGCTGAAATACATGGCCCTGGGCCTGCCCGACGACATGGTGTACGCCGACATGGGGCTAGACCCCGACTACGTGCGGGCCAAGCGCATCGAGCAGGCCAAGCGCAACGACCCGTATCCGCCCACGAACATTCGCGACACCGGCGCGCCCGGCAATGCCACGCGTGTGAGCGTGACGCCTGGGAATGCGCCCAAGGGCGAAAGCGCGACTGCGGTGAGTCTGCCCGGCAGCAACGGAGGCCGGGGGCGGGCATGAAACAAGCCGCCGCCATCCGCCGCGCTAGCCGCCAGGCGCGCTATGCCATGCAGGAGCTCGACCGCCGCGGCGTCGAGGATTTGCTGGTGATGTACGGGCGGGCGGCTGCCGAAGTGCGCGAGCGCATTGCGGCGGCGGTGGATGCGCAGCAAGAGGTGCCCGAGCACCGGTTGCGCGAGCTGCTGGCGCAGATCGAGGCGGTGGTGGATGGCCTGGCCGAGCAGCGCACCGCCATGGTGGCGCAGGCGATTGACCGCGCGGCCGAGCTGGGCGTGCGGCCCTACACCGCCCAGGGGGCTGCGGCAGTGGGCGGCCAGCAGGCCGTGCTGGACAGCGGCGCAGCCATGCGCGTGCACCAGGCCGCCGTGCGGTTTGTGCGCGAGTTCACGCTGGCCGATGGGCTGACGCTGAGCGACCGGCTTTGGCGCATTGACCGTGGCGCCAAGGAGGCGCTGACCCGCTCAATAGGCCAGGCAGTGGTGATGGGCCAGAGCGCGGCGCGGGCTGCGCAGGATTTCATCCTCAAAGGCCAGGACGTGCCCGGCGATGTGATGGCCCGCATGGTAGCGGGCCGTGCCGGGGCGCTGGCCCAGGCGGCCGGCACGTTGACCGACCGCGACAACGGTGTGTTCCACCAGGTGGAGCGCGTGTTTCGCACCGAGATCAACCGCGCGCATGGCGAGGCGTACATGGCCGCAGGCGAAGGCACCCCCGGCTTTGTGGGCTGGCGGTATCTGCTGAGCCCGGCCCACCCCAAGCCCGACATTTGTGACCTGTTGGCCGCCCAGAACCTGCACGGCCTGGGCGCCGGTGTGTACCCCGACCGCGAGCGCTGCCCCTGGCCCGCGCACCCCAACACGCTGAGCTTTGTGGTGATGGTGTTCGAGGAAGAGGTGGGCGATGCAGAGCGGGCAGGGCAAGAGACCGCGCTGCAGGCCCTGCAGCGCATGGCGCCAGAGATCCGCGAGGGGGCGCTGGGGAAGACCAAGGCCACCTACTTTGACAAAGGGCTGTTGAGCACCGGGATGATCCGCGCGCCGCTGCGTGCGGTTTCGGCCCGATTAGAGCGGCAGGGCTTGATAGAAAAGCGCGAGTAGCTATGAATTTTGATAGCGCATTGAATGAGGTCAAGGGCCGTTTTGAGGCGTGGCGTGCGTTGGTGGTGCTGGATGACAAGCCGTTGCGCCGGTATGTGATGTGCTGGCGGCCCAGCCTGGTGCGCCGCTTCAATGACTGGCCGGACCGTAGCGACATCGCCAGCCTGTGGGACTGCGTGGACGTGGATCTGCAGGCGCTGAGCGAGATGACGGGCGATGCACTGCCCGATGTGCAGTCACGGCTGCGCCAGGCGCAGGGCATGGAGTTGATCTACCCCGATGGAACAGTGGCGCGCGATGTGGCGCGGGTGATGGCGGGTAAGCTGAAGGAGATCAAGGGAATGTAGACTGATCGGATGCAGAAACCAATCATTCCATTTGCTGACTACGTGCGCATCTACACCGCTATTTACAGCGTGCTTGAGTCAGAAAAGGCCCGGACGCACCGGGCATGCAAGTTCTTTGCGTTCATTGGTGCTGCCATTCTCGAGAAGCATTACAAATTAAGGGCAACACCCGTGGCTGGTGCTGCTTTGTATTGCGTGGACGAAGCTACACAGACGAATATCTTTTATGGGCGCGTTCAAGATGGCTATCTTGCCTGCGACGACGAGGCTTTTCACTGCTGGGTGCAGTGCGAAGGGTACCTTATTTATTTCCACGCGCCTTTGATCCGCGACGTCCAGGCAGAAGAGGGGTTACCGGTTTCGGTTGGTCGCAAGATGATGCAAAAGCCGCTGAGTAGCCAAGCTGAAAACGCTAATTTGGTGACAAAAACGGGGGACTTCCTGTTAATGCCAAACCCACCTTTGACAAAGCATTTTCTTGATGAATTTGCCGAAGTTGGATTGGTGAACGATTTGGCCAATATCTGCTTCGATTGGTACAAGAAACCCCCCAAGAATATGGCGCCGCGAATCACCACCATGGGGAAAAATGGCGAGCCTATTCCAATTCAATTTAAGGCCCCGCGCCTTGACGGCATATGGTGAGGGTGGTTTTTTCCCAAAATGCAGCATCGAAATAGTCGTGCGGGGCTAACCGCAGTTTGCATAGCTTTGTGTTTGTTGGCCGGTAATGTCGATGCCGCCCCGCGTAGTGCCGCTGAGCGCGCGGCGTTTGTGCGACACAACCCATGCCCCGCCACCAATTTGCGCCGTGGATCTTGTCCTGGCTGGGAGGTGGATCACGTTGTGGCCTTGTGCGCTGGCGGCCCGGACACGCGGGCCAATATGCAATGGCTGACGGTGCAGGCGCATAGGGAGAAAACGCGATACGACAGGCGACTTTGCCGTCGTATCCAATGACGCCGCAACAGCAGCGAATGGGGGCAACGAGAGTTGCCGTGAATGAGGTCAAGGCGTTGGCCACGGCGGGCACCTTGGCTGCGGCAGTGACAGCGCTTGGCATCCCACCATTGCCACCCGATCAGGGCTGGTCAATCAACTGGCAGGCCCTGCTTTTTTTGCGTTTGTTCGTGCGTGCAAACGGGCTCGTGCCCGATGTTCACATCCCAGTGGTTGGACGTGAAGCAAACGACCTTTGGGCCGCAGCTGTGGAAGATGCCATCGTCCGTGGGCGTAGCAGCGCCCGTGTAGCTGCCGATTTCTTCGCCATGCTGAGCCTCGACCGCTGGGCCATGCTGGGCTGCAAGCGGCCCTCGCAGGAGGAAGAGGAATATCTGGTGGCGGGGATAAACCAGTTTTTCCTTCGCGAGATCAACCGTGCACATCTGTCGGTGCAGGTTCACCATGGTGCGGCTGTCTACGCGGAGCTGATTGCCTTGGACGAAAAATACAGTGAAATTGACTTCTAGCGCTTGATGCAGCAGAGCATGGATCAGATCGTGGGTGACCTGCGTACCGAGGACGCCCAGCGTTCGCGCCTCATGGAGCACGGCGCGCGCCTGAACTGAGTGGGCGAGGGGGGGCAATGCCCCCTTTCTGTATGCTGCAAAAGTAGTAGCGGCTAGCGCTTTACCTGCAAGCGCTTCACGCCGTTTTACCCCCTTTTTTTGCACCGATGAAGTTGTGAAGATGCCTATCGCGGACACCTCCGCGAAGAGGCATCATGAAGCGTTCCATCCTTGCACTTGCAGCCCTGGCCGTGTCGGCCATGTCGGCCTGCAGCGCCCCGACTGCGGGGCGCCATATTCGCCTTGGCGATGAAACGGGCACCCCCGGCCGGGTGCGGTTTCTGTCGACGGCGGTGACGCTGGCCGATGGCCAGAAAACCTCGTGGATCACGCTGACCCGGACGGGCAGTTTCAATGACCCGCGCTACGGCGACTTTGAAATCAACCGCGCCATGTTGGCGCAGATGGTGGAGAACTTCGATTCCCGCGTCCTGGGCCAGGACGTGTTTATCGATGTGGCGCACAAGCCTGACGATGGCGCGGCGGCCAAGGTGCTGCGCCTGTCGGTCGAGGGCGACCGGCTGCGTGCGCTGGTGGAATGGACGCCCTACGGGGTTCAGTCGGTCAAGGAAAAGGGGTTCACCTACCTCTCGGCCGAATACCACGAAGCCTGGCAGGACAACGAACACAAGAAGCAGCACGGGTGCGTGCTGCTGGGCGCGGGGCTGACCAATCGGCCCGTCATCAAGGGCCTTGATGGCATCGACCCCAAGCTGCTTTCCCAAGACGACAACGACCACGACGCCCCGGCGCGCGTGGCGATCTCCCCCCAACTTCTCAAAGAACTGCAGGAGCAGAACATGAACCCTATCGAGCAATTGCGCGCCCACTACAAAACGCTGGGCCTGTCGGATGACGTTATCGTGAAGCTGCTGGCTGAAGCCAAGAAGCAGTTCGATGCCGCCGGAACCGACACGGTGAAGCTGCTTTCTGTGCTGGAGGGCTGGAAGGCCAGCGGCGATGCCGTCAGTACGCAGCTCAAGACGCTGGCTGCGGCAAACCCCGGTGCCGCTCAGGCCGTGACGATCACGCTGGCCGCGCCTACCGTGGATGTGAATGAAGCCGTCAAGCTGGCCATGAAGGCGGCCGATGACGCCAAGAAATTGGCGCAGACCACGCTGGACACGAAGGTCAAGCTGCTCTCCAGCACCATCAAGGACGGCAACAAGGATCTGGACGATGACGCCGTGAAGACGCTGACCGACAAGGTGGCGCCGATGGTGACCGCCGATTCGACCGACGAGCAGGTGAGGGGGCTGGCGCAGATGCAGCTGGATCACGTGATGCAGCTGAGCGCGCAGGCCAAGCTGCAGGGCCTGGGGTATGTGCACATTCCTGGTGATGCCCGCATTTCTGTGGATAGCGGCAACACCATCAAGGCGCTGCAGCTGACCATTGACAAGCGCCTGGGCTATGAAGGCATGGCTGAGTCGCAGCGCTTTGAAAAGACGGGCGGCAAACTGCTGGCCGCGAACAAGGCCTTTGCCGAGAAGGCACTGGCGCAGTTTGACGCCGCCAATGGCGAGCGCCTGCATGCCGAGCACAAGATGCTGGCGGGCGGTACCGGCAGCATCAGCGATGTGAAGGTGCCGGTGGTGGCCGAGCGCACGGTCCTGCGCGAGGCGCTTTACAACCTGACCAGCCTGGGGTTTGTGAATGTGGGCACGGCGCCGTTTGCCAACGTGATGACCATCCCTTACAGCTACCGCGACACCACGGCGGCCGGGCCGAGCGCGCTGCGCCGCTATGAAGGCCAGGGCATTCGCCGTGCTGGCGTGATCCAGACGCAGGAAGAGGCCCGCCCCATCCCGCAAAAGCTGGCGTACCTGGTGAGCAGCGAACTGCGTTTGCTGATGAGCGCGTCGCCCATCGACTTCGATCCGCTGGCCGAAAACATTCGCAACATCGTGCGGATCGTGGGTGAGGACACCGAAGCGATCAACTACAACGAGCTGGCGTATTCCGCAGACGAAGCGGGCGCGGTAGCGTTCAACGACACGCTGACAGCGCAGTGCAACGGCACCAACAACGTGTTTGTGACCTCTGCCTTCCCAGTGGTGCGGCCCCGCCAGGCGTATGACTTGCAAGGCAATGCGGTAGGCACGCCCACCAACCCGCTGGTGGTGACGTATGACGGCACGGTGCGCACTGAGTACGCGCTGCCGGCCGATGGCTCGGCGCTGCCAGGCGGCATCTACTACGTGATGGACTGGAACCTGGGCGAGTTGCGCTTGGTGAACCAGGCGGGCGTGGTGCAGGTGCCTGCGAACGCCAAGGTGCTGACGGTGCAGGGCTTTCGCACCACGAACCGCGCACTGTTCAGCACCGACGCTGTGGGTGGTGAGAACATCCGCGACCGCTATGACCGCCTGCTGACCGAGATTGGCAGCCGCAAGGTGGTGATTGAAAACGACCGCTACTACACGGCGAACTTTGCACTGATGAGCGGGGCGCTGGACAACGCGATCACCCAGGCAGAGAGCTTTCGGGCCAACAGCTCGCGGGTGGCTACGGGCCTGGCCGCCGATGGCAGCTTGGGCTTTACCAAGGGCATCCCGACTTTCAACCCCACGGCGCCGGGCCTGGTGATGGGGGACACCCGAATCATCGTGGGCGAGCGGGGCAACACGCGCTTTCGCATGGTGAAGGCGTTCTCTATGAACGAGCCGCAGCCTGCGCGCAATGCACAGGGCCAGTTCACCGACCAGCAAGAAGGCTATGGCACGCAGTTCATCGTGAGCCACACCCCGACGCAGCTCAAGAACAGCCTGACCTCGATCATCGTGTACAGCGCTGCAGGGCGCGTGGCACGGGTGGGCTGACCTTTTCGCCATTTCCACCCTTCAAAGGACTGACACCCAACCCGGCCCCCGGCCGGGCGGTTCTGCCCCTTTGTTGCAGGAGCACACCATGCCCACCAAACACATCGAAAACAACACTAAGGCGCCCATGTACGTGGGCGGCAAGATGATCCCGCCCGGCTCTGGGCGCGACATCGACATGGCGCTGCTGCCACCCGAGCACCAGGTGCACGCCGCTGCCATGGGCCAGGCGGGGCCGTCGGTGGCTGATCTGATCGAATCGCTGCGCGCTCAGCCGGTGAAAGAGATCCTGCTGGATTTGCCAGGACTTACGCAGGAGGCATTGGGTTTGCTGCATGAGGCCGAGCTGGCGCAGACCAAGCCACGCACCAGCCTGATTGCCGGGCTGGACGCCGAGGCCATGCGCCGTGCCGATGCCAAGATCAATGCCGAAGAGGACGCGCTCTACCTGAACCAGCTGTTGGACCTGACGCCTGAGCAGCTGACTGCCATTGGCGAAAAGATCAGCGCGCTGACACCCGAGCAGCTGCGCACGCTGACCGCTGAGCAGCGCGCCCGCATGAAGCCAGAACTGCTGGCCGCTCTGTCGCCCGAGCAGCTTGCCGCTGTCGACGGCACGGCAGACTCGGAATAAGGCGAGGCGATCGCATGTCCATGCTCTTGTCTGCGCTGGTGGCTGACTTCAAGGCGTCTTTGAACGGCGCTGCGGAGCAGTTTCGCGCGCCGGACGATGGCGATTTCAAGCGCCTGCTTGGCATTGCGCTGGCTGACATGCAGGCAAAGCGGCCTATCACCAAGCCGGGCGAGGTGGGGCTGTTTGCCCTGCAGCCTCGGTATGCCGTAGTGGCTCCAGACTTTGCTGCTCTCAAAACCCACATGTGGGCAGACCCCGCCAGCACACCCAAGCCCTGGGCGCCGAACTACCCCGGCGCTGTGCCGCGTGTGAGTGCGCAATGGGACGGGGTGACATGGTGGCTGGAGTTTGCCCCGGCCCCCACCATGGTGCAGATCAATGTGTGGGGGGCTGCTTTTCGCTTTTGGTACTTCGCCCAGCATGTGCTGAGCGAGGCGCTGGGAGCCACAACGATCAACCCCTCTGACCGTGGGCTACTGCTGCTGCGCGCCCAGGCCGAGGCGATGCGCGAGCTGGCCATGCGCAACGTGATCAAACCCCAGGCCATGCGCGACGGCTACAGCAGCATGCCGCGCAATGGCACGCCGTCGGCGCTGTTTGACGCGCTGATGACCGAGTTCAAGCAGGCGCGCTAGCCATGGCCACGACCAACGTTCGCCAGGTGACTGTGGCCCTGCGCTCTGATGGGGAGGGCTTGCTCAATGCGATGGTGGATGAGCTGGAGCGCCTGGCGCAAGAGGCCGTGAACTTCATGAAAATGCAGGCGCCCAAGTGGCGCAGCACCCTGACCAACTCGATCCGTGCGGACAAGGTTGCGGAGAACGAATGGAGCATTGGCCCTGGTGTGGACTACGGGCGGGCGGTGGAAGAGGGGCGAGGCCCAGGCAAAGGCTTGCCGCGCTGGAGCGACCCCGCCGCTGCCGACATCGTTGCGTGGTTGACAACCAAGGTGTTTGCCGGCCGGCGCCGCGCAAAGCGCACCAGCATGAAGGCCGTCCACGAGAACCTTGAGCTGCGCGACCGCTACCAGGGCCTTGCCTGGCACGTGCGGCACAAGGGCATCAAGGCGCACCCGTATGCAGCGCCCACGCTGGACATGATGGAACGCGCCTTCCCGGCGCGGCTTGAGCTTGCTGCGCGGCGATACCTTGCCGCCCAGCAAGCGGGTGGGGGTGCGGCGTGATCGGACTGAACTCTTATGACGCGGCCCTGGCGGGCATTGAGGCCAGCATGCAAGCGGCCATGCCCCACCGCGTGGTGCAGCGCAGCCTGGTGCTTGACCCGATGAACCACGACCCTGCAGCGCTGGAAAAGGGCGTGATCTGCCTTGTTGCCGGTGGCGGCGGGCAGTTTGCCAACTACCGGGGGCGCGAGGGGCAGCTTGGCCACGCATCGCTTGGTGTGGTGGCGTTTGTGAAGGTGCCCGAGAGCTCGGAGCCCGTGGCCGTGGAGACGGCAGAGCTGGCGGTGCTGGCTGACGTGCTGGCATGGGTGAAGGCGCCTGGTCTGCCGCGCCCCTTTGACAGCGCACTGCCCAAGGATTTTCGCCAGAGCAAGCAGATGGACCACCCCTGGGGCTGGATTGTCATTGAGCTTGATGTGCGGCCCTGACCATTTTGAAAGGAAAAACCATGGCAACGACCCCCAAGAAAACAGACGCTGCTGAAGCCACCGGCACCACCGGCACCACCGACACCCGCCAGCCCATGGCCGCGCCTGCGGGCGGCTGGCCCGCTGACGAGTTCACCGGCCAGGCGGGCAGCTTTGAGCGCGACCCGCGCACCGGCAAGCGCCGCCGTGTGGATGAACCCACGCAGCCCGCCAAGCCACGCAACCAACTCAGCCCAGCCGCCTGACGGTTGCAGCGAGCTGACCCCCTCACTTCCAAGGAACGATCATGAGCATGAATATGAGCAACATGGTGCTGCTGGCCATGAAGCAGACCGTCAAGGGCACACCTGCCGCGCCCGAGCCTGGCACGCACGCAATCCTGTGCCGGGGCCTCACCCCCCAGCCCATCAAGGGCAAGTTTGTCGAGCGCAATCTGATTCGCGGCAGTAAGGGCAACCAGGGCGCGCTGTTCACCAGCGAGCACCGCACCATGGAGTTCGAGGTGGAGCTGGCGGGCTCTGGCGCTGCGGGCACTGCCCCGAAGTTTGCGCCGCTGCTGCTGGGCTGCGACATGAGCGAGACCCTTACGCCCGCCACCAGCGCCGTGTATCAGCCACACGGCGTGCTTGGCGACTATCTGACGCTGTTTTGCTACATGGACGGCGTGCTGTTCAAGATGTCGGATGCCAAGGGCTCTATGAACCTGTCGCTGAACGCCGAAGAAATCCCGGTGATGAAGTTCAGCTACACCGGCAAGTTCCACCCCGTTGAGGACGTGGGGTTCCCGGCGGGCATCGTGTTTACCGGCTTCCAGCAGCCGCTGACCGTGGGCGACAACAACACGGCCACTTTCAGCATTGCGGCGCTGGATTTGGTGACCAAGTCTTTCAGCATCGACCTGGCCAACCAGGTGAGCTGGCGCAACTGGATCAACGATGCCGGCGTGCGCAGCCCAGACCGCAAGCCTACTGCCAGCGCGGTGTTCGAGATGACCACCGTGGCCACGAAGGATTGGGCCAGCGATGTGCTACAGGGCACCGTGATGCCGCTTGAGATCGTGCACGGGTTGGTAGCCGGAAACATCGTGACGATCGAGGCGCCCAAGCTGCAGTTCAACCAAGAGCCGTCGCTGTCTGACGAAGACAAGACGGCCCTGTTGAACGCCAGCTTTGCCGTGATGCCCGACGCTGGCAATGACGAGCTGGTGCTTACCTTCGCTTGATCGCTGCGCGCAGCCCATCCGTTCAAGTTTCAACCCAACCCAACCCAACCTGAGAGAAATCATCATGGCCGTCAGTTTCAAAAAGCGCGAGATCTTCAAAACCGAGGTGACCGTGCCTGTGCCCAACGACAAGGGGGGCTTTGACGACAACACGTTTGTTGCCCATTTCAAGCACGCCTCGCATGCCCAGACCAAGGAGCTGCGCGCCAAGGAAGACATCGAGGTGGTGCGCCAGCAGTTGGTTGGCTGGGACATGGTGGACGAGGACACCAAGCAGGCGGTGCCGTTCTCGGAAGAAGTGCGCGAAGCCGTGCTGGGCATGGCGTCTGCGCCGTATCACATGGCCTTGGCTTTCTTTCGGGCTGCTAGCGGTAACAAGACAAAAAACTTGTAGAGGCTGCCCGCGCCTGGGCGGGCGTGGGGGTGGCGCGCACGCAGTCTGCCGTGGTGGTGGATGGCGCGCTGGAGGCGGGCATGCGAAGGATGGGCGCCACCGATGCCGATGTGGCCCGGGCCCGGCTTGAGCGCGGCACGGCCTTGGCCCACGACCCGAATGTGTGCGAGGTGTGGCCGGAGAACTGGGAGGTGCTGCATTTTTATTTGCGAGCACAAACGCAGTGGGTTTATGCCAGTGGCGGCATGGGCCCCGCGATGCGGGTGGCGTTGAACTACCCCGGCGTGGAGTCTGTGGCGCGCATTCGCGGTGTGCCGTTTGAGCAGCTGCAGGCCTGGGACGAGGACTTGCGTGTGATCGAGCTGGCGGTGCTGCAGGCCGATAGCGAGTTGGCGACCAAGCGCCGCAAAAAATAGGGGCTGTGATGAGCGTGAGCGGAAAACTGGTGCTGGCGATCAAGATGCTGCTCGAATCCGGGCAGTACAAGGCCGAGCTGAACCAGGCGGTTTCTGACACGCAGGCAGCAGCGGCCAAGGTGGAGGGCAGCACCAAGGGCATTGGCGATGCGGTGCAGTCTGCCGTGCAAGGACAGTCGGCAGTGGTGCGGGGAGCAGCCGGTGCCCTGGTGTCCATGGGGGCGGTGGCGGGCACTGCCTTGGTGGCGGCTGCGGCCGTGGGCCTGGCCTATCACCAGGCGGGCAAGGAAACACAGGCCTATGAAAAGGCCATCATCCTCACGGGCAATGCAGCCGGGGTGACGTCGGGCCAGCTGGCCGACATGGCGCGCGGCATTGATAGCGTGGCTGGCACGCAGGCGAGCGCCGCCGCTGCGCTGGCCACCATGACGGCTTCAGGCCAGATCGCACGAGAAAACCTGCAAAAGGTGAGCCTGACCGCCGTGGAGATGGAGCGCGCCACGGGCCAATCCATCGGCGAGACGGCCAAGATTTTTGAGAGCCTGGGCGATGCCCCCGTGAAGGCCAGCCTGCGCCTGAACGAGTCGATGAATTACCTCACGGCCGGCACGTATGCCCAGATCAAGGCTGCGGATGATCTGGGGGACAAGGAGGCGGCGGCGTCGATTGCTCAGAACGCGGCGGCGGATGCGATGCGAGACCGGGCTGCGAAGATGGAGCAGCACCTGGGCACCCTGGAGCGCGCGTGGCGCGGGGTGCGAGACTTTGCCAAGGAAGCATGGGATGCCATGCTCAACGTGGGCAGAGAACAAACCAGTGGGGAGAAGCTGGATACGGTGCGCAAGCGCATCGCTGAGCTCGAGAACAAGATTGCATCGAACACGGGCTTTGGTGAAACCGCTGGTGGTGCCGCCACTGGCCGTGCGGGAGGCACTGCCAGGATGCAGGCGGAGCTGCAGGGGCTACAAGTGCAGGCGGCTGCGCTGGCGGGTGTGGCTTATCAAGCCAGTGAGGCCGCGAAATCCCAAGCCGACAAAGCTCGCGTAGAACGCGATGGGATCGCCGCGCTCGATGAAGTTGCCAAGGTCAACGATAAGGCCCGCACCAAGCAAGAGCAGATGAACGATGCGCTGGACAAATACCGCCGCAACGTTGAGAAGGTGCGCGCCGCCAATGAGCAAAACCCGAACAAGGAATTGGAGGCGTCGCTTGACCCTGCCAAGATCAAGGCGGGAGAGGAGGCCATCCGAAGCCAATTTGCAGAGCGTGCCAAGGCCAGCAAAGCGGCTTTGTCAGATGCTGAAAAGCTCGCAAATGCAGGCGCCGCGCTGACCGCCAGCCTGTTGGCCCAAGACTCTGGTTTGTCGGGCGACTTTGCCAAGAAGTGGGAGAGCTTGGGCGCTGCATATCTGGCGGGAAAAACCAGTGTTGAAGAGCTGACCGCCGCACAGGCTGAGCTGCTTTCGCAGCAGCCCGCCATAAAGAAGGCTTCAGAGGAGGAAGCCAAGGCTACGCTGGAGCTGGCAAAGGCGCGGGACAAAGCGCTGGTGACGCAGGGCAAGGAGCTGGAAAAGGCGCAAGCCGCTTTGTCGGCGCAGCTGGAGCAGAACGCGCGCATCGGCCTTACCAAGGAGGCGATTGCAGATCTGGACGCGGCCAAGCTGGAGATGCTGGCGACTGACCTGGAGCTGCAGGCGATCAAGCAGCTGGACAAGAACCTCGATGAGCAGCAGTACGAAGCGCTCATGAAGCAGGCACAGGCCTGGCGAGATCTGGGCCGTGCCAAACGCGATGGTGCGGCAAAGCAGGCGGGTGTGGACAGCGTGCGGGAGATGGAGAAGGAATCTGAGCGCGCGGCGGAGAGCATCAACCGCAGCCTGACCGATTCTTTGATGCGTGGTTTTGAAGCTGGTAAGGATGCCGCCAAGAACATGCGAGACACGGTCGTCAACATGTTCAAGACAATGGTGTTGCGCCCCACTATTTCGGCGTTTATGTCGCCCATCTCCGGGGCTATCAATGGGGTGGTGCAGGGCGGGATGAATGCCCTGGGACTGGGTGGCACTGGAGCGTCAGCCATTGGAACAATCGGCAACCTCACGTCAGGGGCCGGGATACTCGGGCGAGTTGGTGGGTGGCTCGGGATTGGTGGCACTTCCTCCGCCACTGCAGGGCTCATCACTGGCGCTGGCAGCACAGGCCTTGGGTTGACGGCCGGGGGAGGCTTGGGGTTGTCTGCTGGTGGTAGCGGGCTTGGGCTGACTGCGGGCGCAGGTGGCACGGCTGCCAGTGCCGGTGGTATATCTGGCGCGCTTGGCGCGATCCCCGGATGGGGGTGGGCGCTTGCAGGGGTGGCCGTGCTGGGGTCGTTGTTCTCCAAAAAATCCACTCCGCACGTAGGTGCTGGGGCCACGTACGAAGGCGGGCAGATCACCGGCACAGGGGCGGATGCGTTCCGCCAAAGCACCTACGGCATTGGGGCCCCGCACCAGTGGCGCGCGGATTCGCAGGAGTTCGTTTCGCCCATCGCGGCGGGTGTGGGCGCTGTGCTTGATGGCATTGCCAATGCGTTTGGCAAAGAAGACGGCTACCGCGTCTTGACCGCGTATGCAGACGACTCGAGCAAAGATGGGGCGCACGGCCAGCTGCAGATCAGCCAGGGCGGAAAAGACTTAGTGAACTGGGAAGATCTGCGCACGAGTAAGTGGGCGCCGCGCATTTTTTCAGATGGTGAAGAAGGCCAAAAAGAGTACCTTGCCGCCATCGCCAACGACACCCGCCAAGTGCTGCTGGATATGGACTTGCCCAGCTGGGCAGACACCTTGCTCAACAGCATCGGGGAAGTGGCCGACATGGACAAGCTGTCTGCAGCTGTGGCGCAGATCGCCAAAGTGCAGACCGCGTTTGAGCAATTGGGCGAAGTCATCACCGGCTTTGCCAACCTCACCGATGACGCGTTCGGCGCGATCATGAACGCGTCGGGCGGCATAGAGAACCTCACGGCCAACGCCAGCGATTACTACGAGAACTTCTATAGCCCCGAAGAGAAGAAGGCCGCAGTGCAGGCGAAGCTGGACAAGCAGTTTGCAGAACTGGGCATCAAGGACGCGCCTAAGAGTCGCGAGGAATACCGCAAGCTGGTTGATGACGCGCTGGCAAAGGCTGATGAGCAATCGAAGGGGCGCGCCTCCATCATTGCTGGTATCACCGGCTTGTCATCGGCCGGAGTTGGCGGGTTGGGTGGAACGTCTTTGGCGTCTGGCATTCCCGCCGGGCTGCTGGGAGATGGTGCCGCAGACCCCGCCAATGCGGGCAAGGTCAACGCTTTCATGGAAGACCTGGACAAGCTCATGGGCTCCGGTGCAAGTGCTGCAGACATACAAGCTGGCGTGGAAAGCCTTGTCGACATGAACGCGGCGATCCTGGGGATTGACGAAGACGCGGCAAAAATGGCCGCTGGGCTGCTTGCTCTTGGCGGCACCTTCGCGAGTGTGACGCTCAGTACCGAGGACGCCAGAAAGGCTCGTGAAGATGAAGAAGCGGCCCGCAAGGCCGCAGCCCGCGAAGAGACCGACGCGGCCTATGCCGCCATGCAGCGCAGCATCGACGCCCGCAAGGATGTGCTGCAGGCCGAGATCGATCTGCGCAATGAACGCATCGAATCGGCGCGGGCCGTGGTAGAGCTGATGCGCGACAACGTGCGGGAGCTGCGCGGCAACGTGGCAAGCACCGCCGCCATGAGCGCTCTGGCAGGCAATGCCTACATCGACAGCGCTTTGAGCGCCATGCTCAAAACCGGGTATCTGCCCGATACCAGCGACGGCAAGATGGCCGAGGCTGTGTCGGCCGCGCGTGGCGGTCTCAACACGGATGGATTCCGCAACCGTCTCGACTATGAAGCGGCACAGCTCATCCTGGCAAACAAGCTCGAAGTGATCGGCGACGTGGGCGCCGCGCAGGCCACCACCGATGAACTGTTGCTGGAGCAGTCGAAAGCCCAGGTGGACTACCTGGACCGGCTGCTCAAGGACGGCAAGGAGGCCCTGGACATTGCGCGCGGCCAGATCGGTGCCACACAGGACGTTGAAACGGCGGTGCGCGAGTTCCATGCGGCGCTGGTTAAAGAACAAACAGTTGCTGGCAGTGACGCAGGCGGCGCAGGTGGTGCGAGTGGCGACGGTTTTGTCGTGGGCGGCGGCAGTGGTGGTGGCGCCTCGGGAGGCTCGGGCCCTGGCAAGCGGACCGCAGACGGGGGCTACTTCGTAGAGACATACCTTGGACCGTACGGCTCGCGCTTTGACGCGGCCGGTGCCGAGCAGCAAAGCCATCTCGAAACTCTTGATGGCCAGTGGCGCGATTGGAGCGCCGCCGCAAATGGTGACATTGGCGAGTTCTACCTTACGGCCAAAGCCAACGGTGCGTCGATGCAGGACCTCGCTGCCGTGTGGGGCTACAACTATGCGGACGTGCTGGCATCGGCGAAGGCCAACGGCGTGCCCGCGTTCGCGCTGGGCGGCGACCACCTCGGTGGCGTGCGCCTTGTGGGAGAAGAAGGCCCCGAGTTGGAGTTCACCGGGCCCTCGCGCATCTACAACGCTCGCCAGACACAGCAACTGTTGGCGGGCCTGCAGGGCGGTGGCGCAAGTGACAGCACCGAAGTGGTGCGCTCAATCGAAGGACTTAAAACCATGCTCTACGAAGCAATGCGCGCCCTGTATCAATCTTCTTCGGATAGCGAGAAGCTGCTGCGCCGCTTCGAGGGTGCGGGCATCAAGCTGCGCGGGGAGACGACGACGTGAGCGCAGGCGAAGGCTACACCAAGGGCATGGGCTTCGTTCCGCCCATGAGCATCACGCTGAGCAACATGGTCAGCAACGTGCCTGCGAGCACGCTGCTGCCCTGGGCTGTGGGTACGAGCTATCCGCTCGATGCCGAGATCATCGACCCGCTCACCGGGATGATCTACCGCAGCCTTTTGTCGGGGAATGTTGGCAACGATCCCCTCACCGCCGCTGGGAAGTGGCAGGAACGAGGGGTAGAGAACCGCCTGCGCATGTTCGATGGCTCCCTGAAGTCCGGCACCGAGCACGATGACCTGATTGAAGTGGTAATCACGCCTGGCCGCGTGGTCACTGACCTGCAGCTCATGGGTGTAGTGGGTGACGAGGTCCAGGTGCTCATGAATCATCCGGTCGACGGCCTCGTATTCGACAGCACCGTCATCAAGATGCTTAAGCCATCGGGCAACTCACATTGGGGCTATTTTTTCACCCCTCTGGAGTCGCGCACCACGATTTACTTTTGGCCGCTACCGGCCTATGTGGGGGCCACGTTGACCATCCGCATCTTGCGACCCGGCCGCAAGGCGCGCTGTGACGAGGTGATTCTGGGCCGCTCCATTTGGCTGGGCAACACCCAATGGCGGCCGAGCCTGGGTTTTGACGATTGGAGCCAAAAGAAGCGCGACGCCTGGGGCGGCTGGACCGTAGAGGAAGGCGACTACAGCGACCGCATGAAGCTGCAGGTGCTTGTAGAGGGCAAGGACTACGGACGCACGAAGGCGCAGATCGTGCCGTACCGCTCCAAGCGGGTGCTGTGGATCGGCGCGCGTGGCGTCGACGGGCTCACGGTGCTGGGCTACATCACCAGTTTCGATCTCGTTCCATTCGCGGTTGGCAATTCGGACTGTTCCATGACTATTGAAGGACTTGAGCAATGAGCTTTACACCACCACCGGGTGCGCCACCAGCGGCCGCGCCTATTCCTAGTCGTCGTCTCGATGATCAGGAAACCTTCGACTCCAAGACCGATACGTACCTCACGTGGACGGAAGCCTTTCGCACCTGGCTTGCGGGCTTTGTGATCTACCTCGCCGATCTGCTGCCCCAGTTGTCCGCCGCCGTGGACACGGTCGGTGGCTACATGGCAAATGCGTTGGTGGCAGCGGATGCAGCAAAGGCGGCGGCGAATTTCAAGGGGCTATGGCCGGGCATGGTCGGCGAGCTGCGCACGCCTGCCAGCGTTAAAAACAACGGCCGATTCTGGCTACTGGTGCGCGACGTGGCGGATGTCGCGGCCAGCGAGCCAGGGCCAGGCAATCCCGATTGGACGTCATCAGACGCCGGGGTTATCCCCTCGCAAACCATCTCCATCAACACCACGGCCGTGCCTGGTGTGCGCTACACGTTCGGGGCCAGCGGCATCGTGCTCACGCTCGCCTTGGACTACGTGAAGGGCGACTACCAGGGCGTCCGAACACTTGAAGGGGTTTCCGGATGCTCTGTGATTTTTGGCAATCACAAGTACCTGGGCCGCGAGATCGGCACGCTGGTTATTGACGTGAACCTGTTCCGCCTGGACGTCAACTACGAAAACATCGACGAGGGAATGCAATGATTACTACCGCGGCTTCCAGCCTACTCAACTTCGGCGGCGCCGGCATGGTCGTGCGCATGATGCGCCCGCTGTCCCAATCCGGCACTGTCGTTTCGCCGGTCAACGGCAAAGCGTTGCTCGTCATCGTGGCGCCCAGCGGGTCGGGGGCGGCTATCTGCAGGATCAATAGCGGCACCGAGATCATCCTGGCAACGGGCGCGGGTGCCGGTGAGATTGTGTTTGACGTGCTTGATGTCCGCGCTGGCGACTCCATCGTCGCCTCCATTGGCGCACCTGGTGCATCCGCCAGTGCCCCGGGCTACAACACCATGGCAAACGGCAACGACGGCGGCAACACCGTGGTAACCGGACCAAGTGGCTACAGCTGCACCGTTGTCGGGGGGAAGAAAGGCGTGGCCGCAAGAGGTGTCACCTCTGCTAACGGAGGCGCTGGCGGCAGTGGCGGCACGGGCGGCACCGCCAAGGCCGTGCGCTATGCCGGTGGGCGTGGCGGCAATATCGTCAATGCCACCAGCACCGCCGCCATCGCCACCGGCGGCGGTGCAGTCAATCCAATGGGGCTGCCTGGGCAGACCGGTACGCGCGGGGGCGACTGCAACTCGACCTACGCGAGCATCTACAACTTCTGCGCCACGGGCGGCGGCGGTGTGGGGGGCAGCGGCGGCGATATCACAGGGAGCCGCAATGTTGATACGGGCGGGGGCGGTTCTGGCGGGCCTGCGCCGGTCAATGGCATATATCGAGGGCCGAACGTCAAAGGAGACGCCAGCACCAGCAACTCTCCCGCAGACATCCTTGCAGGGCTTGCCAACTGGGGCCTCGACTACTTCGGTGGCGGCGGTGTTGGTGGCGGCGGTGGCGGTGGCGGTGGCGGTGGCGGTGGCGGTGGCGGCGGCGGTGGGCATTCGACCGTCGACTCAACTTCCGTCTCTCCATCGCCTGGCGGATCACAGCTTTTTGGAGGCAGCGGCGGTGGCAGCGGCACTCTGACGGGGGCTGCAGGTGTCCCCAATGGCATCGGCGGCGGTACTGGCGGCGTTTGCGCCTTCCCGGCGAATTCCAAGGTAGGCGGCTCAGGGTTCGTGATGGTCATCATTTTGGGAAAGGTGGACTGAGCATGCGCATTGAAATCATGGACGGCGAGGGCGCCGTCAACAACACGATCCTGGCGGATGTTGAGTTTGCCAAGGCCCACTATCCCGGCGCGTGGCGCATCGCCGCACAACAAGACGAGTCTCCATTCGCCGAGGACGACCCTCGCCTGTGGTGGCTAGACGTGGGCCCGTTCTACGACCGCTTCGGCCCCGACGCTATCGCCATCGCAGCGAGTGACAACGGAGCTTGCAAGGCCGTGCAGACGCTCACCGGGGTGCGCAAATACATCGACCTCAAAGACCCACGCATCGGCACGATGATTGACATGCTGATAGCTACCGCACAACCCGAGGCCCAACCTTGGGCGCCCGGCAGTGGCCCGATGAACGCCGAGAAAAAAGCGGCCATCTTGACCACGCCGACCACGGAATACGAGCGGCATGTGAAGGGCCTCATTGAGGCAGGGGGGTGATGTATGCGCGCAGCGTTTTACAAAGCTACCCGCCCCGGTCTGCAGGGCGCCTACAGCTGGGCTGTGCGTTTTGTTGACCGTGGCCCTTACAGCCACTGCGAGCTGATTTTCTCGGACGGCATGAGCGCATCCGCAAGCTACGTCGACAAGGGTGTGCGCCTCAAACGCATCGACTATGACCCTGAGCATTGGGACTTCATCGATCTGCCTGGTTTCGATGAAGCCAGCGCCCGCGCGTGGTTCGAGAGCCGCGTGGGGCAGGGCTACGACCTGTGGGGCAACCTTCGGTTTCTCTTCGGCTGGGTGCGTGATGACGATGGCCGTTGGTTTTGCAGCGAGGCGCTGATGTCTGCGTTGGGGTTTGATGAAGCGTGGCGCTTTGGGCCGAATGGGGCCGCCGCTGCGATCAAGCGTTGGTGTAGCGACATAACCAACCAACCCGCCCAGGCTGGGTGCATGCCGAGGGGGGTAATGCATGCCGCCACATGACCCATACGCAGGCCCAGAGCGCCGCGCCCCCGCACACGCCGAGGTGCGCCTGACCGAAGACACGGGCGCGTGGCTGGAGGCCAAGATGGCCGCTGCAGTGCGCGAGGGCATCAAAGGCGCGATGACCGAAGAGACGGCCGCCGCGTTCTGGGCTGCGGGCTTGACGGTGCTGCAAAAGCAGGCCACGCAGCACGCCGGCCGGTTTGTGCTGGGCGGCCTGTGGGGCCTGGCGCGGAAGGCCAGCCTGTTTTTTATGCTGGGCGGCATCGTCTACGCACTGGGCGGCTGGGCTGCGTTGGCCACGCTGGCCAAAACCATTTTTGGAAAGTAACGCCATGGCAGACAAGGACCCTATCGCGCTGATCGATGCGCTCGACAACCCGAACGTGCGCGCCTTTTTGCGCATGCTGCGCCATGGCGAGGGCACGGCGGGGGAGGATGGCTACCGCGTGATGTTTGGCGGTGGGCTGTTTGACAGCTTTGCCGACCACCCGCGCCAGGCGATCACCCGCAAGCTGGGGGGCACGCCCATCACCAGCACGGCGGCCGGCGCCTATCAGTTTCTCAAAGGCACATGGGATGGGCTGGTGAAGCAATACGGCTTTGCCGACTTTTCGCCCAAGAACCAAGACCTGGGCGCCGTGGCATTGATCAAGGGCCGCAAGGCGCTGGACGATGTGATTGCCGGGCGCTTTGAGGACGCGGTGGGCAAGTGCAATCGCGAATGGGCGAGCCTGCCCGGTAGCCCTTATGGCCAGCCCGTGGTGACCATGGCCCGCGCGCGGCAGGAATACGAAGCCTACGGCGGCACGTATGCGCTGCCGCTGCCCGAGGCTGCGGCCACGTTGGCCGATTTCATTAACCCGGTGGCGCTGGCTGCCGACACGATTACCCCCACACCCAAGGAGCAAACCATGGCCCCGTTTATCGCTGCAGTGCTGCCATCCCTGATTGACCTGGTGCCCAAGCTGGGCCGGTTGTTTTCGTCGGGCTCTGAGACATCGGAGCGCAACGTGAAGGCCGCCGAAATTGTGGTGGCCGCCGCGAAGGAAGCCATCGGCGCCCGCAATGAGCAGGAGCTGCTGGAAATCCTGAAGGCCGACCCCAGCGCAGCGGCTGCCGTGCGTGGGGCGATTGAGTCGCAGTGGTTCAAGCTCGAAGAAGTGGGCGGCGGCATTGTGGCCGCGCGCGAGGCCAATGCGGTCTACCTGCAGCCCAATGCGCCGGGCTTTTGGCTGAACCCCGCGTTCTGGGTGTCTCTGGCGTTTTTGATGATGCCGGTGCTGATCTTGCTGGACATGCTGTTCGTGCATCCCGACAAATACGACGACACGCTGCGCACGCAGATCATCACTGCGGTGCTGGCGCTGTTGGGCATTGTGGGGGCGTATTGGCTGGGCACCAGCTTTAGTAGCCAGCGCAAGACGGAGCTGCAAAGCGGCGGGGCGAAGATGCCGATTGCGTAATTCGCACAGCGGCTGGTCCGCTGTGCATGCTGCAGGGCCTTGTGGGCCCTCTACGCATGCGGGGGGTTAGTTCGCTGGCGAGCCGCTACCCAAAGTCACGCCTTCGGTTTGCGCACTATTCCTTCTTCAGCCAGTATTTCTATCGCACCGTCTAGCCAAGCCAATTCCATGTCACCAAAAAGGGGCGTCGTACCTACGGAGTGGCGGGACATGTCGTTCAGCATTTCCGCCGCCACCTGAGCCATCAACAGCAAGTGCAATCCAAAGCACTGACGCGCCGCATCAGCATCGAAAGTTGGATAGAAACGAGTTCCTTCGGTTTCGTCGATTGGTACTGGAAGATCGCCATCGTCCATGAGCGTGGCGGCGTGCGTTTTATAAGGTACGGTTAAGTGAGCTGAGCCGCTTAGGTCGTTGTAGGTGCGTCGCAACGACTCCTCCAGAAATTTCAGGTTGGGCGCGTAGCCTTCTCTGTCGGGCTTACCGTTAGACAGTACTCTCATCTGAGCAAGTAGCTCAACCTCTTGTCGAAGCAGAGTCTGCGCTTGTAGCAATCGACCTTCCTCGATGGCGAATTCAACGACTCGGAGACCCTGCACAAACACAGCACTCAAAGCCAGGCGCTGGCTGTAATGGGGGTCGTTGTGGAACAGGTGATTGCCGTTTTGCGCCTTAATCAGCGGTGCGGCAAAAACGTTCAGCAGCAAGAGATGAGCATTGATAAGGCGGCCGTAGCATGCATGTGTCAGGTCGCGCACATGCGTTCCAGACTGGATCTGCCCAGTAGCCAGTAAAAGGCCCGGAAATTCATCCGGCTTCACTGTTGTGACTTCTTCCACCTGCTCACCTAAATAGAGATAGCAGCGCGAGCTGCTTTTCTGGGGGGAGACCCCGAAACACTTCCAGCATGGCCTGGTCGGTTCCCGAGAGGGTGCTGGCCGGGCCTTTGTCGTTGGCGGTGTGCAGCACGGTGGGGGTGTTGGGGGCGCTGTAGCTGGCGGGGCCAGATGGGGGCGCGGCGGGCGCAGGGGCCGCATCTGCTTTCAAGCTGGCTTCTAGCCGCTGATTGATTTCGCCGGTGAGCTTGCGCCCGTTTATGAAGGCTTCGCGCTGAAGCCGCCCTTTCAGATCGAGCGACATCCTCACGAGGACATTGGTGAATTCATCGCTCATGGGTGGTTTCCAAAAATAAAACTTGCACAGTCGCCCATACATCCATATAGTTCTATATGTCATTCATACAGAACTATATGGATATGAAAAAGCCTGAAGCAAAGAACATTTTAGTAAGGGTGCCTTTGCCCCTTCTGAAGAAGCTGGATGCATCCGCAAAGCGGCAGCACCGCAGCCGAACCGCCGAGGTGCGGCTGCGTCTTGAGGAAAGCCTCAAGAAGCAGGAGGCCGTGGCATGACGCCCCGAAAAGCTCTGCCGATTGGGATGGTGGAGAGCCCGCGCGCTCCTCGATTCCTGCTGCGAATCCCTGATGGGCTGCGCGCTCATCTTGGCGAGGTGGCTGCAGCAAACCGCCGCACCCTGACCGCTGAAATCTTGGCCCGGCTGGAGGCTTCCACCGAGGGCGAATCGATTGATGAACATGGCGTGATCGTGCGTGTTCTAAAGCGCCGTCAAAGCACTGGCGAGGTGGCTGCATGAACACCGATCTGCCTGATTTGCCGATTGGCATGCTGCCCCTTGGTGACCGCGAACCACGACGGGTGCCGCCCCCGCCGATGAGTGTTCGTATCCCGCCCGATCTGCTGGAGCACCTGCGGCAGTGCGCTGAAGCGGAATGCCGCTCTTTGAACGGCGAAATTGTGTCCCGGCTGCGGGAGTCTGCAGCAGGTGAGTCGATTGGTGAGCATGGCGAGATCGTGCGCCAAGCCGTGGCCCTCAACAAGTGAGGCCGCCATGCCCCGCACACCCTTATTCACAAAACACGAAGTGCCGGTGAGCCCTTTCGATGCGTTCAGGTCGGTGGCTACGGTCTACGGCGTGAAGGAATTGGCCGAGCGCCTGGGCATGAAGCCCGGGACGCTGTGGAACAAGGCTGACGCTGATGTGGATAGCCATCACCAGCCGACGCTGCGCGATGTGATCGCCATCACCCGGGAGACGCAGGACATGCGGATTCTGGAGAGCCTGAACCGGCTGTTTGACCGGGCAACGATTGACCTGCGGCCGGGCCCTGTGAGCGATGAGGCTTTGCTTGACTTGTTGCTGCGCGTGAGCAGCGAGAAGGGGCAGATGGCGCAGGCGCTGCGCAATGGTTATGCCGATGGCCGATTTTGTCGGGATGACTATTTGGCGGTGCGTGGTGAGGCGCACGACCTGATCAATGCGGTGCTGGATTTTGTGCAGCGCCTGGAGGGCCTGGTCGATGAATAGCACCGCCCCCCTTTCTCCCCAGCCTGCCCCCCGCACCCCCCGCAAGAAATCGGCGCCCGTTGTGCGCGCCGTGGTTCACCGGCTGCCCGATGGCTACGCCCCGAGTGCAGGCAATGCACTGGCTGCGCTGTTTGGTGTGGAACTGATCGAGGCCCTTCAAAGGAGGCGTTCCGATGACTTCGCGCGTTGCTCTTCCCCCAGCCCAACAAACCCTGCCGATGGAGCTGCCGCTGGCGGTGCCCGAGGCGCAGATGCGGGCGCTTTTCGAGCGCCAGTGGTCGCGATGGCACCGGTGCAAGAGCTTCGACGAGGCGGTGCGTGACCCGGTGACGCGGCGGCTGCTGGAGCTGGCGGTGGTGCACAGCGACCGGCACCAGGTGACGCGATCGGGAAAGGGAAGGCGATGAACCGATTTTTAGCTTGGGCTAACACGACGCCGGCGGGCGTGTTGGGGGCCTTTGTGTGGGCTGGTGTGGTGTGCGCCAGTACCGCAGTGGATGAGTCAGAGCACACGGCGACAACAAAAGAAACAACGTTCATGGAGTTCAGAGATGCAAAAAAGGTATTTGACCGAGTTGGAACAGTCACGGCTGCTGCTTGGGGTATCCAAGGTGGCCGACCCGCTGGCGCAGCGGGACTTTCACTGGATCGGCGCGCTGATCCTGACGGGCATGCGGGTGCAGGAGTTCAGCCGCCTGACGGTGCCGATGGTGCAGCAGGCGCTGGCCAGCGGCTGGCTGGTGAGCCCGAAGGCGCATTGCAAGGGCGGCAAGCGCAGCAATGAGTACCTGGTGACTGCCCAGCTGCGCACCCACTTGGTTGCGCTGGTGAAGCTGAGCCAGGAATTGGGCGCCGGTTGCGCTGTACCCGATGCGGGCCAGCCGCTGGTGTGGGGCCGCAACTTGGCCGGGCAGGCGGGGGCGTTGAGCGTGCGCAGCTATGAGGCGCGGCTGAAAGAGTGGGCGGTGCATGCCCTGCTGGATGCCCGCATCAGCCCGCACTGGCTGCGGCACACCAGGGGCATGAACATCATGCGGCGCAGCCGGGGCAACAACCCGCTGAAGGTGGCGCAGATCGCGCTGAACCACCGCAGCCTTAAAAGCACCGGCATCTACCTGGACATGAGCCGCGAGGAGTTTGAGCGCGAGCTGCAGCTGGTGGATGGCGGGCGTTTGCCCAAGAAGGTGGCGCGCCAGATGGCTGTGGGAGTTGCAGCATGAGCGCGACCCAAGAATTTCTCTCGCAGTTCTCCGAGGAGGAGCTGGCGGCGCTGGAGGGCCTTTATGCCACTGCCAAACGGCTGTGGGACACGGGTGGTGGCGGCGTCTGTGTGCGGGTGCTGCTGGGTTGCTACAACGGCACGCGATTCCCGTTCGACCTGACTGAGCTGCGGCGTCTTGATGACGCCAACCTGAACAAGGTGCTGACGGTGCTGCGCATGGATGCGCGCTGCCGTTCGGAAGTGCACGTCACGCTGCGATATCTGCTGTCGGACTGCATGGTGCAGGCGCAATTTGAGCGCTGGGCTTTCGACTTGGGGCTCAAGGGCCGCGCCAAGAAAGCGGAAGTGGAAGAACTGTGGCAGAGGTCTGCAGCATGAGCGCCGCCGTTCAACAACCAACCGCCCGCCCGACGGTGGACCGTGACGGCTTCCACTGGGAGCAGCACGGCGCGTCGGTGGCCATTGCCCGCCCTGGCGTGCTGGAGGCCATCACGGCGTGCACGCTGGCCGCGCACTCGGTGCGGCACCCGCGCATCTTGAATGGGCAAGCGCATGTGCTGCTGGAGGCGGGCAAAGACCCGTTCACTCTGGCATCGCGCATGACGCCGCTGGAGGCGCGCACGTTGGCTGGGCACCTGGTGCGGGCGGCTGACCGTGTGGATGCGCTGGTGGCCGAGCTGGGCACCCGGAGGGCCGGGCCATGACGTTCAAGGTGACCCACATTGCCCCGGACTTGCGCCGCCGCCAGCGGCTGGTGGATGCGGCCAGCACGGCGCAGGCGCAGGCCTGGATGGAGCAGTTGTATGGCGTGGCGCTGGTGCTGTCCACGATTTGCCTGGGAGTGCGGACATGAAGTACCGGTTTTGGTGGTGCGTGTGGTCGGCCATGGCACTTTTGCAGGCGCTGTGCCTAGTTGGTTCTGGTGCCATGGCCTGGTTCGCTCGGCGGGTGAACCGGGGGGCCGATGCTGCAGAGATCGAGATGCTGTTGGCCCGCACGGAACGTGCGCTGCGCTCTAAGTCTCGACGGGGAGGGCCGCAGCGATGACGACCGCTTTTATCTCTTTGGCTGCTGACCGCGTTGACGCGGGCCCGCTGCGTTGGGTGGGCGGTGTGCTGCAGCAAGAAACCCGGCTGTACATGGGCACGCAGTGCGTGTGCGTGCTGCTGGTGTCGTTCCCCCCGGGGTCGCCCGAGTGGCTGAAAGGCCAGCGCCTGCGTGCGCTGGATGGCTCTGGCCGGGTGCCTGCATGACTGCGAGGCCGCTGCGCTCGTTGGTGGTGGATGCATTGCTGGTGCAGGGGCCGTGGGTTCAGCGTGCGGCCCTGAACGGGCTGACCACCTGCCAGCCTGCGCTGGATGACGTGCTGGCTGACCTGGTGATCGACGGGCACGCCGAGTTCAAGCGCCATGTGGGTTACCGCCTGTGCGGTGGGCCGCTGGTGCGGGCGGCTCGTTTGCAGCTGCGTGCAAACCCCTCCCTGGTGCGGGCGGTGGCGTCGGCCGAGATGCAGACCGACAACGGCCCGCAGATCGTGGTGGGCGTTGCCGAGCGCCGGGCTGGTTTGGGCGGCGGGCTGAACGGCGAGGTGGTGACTTACCAGATGGCGCTGCCGCCTTGTGGTTCGCAGCGCGAGCTGCTGGCCCTGGCTCAGGCCTTGGTGGGGACTTTCAAAACCGGCCTGTTGGCGGGCCTTGGAGGGCATGGCAATGCGTGATTTGGAGTATTGGCATGCGCGCTGCAGGCGGGCCGAGGCGCTGCTGGCCAAGGCGCGCAAGGGGATTCGGGTGTCGAGCCAGCGTGCGGCGGTGATGCGTGCGCTGGGCGACCTCAAGCCCGGGGAGTGGTTGAGCACGGACCGGCTGCAGCGCGTGGCCGGTGTGAAGTGGTCTCACCTGGCCGAGATGGAGGCGCTGGGCCTGGTGGTTTCTCGCCCTTTGGAGGGTGGCAATAAATCTGAATGGCAACTGGAGCACTTGGTGCTGGTGCCTGTTTTTGACGCGGAGTGACTTATGAGCATGAAGATTGAAGGGACGTTGCGCATTGCTTCCAATGGCTGCACCGCCTGTGAAATGGGGATGGAGGCCGCGCGGCAGCTGCTGTGCCTTGTGGTCGATCCGATGCGGGAGCAAAACACACCCAAGAAGGAAATGCAGGCCCTGCTGCTGGGGTTGCTGGCAGGTGCTGTGGGGCACTTTGGTGGCGACCTGTGCATTGAGGAGATTCTTGAGCAGCTCGATAGCTGCAAGCGGATGGTGAAGGAGGTGCCCGGCTTCACGCCTGGGGCGCAGTGGCACGCCGCAGGAAAGGCGGTGCACTGATGGCCGTTCAAAACGCCTTTGAGATGGTGCGCCCCCGTGGCGTTGACGTGCCCAGCGCTGCCCCGGTAGAGCGCAAACCGGGCCGTGAGCCCATTCACCTGCCAGGCTCGATACCCCGCGTGCTGGACCGCAAGGGTTGCCTGAACGCGCCGCTGGCGCCCCGGGTGTATGGCTCGATCTCTGTGGAGGGGCGCGCGGCTGGTGATGCCAGCGTGCTCAAGCGGCAGGCGATTGTGAAAGGGGGCCTGTGATGGCAGACCTCCCAGCATTTGGCTCAGCCCCCATTCGCTGCTCCCGAGCGCGGTGCAAATGGCGCGGCTTCGAGACGGACCTGAAGAAGGTGCCCGGCCGGATTGGTCGCGTTGCGTGCACGAACAACGTTTGCCCTGTCTGCGGAAACGATAGCTACATGCACATGACTCCCGGCGAGATCGCTGCCTGGGAGCGTGCGAAGGCCGCTGCATGTGCGCCGGAAGGCGGTGCAGCATGAGCACCCCGACCCGCTACCCCCTGGCCTGGCCCGAGGGCTGGAAGCGCATGCATAGCTACCAGCGCAAGACCGCCACTTTCAGCCGACAGGGCAAGGCACTGACCTTGTTCGATGGTGTGCAGCGCGTGCTCGACGAGCTGGAGCGCCTGGGTGTGCACCAGGACGATGTGATCGTGTCGACCCACCTGCAGACGCGGCTGGATGGCCTGCCGCGCAGCAACCAGGCACGGCCCGCCGACCCCGGCGTGTGCGTGTACTGGCGCAAGTCGATCAATGAGCCCATGCGCTGCATGGCCGTGGACCGCTACGACGAGGTGCAGGACAACCTGGCCGCCGTGGCCGCCACGCTGGAGGCGATGCGGTCGATTGAGCGGCACGGGGGCGCGGCCATCCTCGATCGCGCTTTCACCGGGTTTGCGGCCTTGCCTGCACCGACGGCCGGCAAGCGCGATTGGTGGACGGTGCTGGAGCTGCCCGCCACGGCGACCGAGGCGCAGATCCGCGATGCGTATGCCCGGCTGGCCAGGGTGCACCACCCCGACAAAGGCGGCGATGCGCAACGCATGGCCGAGATCAACCGCGCCCGGGATGAGGCGCTATCGAAATAAGAGCTGCTAGCGCTTGATGGTTAAGCGCTAGAGGCCCATTTATATATTTTTATGACTGATACACAGAACAAAGCCACTGCGGAACTGCGCGCCACATTGCTGGACATCGCAGCAGAGCACCGTGATAGCGACAAACGCGGTTTGAGTTTTAGTGCCGCTATGGTGGCCGATGCATGTGAGGCGGCGGCGTATGCGCTGAGCGGCACAGGTGCAACAAAGGCCTCCCCCGACGAATCGGGCCAGTTGGTGCCTATGCTCCTGCCCGAGAACTGGGTGTGCGTTCCGGCTCTGGCGCCCGATGCAATGGTGCACACACTCACTGGCTACAGCCTGGAAAGTCTGTCGAATCGCAGAGATGAGACGGTGATTCGAGAGCGCGCTGTTAAGCGGTGGTCCGACTTGCTTGCGGCTGCGGGCGGCATTCCGATTGGAAAGCCGTCGCCGTACTACGCGGTGGTCGCGTCTTGTGGTCAAGGCGTGATTTTCAGCAATCTGCAGGATGCCCGCTGGACCTTGACCGGAGAAGGGACAGGTTCCGATGGCTTTGGGGTTCCGACCATTGGCGATGCTTTTCGGGAAAGCTATTCGACCGGCCTGACGATGGTGCGGTTGCTGCATGTGGGTCAGAAGGGCGGTGCCGCATGAAGCCGCAGCAAGTCACCCACTTCCACCTGTTCGGTGGATCCGGCAGCGGCGCTGCTGGCTTCAAGGATGCAGACCCGAGCATCGGCGCCATGAAGGGCGAAATGGTGCTGCTGGGCGGCATCGACGTGGACGCCCGGGCGTGCCGCGATTTCAAGATGCTGACCGGCGTGGCGCAGGCCTGCGTGGATCTGTTCAGCCTGGATCAGTACCTGGCCTGGCACGGCCACATGCCGCCCGAGGGGTGGCGCGAGGCGACGGCCGACACGGTGCGCGCTGCGGCGCAGGGGCAGTTTCCGGACATCGTTTTTCTGTCGGCACCGTGCAAGGGCTTTTCGGGCTTGCTGCCAGCAGCGCATGCAGCCACGTCGAAGTACTTCGCCTTGAATGAGCTGACGCTGCGCGGTGTGTGGCTGATGTTGGAAGCCTTTGAGGATGACTTGCCCGGGCTGATCGTGTTTGAGAACGTGCCCCGCATTGCCACCCGGGGGCGGCACCTGCTCGATCAGATCGTGAGCATGCTGCGGCACTACGGCTACGCCACGGCCGAGACCACCCACGACTGCGGCACGCTGGGCGATGGCCTGGGCCAGAGCCGCCGCCGTTTTCTACTGGTGGCCCGCCTGGTGCGCAAGGTGCCGCCGTTCCTGTACGAGCCGCCAAAGCGCGCGCTGCGGTCAGTGGGCGAGGTGCTGGGCCATATCCCACTGCCTGGTGACCCCGTGGGCGGGCCCATGACGGGCCTGCCGGACTTCAACTACCCCGCGTTCCATGCCGAGGCGCAGCGGCTGCGCAGCGCGGGGTGGCATGTGGAGAACCCTGCGGAGGGCGCGCGACCCTTGTGCGGCACCTGGGCGGGCTTCATGCGGCTGGGGCTGACGCGGATGCTGACGTGCGATTCCATCGTGTTGCTGCCGGGCTGGGCGCGCTCCAAGGGCGCGTCTATCGAGCACTTTGTGGCGGTGCACGTGGGGCTGGCGGTGGTGTACCACGAGCCGCCGCCTGTGCTGTCGCTGAATCTGAGCGGTTTCTGATTTCAACGACCGCCAGTTGTGCGCGGGTAGCTATTAATAAAAGAGCATGACAACAACATCATCAGCGGCGGGGGGCAAGCGGCCAGACCTGGCCGCGAAGCTGAATGCAGAGATCGATTGCGAGGACTTGGCCGAGCGGCTGGGCCTGGTGCGGCCGGGGGGCTCGTCGGGCAATTTTCGCAGCCCGCACCACCCTGACAAGGCGCCGAGCGTGTCGGTTTACCCGCCCGATGGCGGCGGCCTCAAGCGCTGGAAGGACTGGAGCACCGACGAGGGCGGCGGGCCGGTGGACATGGTGATGTGGGCCCGTGGGCTGGACTTTCCGGACGCGGTGAAGGAGCTGGCGCAGATGTATGGCATGAGCGTGCCGGCGCCTGTGGGTGGCGTGCCTGCGCCGCGCCGCGAGCCAACGCTGGCGGAGTGGATTGGTGAGAAGTGCATGGCTGCGGCCAAGGGCGACCAAAAGGAGCTGCTGCTGGATTACCTGTGCGGCAAGGAGGCTGGCCAGCGGCACCTGGCGCTGGCGGTGGTGGAGCAGGCGATCAAGCGGGGCACGGTGGGGCTGAACACGTGGACCAAGCCGGGCGCGGCGCCGGGTGAGGCGGGCTATGGCGGGATGGCGGCGGCGTTCATCGTGCGGTCGCGCCTGGATGGGCGGGTGGTGGGCGTGGACATGCGTTATCTGGATCCGGAGGCCAACGGCGGCCAGAAGACGCAGAGCCAGGGCGAGAAGGTGGGCGCGCCGTGGACGGTGGACTGGCGGCGCCTTGAGAAGGCGCGCACGGTGGTGGTGGTGGAGAGCGCGATCAATGCGCTGAGTGTGGAGAGCTGCAACCTGCCCGGCACGGTGGGGCTGGCGGTGCGGGGTACGCAGACCATCGAGGGAGGGGATTGGTCGTTTTTGAGGGGCAAGCAGGTGCTGCTGGCGTTTGACAACGATCACAAGCCGCTGGAGCAGGGCGAGCACAAGGGGCTGTGCCCTGGCCCTATGGCGGCGTGGCGCATGCATGAGATTTTGACGGGGCTGGACATCAGCTGCCTGCTGCTGGAGCAGGCGACGTGGATGCATGGGGATGCGCCGATCAATGACCTGAACGATTTGCTGCAATTGCGCGGGGTGGAGGGCTTGACCAACACGCTCAAGATCGTGGAGGAGGGGGCGATACCGGGGCTGGCCACCAAGTCTTACCGCCCGGGCAAGCCGCGGCTGTGGCTGCCAACGCATGACTTTCATGCCTATGGGCGGTATCGGGTGGAGCCGGACTTTACGCGGGCGGTGAAGGCGATCGAGCGCGATGACGATGGCAACGAGAAGGTGGCGTATGCCGATATCTGCGGGTTTCGCATTGCGGCGGTGAGCCGGGTGCAGATTGCGTCGCCCACGTCGACGATGACGGGGGATTCGGACAACAGCCCGCGCACGGTGTTTGCCTTGTCGGTGCAGGTAGCGCGGCACGGGCCGCAGCTGCAGCGCCGGGTGGTGGACGATGAGCGGCTGCACAACCAGGATGTGTGGAAGAAGCTGGGCCCGATCTATGCGCCCACGTCGTTTGCGCGGCTGGTGAACGTGTGGGAGCGGGCTTCGAGCATTGGGGCGCGTGAGGCGATCAACTTTGTGGGGCTGGCCTGGCGTGATGGGCGGCCGGTGGTGAACGAGGGGCCGGACTGCTTTTTTACCGATGCGCGGCAGCAGTGCCCGTACAGCGACCTCGTCTTTCCGAGTGGCACGATGGATCAGGCGCGGGAGGTGCTGGCGCAGTTTCAGGCGACGTTCAAGGACAACGCGGCCATGATCCCGCTGGTGTGGGGCCTGGGGGCGCACTTGAAGGCCTTCTTGGGGTTTTGGCCGCATTTTGTGATGCAGGCCGAAAAGGGCACGGGCAAGAGCACGTTGGTTAAGCGCCTGGAGCGGGCGATTGCCATGGTGATGAGCAGCCGCCAGAGCCTGCAGACCGAGTTCAGGCAGCTGACCAGCATCAGCTACACCAGCCACCCGGTGGGCTGGGGTGAGATGAGCGCGAACAAGCAGGACATCATCAACAAGGCGGTGCACAACCTGCAGGAGGCGTATCAGTACGAGCACACGCGCCGGGGCGCTGAGTTGATCGATTACTTGCTGTGCGCGCCGGTGTTGCTGGCCGGTGAGGATGTGCCGGTGCAGAGTCTGCAGGGCAAGGTGGTGCGCAGCGAGTTGACGCTGGCCAGGCGCGGGCCGGAGATGCCGCAGGATTTGCCGGTGTTCCCGGTCAAGCAGTGGCTGCAGTTTTTGACCAAGCAGGACAAGCCGCGTGTGCGCAAGCTGCACGATGACATGGTCAAGCGGCTGTCTGACGGCTGTGTGGCCACGACGGCCGATTCGGGTGCGCAGCGCATGGTGCACAACTATGCGGCGCTGGCGGCGGCGTGGCACCTGCTTTGCACCTTCGTGGGGTTGCCTGAGCACCAGGGCAATTTCATGGGGGCGCTGACGGCTGAGATGAACGCGCACATTGGCGAGAGCGTGAGCGACCGCCAGCCGTGGGCCTGGATCACGGACAAGCTGCTCTCGGAGATCGCCCAACGCAATTTCCGCTATCCGTTTGACTTCGGCACCATCGACGAGGTGCCGGTGCTGTGCGTGCGCACGTCCCATGTAATGGCGCACATCAGCACCACACCGACGCTGCGCGAGTTTTGGGATGGGTTGCCGGTGAAGAGTGATCGCATCTACAAAAAGCAGCTGCAGGCGGCCGGTGTGTTGCTGGAGGGCAAGAAGGTGGATGGCCGCGACGAGGTGCCAGCGCTGACGGTGGAGCGGACCATCGGCCAGTCGCGCGTGTCCAACATGGTGGCGTTCAAGCTGTCTGCGCTGGCTGAGTTCGGGCTGCACGCGGTGGTGCCCAAGCCTTCGGCGGGCGGTGAGCCTGCTGGTGAACCGCAGGGGCCGTTCTATGCCTGATGTGAAACGGCCCGCTTTGCGGTATCACGGGGGGAAGTTTCGGCTTGCGGCGTGGGTGATGCGGTTTTTCCCGCCTCACAGGATCTATACCGAGGCCTTTGGCGGTGCGGCCGGCGTGCTGCTGCAAAAACCGCGCTGCCATGGCGAGGTCTACAACGACCTCGATGACAACGTGGTGGCGTTCTTTCGCTGCCTGCAGTCGGCAGAGCTGCGCGAGCAGCTGGTGCAAGCGATCACGCTCACGCCGTATGCCCGTGCCGAGTTCGATCTGGCCTGGGAACCCACGGATGACCTGGTGGAGCGCGCGCGGCGTGTGGCCATCCGTGCCCAGATGGGTTTCGGGTCTGCTGGGGCCACCAAGGGCAGCACGGGACTGCGTACCGACACCATGCGCAGGTACAGCACGGCGCAGATGGACTGGGCGGCCTACCCGCCGGTGTTGCTGGACGTGGCGGAGCGGTTTCAGCAGGTGCTGATCGAGAACCGACCCGCCGTCGACGTGCTCCAGCAGCACGACAGCCCAGAGACGCTGCACTTTGTGGACCCGCCTTATGTGCACAGCACTCGAGTGCTGCGCAGCCAAGGGGGCTACCGCCATGAGATGACGGACGGCGATCACGCCGAACTGCTACGTGTGCTACGTGTGCTGCGCGGCATGGTGGTCTTGTCGGGGTATGCATCGGACCTGTATGTCAGCGAGCTGCCGGGCTGGATCTCGCACAGCACGCAGGCGCGGATCAGCAGCGGCCGGGGCACTGCCGTGCGCACCGAGGTGGTTTGGCTCAATCCCGCCTGTGCGGATGCGCTGGCCAGCGCGGCAGGTGGGCTGTTCGGCTCACCCTTGGCCGCGCCGGAGATCGAGGTATGCCAGTGAGCCGACCCCCCTTCTTCCAGAGCCCTACGCGCCGCCAGGCGCCTCCTGTCATCCGCGTAGCGGGTGGAGTGGATTCATGCCGGGGCGGCATCGCTCGGTCGTTTCGCCCCCCGCACCCCCCGATCACGAAGGCGCCGCCGACATGGGGGTCAACCCTGAGAGGCGGGGGGGCAGGCGATAGGTTTTGCCAATGCCGGGGGGTAGGGGTAGCCGCAAAAACCTGTGGATCGGGTGCCTCAAAACACCGAAACCCGCGTGGCTGTAAGGCTGCGGTCTGTTTTGGACTTGTGGATATTCCACAGGTCACCCCGTTTTTTCCACAAGTCGTGCCATTTTTTCCATATTTGCCGTTTTGCGGTTTTGGCCCATCTTCTTCTCTTCTTCTTCTTTTTTTAGAAGAGAGAGAGAGGATGAGAGGGGCGAACGGGCAGAAACGGGCATCCACAGGTTGGAAAAATTGTTACGGGGTGTGTCCACAGGTCGCGGACCCCATCCACAGGTTTTTTGTGGATTGGTTTGGGGTTGGATTCGTTGTCTGGCGCGGCTTGGCGCTTGTTTTGGGGGGTGATCCATGGTCCACAGGTGGAAATGCCTGTGTGCCCCCCTGTTTTCCGTTTTTGGAGGGTGGGCATGGCGCGCAATGGATGGTCTGACCAGCAGGTGATTGATGCGTGGGTGGAATTTATGCGGATCAATCAAAACCGCAGCCGGCGCACGCTGGAGGCCTATCGCCTGGCGTTGACCCGGCTGCAGGAGTTCGCCAGGGAGGCGGCTGGCAGGGTGTCGATTCTGGAGCTCGACGGGGAGCAGTTGGAGCTGTTCACCGGGCTGTGGCTGCACAAGCGGGGCGTGGTGGCGCGCAGCCGCAAGCCGTACATCTCGGCGGTGCGTGGGTTCTTTTTGTGGTGCCGTGAGCGTGGCCACATCGATATGAATGCAGCTGCTGCGCTGGGGCACCCCCGCACGGGCAAGCCGCTGCCCAATGTGATCAGCCTGGCCGATGCCGAGCGGCTGATGAACGCGCCGGATCTGGGCACTTTCAAGGGCATCCGTGATTCGGCCATCCTGCATTTGTTGGTGGGCGCAGGCCTGCGTGTGTCGGGGCTGTGCAGGCTCAATGAGGGGGATCTGTATCGGGACACATTGAGCGGGCGATCGCGCTTGTTCGTTCGGGTGATTGAGAAGGGCGAGAAAGAGCGCGTGCTGCCGTTGCCACGCGAGGCCGAGGCGATCCTGATGGTGTACCTGGGGCACGAGGATCTGGCGGAGGTTGACCGCGACACGCTGGATCGGCGCGGGCGGGCAGACAAGGTGCTGTTTGTATCCACCCGAAATAGCACGGTGGCAGAGCATGCGTACCGGGGTGAGGAGCGGCGGCTGGGGCGCCAGTCGGTGCATGACCTGGTGCAGGCCTATGGCACCCCGTTGGGTATTCCTGCCAAGCATCTGCATCCCCATGCCCTTCGCCATCTATATGGAACTGAGCTGACCGAGGGGGATGTGCCCACCTTGTCGGTGCAAGACCTGATGGGCCACGCTGACCCCAAGTCGTCGGCCGTCTACACGGCGCTGAGTGTGCGCAAGAAGACACGCATCGTTGATGCACACAGCCCGCTGGCCAAGATGCGCACGCCTGTGAGCGAAATGCTCAAGCGCCTGCCTGGCTGAGCAATCCCCCGACCCCCAAATTTCTCCAAGGTATTTAGGACCGTATCCATATGCCCGTTCACACCGCATGTATACACAAAGCATGTTCTGTCACCCTCGCGGTCAGCAGAATCCGGCGCCGCTGCGTGGTCTCGCGCCTCGCCGCAACCCGGCCCCATAACGGCCTAACTCATACGGGGGGTGCGCTGCGTGCTCTGTCAAAGGTCGCAGTGGGCGGTGTTGCGCTCCCTCTGACACGGGGGCTGAACCATGCATGAAACCCGCAGTGCCGCACCTGCAGGCGCGCAATTGGACTGGGTGAACGACGAGGCCATGCAGGGGGTGGGGGCCCGGCATAGGCACGACCAGCCCACGCCGGGGGGGGGAGGGTACCTGGGTGAATGCACCCCATTGCAACTTTGGGACGATGCGAAATTCCGCGAACTGGCCGATATGGGGTTGCCGCAGGTGTGGCTCGATGTCGCCCGCGACATCGGGTACGACGCCTTCATGCGCCTGTGGCGCCGCCTTGATGCCGCTGTTGAGCTGCGAAGCGAAAGCGAATCCATGATTGAGGTGCAGTTGCGCAGGTTTTCCAGCTTTCAGCGCTATCAGCGCAACCGCTTTGTTGAGACGCTTGTGAATATGGGCCTGAGCACCCCGGAGATACAGACGCGCGTCAAGGTTGAACTTGGTGAGGAACTGAGTGTTCGCCACCTGGTTCGTCTTGCGGCGCGAGGACGGGGAAAATTTCAGCGATGAAGCGCGCCATCATTTATGCCCGAGTGAGCAGCAAACGCCAGGCCGATGACGGCTTGCCCGTTGAGAGCCAGATCGATCACTGCATGTCCAAGGCGGCGGCGTTGGGCTGTACCGTGGTGAAGGTGTTCACCGATGGTGGGCTCTCCGGAACCACCGACCGGCGCCCCGCGTTTCAAGACGCACTCAATTTCTGCGCCGTGGCGGATATCGACTACTTCATCACCTGGTCATCAAGCCGATTTGCGCGCAACCATCTGGATGCCGGTCACTACAAAGCTGTGCTCAAGCGATATAGCACCCGGCTGATCTACTCCAACACCGAAGTGGACATTGCAACAGACGATGGCTGGTTCATTGATGCCATTGGTTCTGTCATTGATGAGCGCTATTCGCGTCAGGTCGCCAGCGATACGCGGCGCTCAATGCTAAAAGCCGCCAAGGACGGCTACTTTTTGGGCGGAACAGTTCCGTTTGGGTACGTCGCCATCGCAGATGGAAAGCGCAAGCGCCTGGGCCAGCACCCCACGGAGGCCAATACGGTGCGCCAAATTTTTTCCATGGCGCTGCAGGGATGCGGCACAAAGACCATCGCACTGCACCTTAATGCAACGGGTCTCTCGCTGCGCGGGCGGCCTTTCAGCAAGAACACGCTGACTTACATCTTGAAGAACGAGATTTATGGTGGGTGGACCATTTTCAACCGCACCAACAAGCGCGCGCCCAACCCGCCAGAGGACTGGATTCGAGTGAAAAGCCATTGCGAGCTGGTGAGCGCAGACGATTTTGAAAGGGCTCAAAAAGTGTTGGAACAACGCAAACCCGCCAACGTGGGCGGCCAGCCGCGCAGCAATTTCGCCTTCACTGGGTTATTGAAGTGCGGCCTATGCGATGCCAGCCTGCAGACATGCAGCGGCACGGGGCGCAGCAAGGTCTACCACTACTACGGCTGCCGCAATAGCTTGGTTGGAAAGCACCGCTGCGGCTTCGGCAAGATGCGCGCCGAATTGTTCGATGAATGGATGCTGGCCGAGCTGCTGGACCAGGTGATGACGCCCGATCGCATGGCCGACGTGGTGGCCCAGGCCTACCAGACGCGCGAAACATGGGCAAAAGACCGCTCAGATAGACGAAAAACCATCGTCGCGGAGCTGCGCGTGGCAGAAAAGGCGCGGTCCAACCTGTTCTCGATACTGGAGCTTCATGGGCAGGAAGCTCCAAACCTGGGCGATATCACCAAGCGCCTGCGTGAATGGAACGACCGCATTCGCAGCCTGGAGGCGGGGCTGGTGGATCTTGAGAACGAGCGGATGAGTGTGAACGAGCAGCCCGAAGTCGACCCGGTCGAAGCGGCCGAAGTGTTGCGGGAGATCGTTTTGAATTGCGAAGACCCCAAGAAACTGCGCGAGTTTGTGGGGTCTTTCGTTCGGGAGATCACTGTGACAGCTGACGAAGTGATGGTGGACTACCACCCGGAATGCCTCGTGAGGCACAACCATCGTTCAACGATTCACAGTGCCAATAAATGGCTCC
>RCMZ01000291.1_pt1 | contig 42595 bp, 45 predicted proteins | sample 2041141 | NCBI WGS metagenome assembly RCMZ01 (sample SAMN09708263, study PRJNA481090) | Wastewater metagenome, whole genome shotgun sequencing project. | biome: sewage; isolation source: Davis station wastewater (DW) | place: Antarctica: Davis Station | collected 2010-03-01 | reverse complement strand
CGGATTGCCTATGACCCGACAGTGTTTGTGCGTGCATCGCTGGAGTCAGTGGCCATCACTCTGATGGAAGCGATCCTGCTGGTGGTCCTCGTGGTGGTGGTGTTCCTGCGTAACTGGCGTGCGTCGCTGATCCCGTTGATGGCCGTGCCGGTGTCGATCATCGGCACCTTTGCGGTCATGCATTTGATGGGCTTCTCCCTCAATACCCTGTCGTTGTTCGGCCTGGTCCTGTCCATCGGGATTGTGGTCGACGATGCAATCGTGGTGGTCGAGAACGTCGAGCGACATATCGAGAACGGCGAGGAGCCGACGCAGGCTGCGCGGCGAGCGATGGGCGAGGTCACCGGGCCGATCATTGCGATCACCTCGGTGCTCGCTGCCGTGTTCATCCCGACCGCCTTCCTCAGTGGCCTGCAAGGTGAGTTCTATCGGCAGTTCGCGCTGACCATTGCGATTTCCACGATCCTGTCGGCGGTCAACTCCTTGACCCTCAGCCCGGCACTCGCCGGCCTGTTGCTGCGCCCGCGCGACGCTGCTGTGGTGCATGACCCGCGTAGCCTGCGCGGTCGCGCCGCGCACCTGGTGCAAATGCTGAGTCGGCCGTTCCAGCGGGCACCGCAGGCGTATGGCAACACGGTGCGCAAGGTAGCGGGCCGTCGCGGGGCGGCGCTGTTGGTCTATGGCGGCTTGTTGGCGCTGACCTGGTTCGGCTTCAGCGCTGTACCGGCGGGCTTCGTGCCGATGCAAGACAAGTACTACCTGGTAGGCATCGCCCAGTTGCCCAATGCGGCCTCCCTGGATCGTACCGATGCGGTGGTGCGGCAGATGTCGAAAATCGCCCTGGATGAGCCTGGAGTCGAAAGTGTGGTGGCGTTCCCTGGGCTGTCGGTCAACGGCTTCGTTAACGTACCCAATGCTGCCGTAATGTTCGTCATGCTCGATCCGTTCAAGGAGCGTACTTCTCCCGACATGGCTGCGGTTGCCATCGCCGGGCGCCTGCAAGCCAAGTTCGCGAGCATTCCCGACGGTTTCCTCGGCGTATTCCCACCGCCGCCAGTGCCCGGCCTTGGAGTGACCGGAGGCTTCAAACTGCAGGTTGAGGACCGTGGCGGGGTCGGGCTCCAGGCTCTGGTGCAGCACACCCAGGTGCTGATGACAAAAGCCACCGAGTCGGGCCAGGTCGCCGGGTTGATGACCAGTCTGGACGTCAACGCGCCCCAACTGAATGTCGATATCGACCGCACCCAGGTCAAGAGCCAGGGGGTGCGACTGGCGGATGTGTTCGAATCTTTGCAGGTCTACCTCGGTTCGCTGTATGTCAACGACTTCAACCGTTTCGGCCGCACCTACAAGGTGACTGCCCAGGCCGATGCGGACCACCGCATGCAGGCCGAAGCCATCGGCCGCCTGCAGGTGCGTAACGCGGCCGGGGACATGCTGCCGTTGTCGGCGTTTGTCACCGTCACACCGAGTTCCGGACCCGATCGGGTGATTCATTACAACGGCTATCCTTCGGCCGACATCTCCGGCGGAGCGATGCCCGGGGTCAGTTCCGGGCAAGCCGTTGCACTCATGGAGCGCCTGGCACAGGAGGTACTGCCCGAGGGCGTGACCTATGAATGGACAGACTTGACCTACCAGCAAAAGCTCGCAGGGTCATCGGCGCTGTTCATTTTCCCGCTGTGTGTGTTGCTGGCCTATCTGATCCTAGCCGCGCAATACAACAGTTGGTTGCTGCCCCTGGCGGTCTTGCTGATTGTGCCCATGTGTCTGCTCAGCGCGATCATCGGCGTTTGGTTGGTGGACGGCGATAACAACGTGTTTGTACAGATCGGGCTGGTGGTACTGGTCGGCCTGGCAGCGAAAAACGCCATCCTGATTGTCGAGTTCGCTCGCAGCCTTGAGGCCGAAGGCGCCAACCCGCTGGAAGCGGTTATCCAGGCGTGCCAGTTGCGCTTGCGGCCGATCCTGATGACCTCGCTGGCGTTCATTGCCGGTGTGGTGCCGCTGGTGTTTGCCAGCGGCGCCGGGGCCGAGATGCGCCATGCCATGGGGGTTGCGGTGTTTGCCGGGATGTTGGGGGTGACCCTGTTCGGCCTGTTCCTGACGCCGGTGTTCTACGTGGTGATGCGCAACCTTGCGCTGCGCTTACAGCGCAAGGGTTCGAGTTCGAAGCTGCAGTTGGAGGAGCGCGTGTCATGAAACTGGCCTATCAAGCGTTTCTGTTGTCGTCGCTCCTGCTGGCTGGCTGCACCGCAGTCGGGCCCGATTATTCCGCGCCGGTGTTGCCCGCCGCGCAACGGCCGGCGAGCTTCGGCGCGCCCATTACCGGCCTTGGTAGTCGAGGTGCAGTGGTGGCGTGTGTTCGATGAGCCGGCCCTCAGCCAATTGATCCAGCAGGCGCTGGCGGCCAACCACGATATCGGCATCGCCGCCGCGCGGCTCGACGAAGCCAAGGCGATGTTGCGCGAGAGCCGCCAGGGATTCTTGCCCAACGGCGGTGCTGCCCTCGGTTATGAACACCGACGGCGCAGCGAAGTCGAGACCCCGTTCGGCCAGCAGCGCTCACAGGAAACCACTCGCGCGGCCGTAGATGCCGCCTGGGAGATCGACTTGTTTGGCCGTGTCCGGCGCTCGGTGGAGGCGGCGCAGGCCCAGGCGGGATCGCGCCAGGCATTGCTGCGCAGCGTGCAGGCGAGCGTCGCCGCCACCGTCGCCGCGACCTGGTTCGAGCTGCAAGGGGTCGAAGCCGAGCAGGCGGTGGTGGCGGACATCAGTCAAAGCCAGCGCGACAGCCTGGGCCTGGTGGAGCACTTGGTCAGCGTAGGCGCCGCCACTGAATTCGATCGGCTGCGGGCCGAGGCCTTGCTGCGCAATGTCGAGGCGGTAGCACCTGGCCTGGAGCGGCGTCGGGCAACCACCACCAACGCGTTGGCCGTACTACTGGGGCAGGCGCCACAAGGGTTCAAGCCACCGCTGGCCCGGCCCGGCCGTGAGACCTTGAACCTGCGCACCCTGCAGGTGGGCGACCCGGCCGGCTTGCTGGCCCGGCGTGCCGATATCGCAGCAGCCGAACGTGTGCTGGCGGCCGAGACCGCGCAGATCGGCGTGGAAACAGCCGGTTTGTATCCGGATATCCAGGTGCAGGGTTCCATCGGTCTGCTGGCCGGAAGCCTCGGCGCCTTGGGCGACTCGGGCATGCAGTCGAACTTTATCGCACCGGTTATTCGCTGGTCGCTGTTGGACACTGGGCGCGTACGTGCGCGGATCGCCGCCAGCGAGGCGCGTACCCAGGCGGCATTGATTAGCTACGACCAGACCGTATTGCGCGCCCTGCAAGAAACCGATGACGCGTTCCAGGCCAACAGTGCAGCAGGCAGCACCCTGGGCTTGCGACTGCTGGAGGCGGCGGCCAATCGTGAGGCGGCGAGGTTGGCCCGCACGCGTTTCACGGAAGGTGAGGGGGTGTATCTGGACGTCCTGGAGGCCGAACGTGCGGACTTCAGCAGCCGCCGCGCACTGACCGTGGCGCGCACCGAGCAGCGCTTGGCGGTGGTCGGCATCTACAAGGCATTGGGCGGTGGCTGGCAGATCTGCGAGCAGGCGGGGCAGGTGTGCAGCGGTGCTGCGGCACTGCGCTAGACACCGTTGTTGTACCCAAGCGCCGCGCCTGCGGTGTTCGGCGAAGGACGGCTAGGCGGCAGATTTCCTGGCGCCAGCCACCATTTATTGAATAAGGAGTAACCCATATGGATACCAAGCAAGTTCTGACCGTTGGCCTGGCAGTGGTAGGCGCGGCGACAATGCCGACGATGGCAGCCCAGGAAAGCATCAAAGGCACGTTCGCGCTGCCCGGCGAGAGCGAAAAGACGGTGGGCGCGCTGATCGTCAAAGAAACCGGCCCACTGACACGTGAGTTGTCGATCGCCTTCACCGATAAGGCCACCGGTCAACCGATCGTGCAGTTTGACGAAGAACTCACCCAGCGCCTTCATGTGTTGGCGACCGACAGCCATTTCACCAGTTTTATCCATGAGCATGCGGCCAAGCTGGGCGCTGACGGTCGCTTCAAGGTCGCGATGAAATTTCCCCAGCCCGGGACCTATTACGTCTATGCCGATGCCGTGCCGAGCGGGCTCGGCCAGCAGGTAGTGCGCTTTGAGGTGCCGGTGCAGGGCGGCACCGATCCGGCGGCCCAGGCGCCGGCCAAACCGGAGCAAGGCAGTGATGGCCCCTACACGGTCAAGTTGGACACTTCGGCCCTGCGTGCCGGCAGCGAAAGTATGATGTCGCTGACCGTGCTCAAGGACGGCAAGCCTGCCCAGGACCTGGACACCTACCTGGGGGTGGCGGCCCATGCGGTTTTCGTCAGTACCGATGAGCTGGACTATGTGCATGCGCATGCCATGGCGGCGCCGATGCCGGGGCAGGTCGCCCACGGTGGTCATGGTGACCCGGGCGCGGTGTCGGCGCAGTTGATGCTGCATGCCAAGCCCGCGCATGCGGGGCCTTATGCCTTGTGGATTCAATTCAAGGGTGGCGACAAAATTCGTACCGTGCCTTTCCTCGTGACAGTCCCCGCAGCGTCCTGAAGCCTCCCACCGGCATCCTCGCGCCTGATGGACGAACACTGAGCTAAAGGCGCAGTTATAGGTGGAAGTCGCCCGCAGCCTCCGGCTGGTAAAGCACTTTCCTGATCTCAATCCGGCGGGTCCGATCAGAAATTCGCCAGTCGATGGCGTCCCCCTCCTGATAGCCCAGGATGGCGGCGCCGATGTCGGAGCACACGGAATACTTGCCGGCGTTGCTGTCCGCGTCTTCAGGGTAAACCAAGGCCACTTCGATCTCTTCGTCGTCCAGTTGCAGCAAGGCCCTGGAGTTCATCGTGACGACATTGCACGCCACCTGCTGCGGCTTGACGACAATGGCTCGCTCAAGCTCATGTTCGAGTTCAACAACGGCGGAGCCTTGCTCGAGCACGATCAGACTCTCGAGCTTGGCCTTGTCGATTTCAGTGATGTAGATCCTGGTGGAGTCGCCCACGGCACCTTCGCGCAAGAACTGGAGATAGCGCCCCGCCGTCATGGAAAATGACTTCAATGTCGGCGTTTCGCTCTCAAGCAGAAAGCCGCTGCGCAGAAAGGCTTTCAGCGAGCGCGCGTTGTCCGGGTGGATCTTGGCGATGAGCTTCTCGGCCCGCATGTCGAGGAAGGCCAGCTTCATGCCTTCGCGGATCGTCCGGGCCCCAAGGTTTCGGCCCCATTTGTCGCTGTCTCCGATGACCAGAACTATCTCGCAATTTGCGCCGGTCTTGATGAGACGGACAAAGCCCACCGGGGCATCATGCCGATCATAGGCCATGAAGAATCGGCCGCCCCGGTTGAATAGATGGGTCAGGATCGGCGATTGAGTCCTATCGACGACTTGCTCGATAGAGCGGGAGACATGACGCGAATCGCTCAGATAGCAGGTGACGCGCTCATCCTCCAACCAATCCATCAGCGTCAGCGCGTGCGCCCGAGTAATTTCAGGGCACAGCGAAATGAAAGGCTTGTTCATCTTCACCACACTTATTTGTAAAGGATGAAAGCCCTTCATGGCTTTGGCCATGACGGTTCTTTCGGCAACCGGCTATGTTAAGACATAACGCGAGTAATACCGAACAGGCAGGATAATTCGGGAAAACCACCGTTTTGCCGAACCCGACGAGCGACCAGCAGATGCTAGTCATCTCGCTACTCGCGACGCTTCCAAACCTGCATGGTATTGAGCAACTCGGATGGTTGTGTCATCGCCCGTAGCTACGATGCGAAGACCTTCATCAAGAGGGGCGAGCCGAATTTACAGATCAAACACACACTCAAGCAGCACAGCATCGTTCCGTTCTCGTCGAACGATGCGCTCTACGGCGACATGAGCGAGCGGGTTATGTCCCTGATCGAGGCGATGTTGCCTGCTGTTGAGGTGTACATTGATGAGGCCATCGCGGATCTGACTGGCATCGATGGTTTGGACGGCCACGGCCGGCAGATTCGCCTACAGGTACTGCGCTTACCGGCTGCCCATACCAAGACCCTGGCCAAGCTCGCTAACCAATGCCAATCCAGACGCCTGCATTTATGTACTTGCTGGCCTTGGCGACGCTATCAATGTGGGTGAAATACCCCGGAATACTTCCCGGTGTCCCTGCTTTGCTCCAATGGTGCACCAGGCTACGGCTAGAGATGCCCAAGGCGTTTTTCAGCTTGGGGTAGTTGATGGGGGCATTGAGTGTCTGGAAACGGTAGGAAGTGACGCGGGAGTTTATAAGGTCTGGAGAACAAGGTTTCGGGGCGGGGAGCATCGATGGGGACAGGCTGTGATAATTGCCTGTCCTGTTGAAGACTCTCAGGTTTGTTGCTCCGGCGCTCGGAAGCCCTTGACCACGATGTAAAGCAACGGTCCGACACTGACGAACACAGCCGTCAGCAGGATGTACGGCAGCACTGACCTCAGTTTTTTCCCCTTGCTCTGTGCATCGCCCACCATCCATACGCAGGCCAGGGTGGCCATCAGATACAGGTCGATGACCACTTGCGCCGTGTCGAGGCTCGACATTAGTTGCAGGCCGAATTGCCATAGGGATTGCTTGGCGTGCAGCAGGGTAAACAGGGTGTAGGCGCTGAAGCCCAGCAGTGCGATCAGAGCGGGGTAGGGTTTTGTCATGGCGTCTTCCTTCGAGTGGTTTCGCCGTCCAGCCTAGGCTGCATGAGCCGCTGCTTCTATGACCGGTCAGGTCATAGACACCCTGCGATGTAACTGCCAAAGTCGCGCGATGAAAAAAACCATGAATGTATCGTCTGCCCGGGTTGTGGCGGTGGGTATGCAGTTGCGCGAGTTGCGCCGACGGGCAGGGTTGAGTCAGTCGGCGTTGGCCCTCCATCCCAGCGCTATTTGAGCTGCATAGAAACCGGCCGCGCCCGTCCCGCGCCGGCGACGCTGCATGCGCTGTTCACAGCCCTGGATACGCCGCTGGCGGAGCGTAATGCAGGGTTTCTGGCGGCTGGCCATGCGCCGCGTTATGCGGCGTTGCCCCTGAGTGACCCGTCGATGGCGCTGGTGCGCAGTGCCATTGGTCATGTGCTCAAGGCTAACAACCCGGCGCCGGCGATTGTCATCGACAGTGGCTGGCAGGTGCTGGCCGCCAATACGGCGACCGCGGCGCTGTTTGCTTTGATGGGGTTGCCGGTGGATTCGGCCGGGGGCGGCTTTAACCTGCTGCACACGCTGCTGGCGCCCGGGGGGCTGGGGGATTACCTGGTCAACCCCGAGGAAATCCGCGCGGTAGCTTGGCAGCGCGCCTCCCGCGAGGCGTTGCAAGACGCCGGGTTGGCCAGCCTGTTGGCGACGTTGCCGACGCCCGGTGACATGGCTGCGATGGCCGATGGCGCGATCAGCCCGTTGCTGCTCACGCGCTTGCGTTCACTCCAAGGCGAGCTGCGTTTCCTCTCGACCTTCACCACGTTCGGCATGCCCCAGGACATCACGGTCGCGTCCTTACGTATCGAACACCTGATTCCCGCCGACGAGGCCACTTGGCAAACCATGACAGCGGCCTGTGCTGCGTGAGGCGTGTAGCAAGCGGGCTGGTCGGTTTTGTACATCCGTTGGGCTGTGCCGAGTTCGTCATCCCAAGGGGCTAAAGCGATCAAGCCGCGCCTCCTGGCATGGGGCAGGCTGGACGGTCTGTCCAAGGAGTTGATTTATGATCCGATTGACCCTGATCGAGGCCCGCGAGCTGGCCGAATCGATCCTGTTACATAACGGTTTCAGTGCCGCCCAGGCCCAGGCCGTGACGGACACGGTGGTCGCCGGGGAGCGTGATGGTTGCGCCTCCCATGGCTTGTACCGCGTGCTGGGCTGCGTCAATTCCCTGCGCGCGGGTAAGGTGGCGGCCAACGCCGAGCCGCAAGTTGTCGACCAGGCACCGTCGATCGTGCGGGTCGATGCGGCGGGTGGGTTTTCCCAATTGGCGTTCAAGGCTGGGTTGCCGCTGCTCAAGGAGAAAACCCAGGCCACTGGCATTGCGGCTCTGGCGATCAACCGCTGTGTGCACTTTTCCGCATTGTGGGTGGAGATCGAGCAGTTGACCGATGCGGGCCTCGTGGCCCTGGCCTTCACCCCCAGCCACGCCTGGGTGGCACCGGCGGGCGGGAGCCAACCGGTATTTGGCACCAACCCCATCGCTTTCGGTTGGCCGCGCGCCGGCAAGAACCCCTTTGTCTTTGATTTCGCCACCAGCGCCATTGCCCGGGGCGACATTGAGCTGCACCGCCGCGCCGGCAAAGCCATCCCCGAAGGCTGGGGCGTAGACGCCCGGGGCCAGCCGAGCACCGACCCTAACGTAGTGCTCGACCACGGCGCGATGCTGACCTTCGGCGGGCACAAGGGCTCGGCCCTGGCGGCGATGGTGGAGTTGATCGCCGGGCCCTTGATCGGTGACCTGACCAGCGCCGAGTCCCTGGCTTATGACGCGGGCAGCAAATCCTCGCCTTATCATGGCGAGCTGTTGATTGCCCTGGACCCCAAGCGCTTTTTGGGGGACGCCGCCGAGCAGCACCTGGCCCGGGCCGAGGGGGTGTTCGAGAGCATTCAGGGGCAGGGCGCGCGCTTGCCGTCGCAACGGCGCTATGAGGCGCGGCTGCGCAGCGAGGTAGAGGGAGTGCAGATCCCGCAGGCGTTGTACAACGACCTCAAGGCCTTGCTGGCCTGAGCCAGGGCCTCTGTGGGAGTGAGCAGCGTTTGCTCCCACAGAGGCCGCAGGGACGGCTACAACGCGTGTCGCCCACTGACCCCGTCAACCAACCGCTCAATCCCCAACGGATTGGCGTTTTGCAGGGCCTGGGGCAGCAGGCTGTCCGGGCAGTTCTGGTAGCACACCGGGCGCAGGAAGCGGTCGATGGCCAGGGTGCCGACCGATGTGCCGCGGGCGTCGGAGGTGGCGGGGTACGGGCCGCCGTGGACCATGGCGTCGCACACTTGCACGCCGGTCGGGTAACCGTTGAACAGCACCCGGCCGACCTTTTGCTCCAGCAACACCAGCAGGCCGGCGTAGGTTTCCAGGTCGTGGGGTTCGCCGATCAGGGTGGCGGTGAGTTGGCCGTGCAGGCTGGCGAGGGCGGCGTGCAGTTCGGCGCTGTCCGCCACTTCCACCACTATCGTGGTCGGGCCGAAGACTTCTTCCTGCAACAACGGATCGCCCTCAAGCAGCAGGCTGAAGTCGGCCTGGAACAATTGCGGTTGCGCCTGATTGCTGCTGTGTTCCTGGCCCGCCAGGTGGCGGACGCCGGGGTGTTCGAGTAACGCCCGCACGCCTTTTTCATAGCTGGCGCGGGTGCCGGCGTTGAGCATGGTTTGCCCTGGTTGGGCGGCCATCAGGGTGCTGAGTTGGGCAGTGAATGCGCTGAATTGGGGTGAGCGCAGGCCGATCACCAGCCCCGGGTTGGTGCAGAACTGGCCGCAGCCCTGGACCACCGACGCCACCAGTTCACGGGCGATCTGTTCGCCGCGCACCTGTAGCGCCTCGGGCAGCACCAGCACCGGGTTGATGCTGCTCATTTCGGCGAACACCGGGATCGGTTGCGGCCGGGCGGCGGCCATGTCGCACAGGGCACGGCCGCCCTTGAGCGAGCCGGTAAAACCCACGGCTTGGATGGCCGGGTGCTTGACCAGGGCTTCGCCCACTCCGGCTCCGTAGATCATGTTGAACACACCCTTGGGCATGTCGGTTTGCTCGGCGGCGCGCAGGATCGCATCGGCCACGCGCTCGGCAGTGGCCATGTGGCCGCTGTGGGCCTTGAACACCACCGGGCAACCGGCCGCCAGCGCGGCAGCGGTGTCACCCCCCGCGGTGGAGAACGCCAGGGGGAAGTTGCTGGCGCCGAACACGGCCACCGGGCCCACGCCGATGCGGTACTGGCGCAGGTCGGCGCGGGGCAGGGGTTGGTGCTCGGGCAGGGCGCAGTCGATGCGCGCGCCGTAGAAATCACCGCGGCGCAGCACCTGGGCGAAGAGGCGCATCTGCCCACTGGTGCGGCCGCGCTCGCCTTGGATACGGGCGCTGGGCAGCGCGGTTTCGCGGGTGACCAGGGCGACGAAGTCGTCATCCAGGGCATCGAGTTGTGCGGCGATGGCGTCGAGGAACTGCGCCCGGCGGCTGGCGGGCAGGTTGCGAAACGCGGGGTAGGCTGCGGCCGCAGCCTGGGCGGCGGCGTCCACTTCGGCGGCGGTGGCTTGCACGAAGCTGTAGGGCAGGGCCTGGCCGGTGCTGGCGTCGTGGCTGTGCAGGGTGACGGTACCCGCGGCGCTGCGGGCGCCACCGATGTAGTTGTGGCCGAGGATCTGGGGCATGAACACTTCCTCTGGATAAGATGGAGGTTGCGCCGCCTCTTGTAAGAGAGGGCTTGCCCGCGATGACAGAACATCCGCCAACAATGATGTTGAAGGTGATGCCCTCATCGCGGGTAAGCCCGCTGCCACAGAGAGGGGCAGTGGTTTGCCGTTTTTCTTAGGCGAGGGAGTTCCCCGCGCGGGCAGTTTGCGCGGCTTTGTCATACCTCGCCTCGGCGCCCGCCCGGGAATCACTCAGAGACCGACGTCCGGCAGGTGCGGGCGGTTGGCCAGGGCCTTGGCCATGATCTGCTCGACGTATTCACGGTCTTCTTTGGGCAGGGCCAGGCGTGGCGGGCGGGTCAGCGCGCTGCCGCGCCCGGCGATGGCTTCGCACAGCTTGATGCACTGCACCAGGTCGGCGCGGGCATCGAGGTGCAGGATCGGCATCAGCCATTCGTAGATCGGCATGGCTTCGGCGAAACGCCCGGCCTTGGCCAGGCGGAAGATGGTTTCGCCTTCTTTGGGGAACACGTTGGACATGCCCGAAACCCAGCCCTCGGCGCCCACTGCCATGCTTTCCAGGACCACGTCGTCGAGGCCGGCGAACAGCACGAAGCGGTCGCCCACTTCATTGCGGATGTCGATGAAGCGGCGGGTGTCGCCGGATGAATCCTTGAAGCACACCACGTTGTCGCAGTCGGACAGGGAAATCAGGATGTCCGGGGTCACGTCGTTTTTGTAGATCGGTGGGTTGTTGTAGACCATCAGCGGTACGTCGGCGTTTTTTGCCACGTAGCGGTAGTGCTCGGCGGTCTCGAATGGCTTGGAACCGTAGACCAGCGCCGGCATCAGCATCACCCCATCGACCCCGGCCTTGCGCACCGCGTTGGCGGTTTTCGCCGCCGCCACGCTGGTGAACTCGGCCACGCCGCAGATCACCGGCACCCGGCCGCGGGAGGCATCGACCGCGACTTCGGTCACAGCGATTTTTTCTTCGGCGGTCAGGGAGGTGTTCTCGCCCACCGAACCGCACACCACCAGGCCCGACACGCCATCGCGGATCACGTTGGAGATCACTTGGTGGGTTTTCTCCAGGTTGATGGAGAAGTCGTCATTGAATTGAGTGGTCACCGCGGGGAACACGCCACTCCAGGTTACGCGCTTGCTCATACTTGCCTCCGGTTGTTTATTTTGTATTTCGTATACGATATTTGATGCGTTGAACTTAGGCCAAGACTTTTTTCGGGTTATTTTTTGCGTCGCTTATTTGTTCATAAAAAACAGCGGTTTAACGCTCAGGCGCCGGGCCAGGTGTCCGACAGTCGGTAGCCCTGGGGCCAGGGGTCGTCAGGGTCGAGCAGCAATTGGTGAGTGCCGGTGATCCACGCCCGCCCGGCAATACACGGGTAGATCGCCGCGCGCCCGGCCACTTCGGTGACCGAATCGATGCGGCAATGGAACTCGGAATCGAGGATCGAACGGCCGATAAAGCGCTCGCCCACCCGCATCTGGCCCTTGGCGTGCATCACCGCCATGCGCGCCGAACACCCGGTACCGGTGGGGGAGCGGTCGATCTTGCCGGGTTGGATCACCACCGCGTTGCGGCCGGTGGCGATGCCGTTTTCGTGGACGATGGGCGCGGCGAGTTGGCAGAAGGAAATATGCGACCACTCGGGGTTGAGCGGGTGCACGAAGCCCAATTGCTCGTTGGCGGCGCGGGTGATTTTCAGCCCCGTGGCCACCAGGTCTGCCGCTTCGTCCGGGGCAATGGTGAAGCCCAGGCTTTGGGCGTTGGCAATCACGAAACTGTCGCCGCCGTAGGCCGTGTCCACCTGGAGTGAGCCCAGGCCCTCGACCTCGATCCAGGCGTCGAGGCGGTCGGCGAAGGACGGCACGTTTTTGATCTCCACCCGCTGCACCTTGCCGTCGCGGCACTCGGCCACGGCTTCGATCAGCCCGCCGGGGGCTTCGAGCACCAGGCGCGTCTGCGGCTCGGTCATGGGCAGGATGCCGCTGTCCAGCAGCACGGTGGCCACGCACAGTGAATTGGAACCAGACATGGGCGGGGTGTCGGCCGGTTCCATGATGATCCACGCCATCTGCGCCCGTGGGTCTTTGGCCGGCACCAGCAGGTTGACGTGGCGGAACACCCCGCCGCGCGGTTCGTTGAGCACGAAGTTGCGCAGGGTCTGGTCCTGGGCGATCCAGCGCGACTGCTCCCACACTGTCGCCCCCGGCGGCGGCGCGATGCCGCCGACAATCACATCGCCGACTTCCCCTTCGGCGTGACAGCTGACCACGTGTACCACTCTGGATGAGCGCATTGGCTGCTTGCTCCTTGGTTGTTGGTGGGGGGGGCTATTGCTGGCAGGCCCGCTCCCACAAGGATCCAAAAATCTGTGGGAGCGGGCTTGCCCGCGAGGGCGCCCTCGGCTATTTCACCGACTTGAGAAACGCCGCCGTTTCCGGCTGCAATGGGTTGCCGATGACCTGATCCGGCGAGCCGATTTCGTGCACCAGGCCATTGCGAAAGAACGCCACGCGGTCGGATACGTCGCGGGCGAAGCGGATTTCGTGGGTCACCAGCACCATGGTCATGCCGTCCTCGGCGAGCATGCGCATGGTGTCCAGCACCTCGCCCACCAGTTGCGGGTCGAGGGCCGAGGTGGCTTCATCGAACAGCATGTAGTCCGGCGACATGGCCAGGGCGCGGGCAATCGCCATGCGTTGCTGTTGGCCGCCGGACAGCTTGCCGGGGAAGGTCTTGAGCTTGTCGCCCAGGCCCACGTGGGTCAGTTGCTTGACCGCCAGTTCCTCGGCCTCTTGCTTGGTTTTACCCAGCACCTTGCGCGGCGCCAGCATCACGTTTTCCATCACCGTCAGGTGGGGGAAGGCGTTCCACTGCTGGAACACGATGCCGATCTTCTGGCGCAAGCGGTTGAGGTCCGTGGCCTTGCTGTGCACCTCGATGCCGTCGACGCGGATGCTGCCTTTCTGGATTGGCTCCAGGCCGTTGATGCACATCAGCAGGGTGGATTTGCCGGAGCCGGAGCCGCCGATGATCGACACCACTTCACCTTTGTTCACGGTCAGGCTGACACCCTTGACCACTTCCAGGTCGCCGAAGGATTTGTAGACGTTGTCGATCTCAATCATTTTCTTGCCACCTTCTTTCCAGACGAGCGCCCAGGCGAGCGACCACCAGGCTCATGACGTAGTAGATAAGGCCCGCGATGCACAGCACCAGCAGGGGTTCCTGAATGCGGGTGACGATGGTTTGCGAGGCGCGCAGCAGTTCGACGATGCCGATCCACATCACCAGCGCGGTGTCTTTCATCACGCTGAGTACCAGGTTCAGCCACCCGGGGAAGGCCACGCGCGAAGCCATCGGCAGCACGATCCAGCGCAGGTCCTGCATATAGCTCAAGCCCAGGGAACGGCTGGCCCGGCGCACGGTGGGCGGTACCGAGAGCACGCCGCTGCGCACGATTTCGGTGAAGTACGCGGCGGCGTACACCCCCAGCACAATGCAGCCGACGCTGAAGGCGCTGATGTTCAGGCCCACGATGCTCTTGAACGAGTTGAACAGCACGAACTGGATCAGCAACGGCACGCTACGGAACACGTCCAGTACCCACGCCAGCGGCAGGCTGGCCCGGGGCAGCAGGGCGCGCAGCAGGCCAAACAGCAACCCGGCAAACGAGCCGAGCAGGATCGCCCAGAACGTCAGTTGCAGGGTCACCCAGGCGCCATCCAGCAAAAACAGCAGGTCATTCCAGGAAAAACTGGTGGAAAACATAGGCGCGTCCTCAGTAACGGAACAGCCGCCAGGCCATCAGCCGGGCTACCGCTACGATCAACTTGGCAATCAGGTAATACAGCACCGCGGCGAGGGCGAAGTATTCAAAGGTGCGGAACGTCTTGACGTTGTAGTCCTGGGTCACGCCGGTGAGGTCGTTGTTCAGGCCCACGATCACCCCCAGCGACGTCATCAGCACCGCCCAGACCATTTGGTTGGTCAGCGGGTAGAAGACGATGCGCAGCAATTGCGGCACGACGATCATCCGGTAGGTCTGGAACGCGCTCATGCCCAACGACCGTGCGGCGCGGATCTGCGTGCCGGGTACGGCCTTGAGGCCGCCACGGAAGTTTTCCGCCAGGTAGCCGGCGTTGTTGAAGGTGATACCGGCCAGCAGGGCCACCCAGGAACTGACGTGCAGGCCCAACGAACCCAGGCCGAAATACAGCACATAGATCTGGAACAACGATGGCGTGTTGCGGGCAATCGACACCCAGCCGTTGCCGATGCCGCGCAACAGTGGGTGGCGGGCTTCGCGCATGACCGTCAGGGCCAGGGCGATGAGCACGCCGAAGATCATCGACAGCGCGGCGGTCTCGAAGGTGACCCAGGCACCGGCCAGCATGTCCGGCAGGGCACGCAGGGCCGAGCGCCATTGGAAGGTGTAGTCAAACATGCGCGGGGCTCTCCAAAGGGGCGGCAGGTTGCAGCCAGGCAGGCAGGTGACCGCTGGCCCGGGCCGTGCAGGCCGCGTCGACGCACTCGCCCAGGCTGGCGAAATGCACCGTGCGCCCGGCCAGGCCAGGGGCGTAGTGGGCGTACTTGCCCGAGTTGGTCATCAACGTGCGCGCGGCGGGTGGAATCACCGGCTCGCCGAGCATGCACCAGCACGTGTCGGTGACCAGGGTCACGCCAAAGTCTTCGAGCACGGCGATGTGCCCGGCGGCGCGGGCCTGCTCCAGCACGGCGCGCCCGCAGGTGATCGCCAGCACCACATCCGGGTGGCAGCGGCGGCCGCTACACAGGCGCGCCAGGGCCGCGAACTCGCTCAGGGAAAAGTGCGGGTTGCCCAACGACACCACATCCACCTGGCTGTCGCGGGCGCTGTTGAGTTCGCGCCAACTGAGCAGCAGGTCCTTGAGGGCAATGCGTTCCACCGCCAGGGGTTGGTCGGCGTCCAGCACGGCGGCCGGGTCGAGGGCTTCGGGGGTGACCCCGGCGATATGGAACAACGGCGCCGCCGAGGTGGTGGCGAACGCCGCGCCGAAGGCCTTGAGGTCATCCAGCGACGGCTGGGCGGCGGCCAGGCCCAGCACCAGGGGAATGCGCGAGCCGGCAAGGGCGCCGACGTGGTAGCCCAGTAGCGGGTAAAAGGCATCGTCCAGGGTGCCCAACTGGGGTAACTCGATGAGCAACTGGGCTTTGCGCCGGGCCTCCAGATGGCAGCCGATCAGCGGCGCGCGGCCGGTGAGGGCGATGCAGATGTCGAGGTAGTCCGGGTACTTGAGGGTGCGCGCGCCGAGCACGCTGTTGGCGTACACCACCGCATTGGATTCGGCCCAGACGATCTGTTCGCCGGCCTTGGGCGCGCTGTCGAGTAAATACGGCGCGCAGGTGAAACTCAGGCTCGCGCCCATCGCCATGTAGGCATCGCCCAACGCACTGGCCGGTACGCCCAGGGCCGGGTCGATGCCCAGTTCCCGCCAGCGGCGCTGGTCTACGGAGATGGAATTGAGGGTGGTCGGCACCCGCACCTTCGCGCCCCATTGCACCAGTTGCTCGGCAAACCGCAGGCTCGCCGGGCCGGTGTAGATGCAGCCGTCGATATGGGCCTGGGTGATGTCCACCAGGGCGGTGGCGCCTTGCAGCGCGGCCATGCGCAAGACGATCTGCATCGCCACTTGCGCGGCTTTGCCGTGCTCGCCCGCCAGCAGGCTGCGGTCCAGGCTGGTAAGGGCCAGGGCGGTGTCGCCCGGGGTGGTGTCAGTGAGTGGCGCTGAACCCTGCCAAGGTTCGGCCGGGAGCTGCTCGTACAGCGTCAGCGCCGTGCCATCGACCCGCGCAAAGGCGTGGCCGCGCAAAGCGGCGAACGCCTCCCGGCCGATGCATAGCACCGGCAGGGAACGCTGGAAAATGGTCTGCGCCACGAGCACACCCAGGGTCAGGATCTCATCGGGCTCGGCCAGCACCAGGGCTGCCGGTGCGTGGCCGTTGCTGATGAGTTCCATCATCACACTGCTGCCGGTGCAGGAGCCGCGGCCGCTGGGGATGGCCAGCACGCGGCCAGCCAGGTGCGCGCCGCTGAGCGGGTGGTGACGGTCAATCACCTCGCCGCTCGCCGAATCGACACCGCCCCAGAAACTCAAGCCTACATCGGCAAACAGCAGGGCGCCTTGGGCGGCGCCCGCGACCAGGCTACGCCCGGTCAGGGAAGTGGGTTTGCCAGGCATGGCCGACACCTCAGTAGTAAACCTTCGGCACGGTCAGGTCGGCGGGGGCGATCTCGGTGCCGACCCATTTGACGAACAACTCGTTGTAGCGCCCGGTGCGCACTTGCTGGTTGACGAACAGGTTGAGGTAGTTGAGCAGGCCGTACTCGTTGCGCTTGGCGCCCAGGGACACGTAATCGACCACATACGGCGCGTTGCCGGCCACTTTCAGGCCCTTGTACTTGCCCGACTTGATGGTGGCGGCGGCCACGGTGTTGGTGACCACGGTGGCGTCGATATGGCCTTGGGCCACGGCCAGCAGGGTGTCGTTCTGCGACTGATAGGCGCGGAAACTGCCGGTGCCCCATGACTTCACGTCTTTTTCCAGGGCGATGGCTTCATAGGTGCCGCTGGTGTTGCCCAAGGGTTTGCCCTTGATGTCGGCGAAGCTGTTGATGCCCGTGTTGTCGCGGGTCAGCACCACCATCTGGAAGGCGAAGTAAGGCACGGTCAGGCCCACGGTCTTGGCCCGCTCCAGGGTGTCGGAGGTGGAGGCGACGATCACATCGGCGCGGCCGGACACCAACGCCGGGATGCGGTCGGGGAACGGCGTCTCGACGATCTCGGCGTCCACTCCCAGCACCTTGGCCAGGTCGTTGCAGTAGTCCACGTCGAAACCGGCGGGTTTGTTGGCCTCGTCACGAAAACCCATGGGCGGGAAGTCCAGGGTCACGGCACAGCGCAGCTTGCCGGAACCGATGATGTCATCGAGTTTGTCGGCGTGGGCGGTGGCCATAAAGGAAGAACTGAGAACAGCGCTGAGGGCTACGGCAAATGCGGGGTTTTTCATAGAGGCCTCGTGGTGGGGAAGGTGCTGTTGGCTATCGTATTGGGAATTTCGTATACGATATTTATTTAGCAATCCGCGTGCCTGTTTCTGATATTTGCCGGTAATTTTTAACTGGGCCTTATGGCGTATGTCCTACAAGGCTGCGCTACAAAGCGCGGAATGGAGGCGGGTGGGGCGTGGGGTAAAACCGGGTGTTACATAAGGGAGCATCGCCCCACTGTGGCGCGCTTTAAAGGAACACCTGGGGCATGGGCCTGTACGTGATCTTCTGTGCAAGTGGGCTGGCCTGGGCGGCGGTATTTCTGGCGCGGCTATGTCGGCCGCATCGCGAGCCGGCTCGCTCCCACAGGGTTGTGTGTGGGGCTTTGGGGGCCACTTTCGTGGGCGCGAGCCTTGCTCGCGATGGCGGCCTTCTGGGCAGTGACGATCTGTCGGCGGTATGGGCCCCATTGCGGGCAAGCCCCGCAGTGTCAGCGATGGCTCTCGCGGTACTGGCTCGGCGATAGCCCAGTGAGGGCGCGGAATTGGCGGCTGAAGGCGCTGTGGTCGGTGTAGCCGCAGCGCAGGGCGATGTCGGTGATGGGCAGCTCGTGTTCCAGCAGCAGGCGCGAAGCTTCTTCCAGGCGCGCCTTGTGGATCATCTGCCGGGGCGTGAGCTGGAAGATCCGCTTGCAGTGGCGCTCCAGTTGCGCCACCGAGAGCCCGGCCAGGGCAGTCAGTTCGGCCAGGCTCACGGGGCGGGCGAAATGCTGGCGGATGTGGGCGTCCACCGCCGCCAGTTTGGGGAACGCCGGGTGGCTGGACTGGGGCAATTGCAGGTCGCGGGAGATCCCGGCCAGGCCGACGATGCGCCCCTGTTCGTCGCGCAGGGCCAGTTTGTGGGTCAGGCACCACACCGGTTGGTTGCCGAAGTACAAGTGCAGCTCCAGTTGATCGGCCAGTTCCCGGCCGCTGGCCAGCACGCGGCGGTCCTGCTCGGTGTAGAGCGGGCCGAAGCGTTCGGGGAAGACGCTTTCGGCGGTGCGCCCCAGCAGTTCATGGCGGTGTTTGAAGCCGCAGCGCCGGGCCAGGGTTTGGTTGACGAAGGCGTAGCGCGCCTGGTCGTCCTTGATGAAGAACACCACGTCCGTGAGGGTGTCGAGCAGCGGCGCGATGGGTTGCAGGCTGCGCAGCAGGCTGGGCAGGTTGCACGGCGTGAGGCTGTTGAGCGAGACGTACATGGCGTGGCAGGCCTGATGGGGACCTGCCGGATCATAGTGACTCGCCGGTGCCGCGCAAAGCCTTGGTTTCATGCCGGCGGCTGCTCGTCGAGGCTCAGCAGGGTTTGGATGCGCGCCGGGCTGAACGGTGGCCGTGGCGCCGGGGCCTGCCAGCCGAACAGGTGCGCCGTGGCACCGCCGCACACCCGGCCCTGGCACGCGCCCATGCCGCAGCGGGTGGCCAGTTTCGCCTCGCGCCATTGGCGGTGCTGGGCGAGGGCGGCATAGGGCACGTCTTCGCAGCGGCACACCAGGGTGTCGTCGGCGGCCAGGGTCTTGAGTGCCGGGTCGAGGGCGAAGGCGTGGTGCAAGGCGCGGGCAAAGCCCTGCCAGCGGGCGCGGGTCGGCCACAGGCGCCGCGCCGCGTCCTGCTCGCCCACCGCCGCAAGCCCGGCGATGCGGCCTTCCACCAGGGCCAGTTCACTGCCGCCGAACCCGGTGCATTCCCCGGCCGCGTAATGGTCGGCCAGGCTCGCCGCTTGCCAGGCGTCCACCGCCAGGGCCTGGCCGTCGAGGGCATAGCCCAGGGCCTGGCCGAGCTGGGTATTGGGGATCAGGCCAAAACCGCAGGCGAGGCGCTCGCATTCGATTTCGACGATTTTGCCCTGCTGGTGCAGGCGCACGCCTTCGACGCGGTGGCTGCCCAGCACCGCGACCACGTGGCTGGCGGTGCGGTAATGGCGGTCGAACAGGGCGAACGATTGCAGCCATTTGCGCGGCCAACGCGGTAACTGCGCGGCGAACCCGGCCACGGCGCCTCGTGAGGCCTGCTCGGCGATGCGCAGCACCTGGGCGCCGTTGTGCCGGGCGGTGGCGGCGCTGGCCAGCAGCAACGGGCCGCTGCCGGCGATCACCAGGCGTTCGCCATGCACTGGCACGCCGCCCTTGATAAGCGCTTGCAGGCCGCCGGCGCCGGTCACCCCGGGCAGGGTCCAGCCGGGGAAGGGCAGCAGCAGTTCGCGGGCGCCGGTGCACAGGATCAATTTGTCGTAGGCCAGGGTCCAACCGCGCTCTGGGTCTTCCACCAGCAGAGCCTTGGCCCCGGCGCTGGCGATCACCCGGGTGGCCGGGCAGTGGCGGATGTTGGCGCACGCGGCCATGCGCTCGCGCATCGCGCGGGCCTGGGCGGGCAGGCTGGCCTGGGGGCCGTCGCGCCAGATTTGCCCGCCGGGCAATGGGTTGTCGTCCAGCACCACGATGCGCGCACCACTGGGGGCGGCGGCGAGGGCGGCGGCCATGCCGGCGGGGCCGGCGCCGATAATCAGCAGGTCGGCGAATGCGTTCATGGCCGGGTCTCCACGTGCATGCCGTCACGGCACAGGGTCTGGCAAGCCAAGCGGCGCTGGCCGTCGATGGTGACGCGGCATTCCTGGCACACGCCCATGCCGCACAGCGGTGCGCGGCGCTGGCCGCTGACCGAAGTGCGGCTGCTGCCGTCGCCGCCCAGGGCCAGGGCCGCCGCCACGCTGGTGCCGGCGGCCACGTGCAGGGCACGGCCGTCGAGGGTCAAGTCAGGCATGGGGCGGTTCTCCGAGAAAGCGTTGTGGCGAATAAGCGTGCGGTGGCAGCGGTGGCGGCTCATTGAACAGCTGTGCCACCAGCAGGTCGGCGGTGCCGGGGGCGGTGGTCACGCCCAGGCCTTCATGGCCCACCGCCAGCCACAGGCCGGGGCGGTGCGGGTGGTGGCCCACCAGGGGCATGCCGTCGGGGCTGGCGGCGCGAAACCCGGTCCAGGCGCGGATGGCGTTGAGGTCGGCCAGGCCCGGCATGTATTCGGTGGCGCGCTTGAGCATCTTGGCCAGCATCCAGCCTTCGACTTGCGGGTCGGTGGTGCCGAACTGCCGCGAGGCGCCGATGAACAGTTGCCCGGTGGGGCGCGGCTGGATGTTGCACGCGGTGGACGGCCCGCTGGCGTTGTGGGCGCTGGTGACGTAGCCCAGTTCCACCAGGGTGTGGGTGACGGTGCCGGGGTAGCGGTCGGTAATCAGCAGGTGGCCTTTTTTCGGTTCGATGGGCAGTTCCGGGCACAGCGCGTTGGCGGCAATGCCATTGGCCAGCACCACGGCCTCGGCGCCGAGCCAGGTGCCGTCGTCCAGGCGCACGCGGTTGCCGTCCACTTCCACTACCCGCGCCTGGCGCTGGCGGATGTTGGCTTCGTCGAGCATCCACTGGGCGGTGGCCGGGGCGTAAAGGATGCCGTCACCGTGGATCAACAACCCGCCCTCCAGGCCTTCGCGCAGGGCCGGCTCGCGCTTGCGCAGTTCGGCGCGGCCGATCAACTCGCAGGCTTCGCCGTGGTCGCGCAGGTTCAGGTGTTTGCTGTGGGCCACGGCCATTTCTTCGGCGTTGGCCGCCAGCCACAGGGTGCCGTTGCTGCGGTAGGCGCAGCCCTGGGGCAGGTCCTGGGCGATGTGGCGCCAGCGCCGCAACGAGTATTGGCTCAGGGCCAGTTCGGCGGGGTTGTCGTCCAGCACCAGCAAGTGGCCCATGCCGGCGGCGGTGGCGCCGGGCAGGCCGGCGTCCAGCACCAGCACGCGCAAGCCGCGCCGGGCCAGGCCCTGGGCGCAGGCGGCGCCAATGATGCCGGCGCCGATAACGATGACGTCGGCCACGGCGCCCGGACTCATAGGCGGATGCCCCAGGCGAACGGGTCGTCCTGGTCGATCAGCAGGGTGGCTTCGGCGCTGATGTAGGCGCGGCCGCGGATGGTCGGCACGATGCGCTCGCCGGCCACCTCGAAGGAGCCTTCAAACTCGCTGCCGATCACACTGGCCTGGCGCCAGATCTGCCCCGCTTGCAGCTTGCCGTCGGCGGCCAGGCACGCCAGTTTGGCACTGGTGCCGGTGCCGCAGGGCGAGCGGTCGTAGGCCTTGCCCGGGCAGAGGACGAAGTTGCGGCTGTCGGCGTGGGGGTCGGCGGCGAACAGCTCGATGTGGTCGATCAAACCGCCGTCTTCGCCACGGATGCCCTGGGCCTCCAGGGCTTGCTGCACGGCGTAGGTGTAGGCGGTGAGGGCGTCGAGGTTGCGCCCGTTGACCTCCAACCCATGGTCGCTTATCAGGAAGAACCAGTTGCCGCCCCAGGCCACGTCGCCGACTACGGCGCCGATGCCGGGCACGTCCAGGGCCAAGGCCTGGCGGTAGCGATAAGCCGGTACGTTACGTACGCTGACCGAGTGGTCGCCGTGCAGGGTGGCCTCCACCGTGCCCACCGGGGTTTCGATGCGGTGCACGCCTGGGCCGATCTTGCCCAAATGGGCCAGGGACGCCACCAGGCCGATGGTGCCGTGGCCGCACATGCCCAGGTAGCCGGTGTTGTTAAAAAAAATCACTCCGGCACAGGCCGTGGGGTCTACCGGGGCGCACAACAGCGCGCCCACCAGCACATCGCTGCCCCGGGGTTCGAGCACGCACGCGGCGCGCCAGGCGTCGTGCTGCTGGCTCAGCAACTGACGGCGTTCGGCCATGCTGCCATTGCCCAGGTCAGGAAAACCGTCGATCACCAGGCGCGTCGGCTCGCCGCCGGTGTGGGAGTCGATCACAGAGATGCGTTTCATCAAGGGGCCACGTCCGTTCAGGTAAGTGGCTTGCAGAGTGGCCTGCGCCGGGGGGCGGCGGCTTGATGGATTTAGTGGCGACGGATGACGAAATCGGCACAGTGATGGGGCGTGGCGGCGTGCCTGCCGACCGCGCCTCAGGCTCTATCGCGAGCCGGGGCTCGCTCCCACAGAGAAAAAATGAACGCCTGCCATCAATCCCGCCCACATTGTGGGAGCGGGCTTGCCCGGGATGAGGCCGGGGCAGGCGATGCACTTTTAGCAGATGCAATGCCGCCATCGCGAGCAGGCTCGCTCCCACAGAGAAAAAATGAAAATCTCACCCACACCACAGTTCAACTGTGGGAGCGAGCCCTGCTCGCGATGGCGGCCTATGGCCGGCGTGTTTCAGTTGGCCCGGGGCAAGTGTTCGAGCAGGGTGGCGCAGACGCCGGCGATGTGTTCGTCCAGCAGGGCCACGGCGCGTTCCACGTCCTTGGCGCGGCAGGCGTCGAGGATGTCGCGGTGTTCGTGGTCGGCCCGCTCCTTGCCCGCCGAGAGGCTCATTTGCATGCGCAGGTAGCGCTCCAGCTTGTCGTTGACCGAGCGGATCAGGCTCACCAGAAACGGCCGCTGCGCCGGTTCGTAGAGGCAGGCGTGCAGTTCCCAGTTCAGTTCGGCCCAACGGCCCACGTCGTTTTCGCCGATGAATTCCTGGCAGATGCTTTCGGCGCGGGTGAAGGTTTCTTCGGTCATGTTGGGGATGGCCAGGCGCAGCACCTTGTCTTCGAGCAGCATGCGCACCTCGAACATCTGCGCCAGTTCCGGTTCGGAGATACGCGTGACCATCGCCCCGCGGTTGCGCTGGAAGATCACCAGGCCTTCGGCCTCCAGGCGTTTGAGGGCTTCGCGCACGGGGATTTTGCTGACATTGAACTGGCGGGCGATGTCGTCCTGGCGGATCGGCTCGTCCTCGTCGAAATGCCCGGCGACGATGGCGTCGCGCAGGTGCCGGGTGATGATTTCCGAAGTCGAAGGCGTGTTGCCCAGGTCCGGCGCGTTGAGTTTAGGTAGGGTCACGGTGGCGATCGTTCGAAGTGAGGTGCGGATATGGTATACGAATTTCTCCTCTGCGTAGCCTCCCGCAACGACACGTCCCCATCGCCTTTCATTAATAGAGTGCCGATCCGTCGCCGATCACCCGCGGATTGCCCGATGGCGGGCGGGAGGCGCGATTGTGCACTAGGGTTGGGCGCAACCTTCATTAAGAGTGGGCCTGCGCGTTCGTTTAATCAGAAACAAAGCCTTCGGAAATTGCGTACAGGTCTTCCTGTAGCAAGCGGGATCGCCCGCGCCCGGCTGCGTAGCGGCCGCCATTCGGCTTGCGGCTAACCCCTGTTTTAAAGCTGCTGCGCACCCCCGCGCAGGCTGGCCCGCTTCCTCCCAGGCGTAGGCTGGCAAGGGGTTTGCACAGGCTGACCGCTGGTCGGTTTCGACCGGCACGAGATCCGTTGGAGGATCTGTGGTCGCAGGCTCTGGATCACAGGTTTGGTGCCAGGGTCAAGGCGATGGCGCGACAAATTGTATACAACTCTATAGACAGTTGTTCTGAATGTTGCATACAGTGGCGCCATAACAAAAAACAGAGAGAACCCTCACACCATGAATACCCCTCCTGTTTCACCGCGGCGGCCCGAAGACGAGAACCTGGGCGTGGGCGCCAACATGGCCTATGGCCTGCAACACGTGTTGACCATGTACGGGGGGATCGTGGCCGTGCCACTGATCGTCGGCCAGGCGGCCGGGCTCTCGCCGGCGGACATCGGCCTGCTGATCGCCGCGTCGCTGTTCGCCGGCGGCTTGGCGACGCTGCTGCAAACCCTGGGCCTGCCGTTTTTCGGTTGCCAGTTGCCGCTGGTGCAGGGCGTGTCCTTTGCCGGCGTGGCGACCATGGTGGCGATTGTCGGCAGCGATGGCGGTGGCGGTATCCAGGCGATCCTGGGGGCGGTGATTGTCGCGTCGTTGATCGGGCTCTTGATAACCCCGGTGTTTTCGCGGATCACCAAGTTCTTTCCGCCCCTGGTCACCGGCATTGTCATCACCACCATCGGCCTGACGCTGATGCCCGTGGCGGCACGCTGGGCCATGGGCGGCAACAGCCGCGCCGAAAACTTCGGCAGCATGGCCAACATCGGCCTGGCGGCCATCACCCTGGTGCTGGTGCTGTTCTTGAGCAAAATCGGCAGCGCCACCATTTCCCGCCTGTCGATCCTGCTGGCGATGGTCATCGGCACCCTGATTGCCGTGGCGCTGGGCATGGCGGATTTCTCCACCGTCACCCAGGGCCCGATGTTTGGTTTCCCCACGCCGTTCCACTTCGGCATGCCCACGTTCCATGTGGCGGCCATCCTGTCCATGTGCATCGTGGTCATGGTGACGCTGGTGGAAACCAGCGCCGATATCCTGGCTGTGGGTGAAATCATCAACACCAAGGTCGATTCCAAGCGCCTGGGCAATGGCCTGCGCGCCGACATGCTGTCGAGCATGTTCGCCCCGGTGTTCGGGTCGTTCACCCAGAGCGCGTTCGCCCAGAACGTGGGCCTGGTGGCGGTGACCGGGGTCAAGAGCCGCTATGTGGTGGCCACCGGCGGCTTGATCCTGGTGATCCTCGGCCTGTTGCCGGTGATGGGCCGGGTGATTGCCGCAGTGCCCACCTCGGTACTGGGCGGCGCCGGAATCGTGCTGTTCGGCACCGTGGCGGCCAGCGGTATCCGCAGCCTGTCCAAGGTCGATTACCGCAACAACATGAACCTGATTATCGTCGCCACCTCCATTGGCTTTGGCATGATCCCCATCGCCGCGCCGAACTTCTACGACCACTTCCCGAGCTGGTTTGCGACCATTTTCCATTCCGGCATCAGTTCCTCGGCGATCATGGCCATCGTCCTGAACCTGACCTTCAACCACTTCAAGGCCGGCAACTCCGACCAGCAGTCGGTGTTCGTCGCCGGTACCGAGCGCAGCCTGTGCTTCCAGGACATCGCGGCGCTGCGTGAGGGCGACTACTTCAAGGGCGGCAAGCTGCACGATGCCGAAGGCAACGAGATTTCCCTGGTAGAAGAAACCGCCGAGCCGCTGCGCAGCCCCAAGGCCAGCAACGCGCAAACCAGCAGCGCCTGATGCCGTAGTTGTAGCAAGCGGGCTCGCCCGCTTGCTACAAACGTCAGGCGCACGATCGCCACCGCCCGCGGTCGTACTCTTCATGCACTTTGAGGAGATGCCATGAGCCGGGACGTTCTAGCCACCGAAACCACGCGCCGCCAGTTGCAACAGATCATTTCCGGCCTGTCGGACGGCGTGATCCTGATGGAAACCGACCAGAGCATCCTCTGGGCCAATGACGCTGCGCTGGCCATGCACGGCGTCAGCCAGGTCAGCGAGTTGGGTGCCAATGCCCGCGAGTACGCCCGGCATTTCGCCCTGCGCTATCGCAACAACCATCCTCTGTCCGTCGACAACTACCCCATCAGCCGCGTCGCCAAGGGCGAAGTGTTCAGCGACCTGTTGGTGGAAGTGGTGCGCCGCGCCACGCCCGAGCGCACATGGGTGCATCGCATCCGCAGCATGATCCTCACCGATCGCAGCGGCGAGCCGGAGTCTTTGGTGCTGATCCTCAGCGACGCCACCGAGTGGGCCAGCGCCGAGCAGCGTTTCGAGAAAACCTTCAACGCCAACCCCGCGCCGGCGGTGATCTGCCGCCTCAGCGACTTGCGCTACCTCAAGGTCAACCAGGGCTTTGTGGAGATGACCGGCTACGGCCGCGACCAGGTAATCGGCTGCTCGGTGTATGAACTGGATGTGCTTGAAGGCGCCGACGACAAGGACCTGGCCGTCGAACGCCTGAGCCGCGGCGCGACCATCCCGCAGATGCAGGCCGAGCTGCGCCTGCCCGATGGCAGCAGCAAACTGGTGATCGTCGCGGGCCAGCCGCTGGATTTGAACGGCCAGGACTGCATGCTGTTTTCCTTTATGGACCTGGAGCCGCGGCGCCGCGCCGAACTGGCATTGCGCCAAAGCGAGGAGCGCTTTGCCAAGTCGTTCCGCCTCACGCCTGTGCCGACCCTGGTGTGCCGCGCCGAGGACCAGTGCCTGCTGGACGTCAACGAAGCCTTCCTCACCATTACCGGTTACAGCGCGCAGGAGTTGCTGGGTAAAACCGTGGATGAAATAGGTGTGATCGACGACCAGCAAGCCTGCTCGCGGCTGTTCGCCCAGTTGCAAAAAAACGGCAGTGTCGAGGGCCATGACCTGAAGATCCGCAGCAAACAGGCCGGGTTGATCGATTGCGTGGTGTCGGCGGACACGGTCAGCATCCACGACAGCGCCTGTTACTTGCTGGTGCTGATGAATATCACCGAGCGCAAGCGCACCGAGCTTGAGCTGGTGGCCGCCATTGAAGAGGTGATGCAGGATGCCTCGTGGTTCAGCCAGACCCTGATCGAAAAACTCGCCAACGTGAAGAGCGTGCGCTCGGCCACACCTTCGAGTGTGTCCTTCACCGACCTCACGGCCCGCGAGCGCGATGTGCTGCGCTTGATCTGCGAAGGCCTGGCCGATAAAGAAGTGGCCGCACGCCTGGGCCTGGCGCCCAACACCGTGCGCAATCACGTGGCCACGGTGTATTCCAAACTCGACGTGCACAGCCGCAGCGAGGCGATTGTCTGGGCCCGTGAGCGCGGCCTGTTCGCCGGGGAGCGGCGTGGCAGCAAATAAGCCCTGGGTGCAAATGCACTAGTACAAGCGGTGCAAATTCGGCTGTTGCCTGGCGTGAGCGTTTCCTAATCTTTGGACTGGCGACACCGCCCATGGGGGTGTCGTCGTCGATTCGAAGCCATAAAAGGAAAGGCCATGTACCAACAAACCTGCCTCCCGCGCCACGCGGGCCTGTGCCAATGGACGTTGACGGCGCCCCTGCCGAGGGTTCGCCATTGACTGCTCTTGCCGCGTTGCGTGAAACCCTGGCCCGCAGTTTCGAGCCCCTGGCTTGTGAGTGCGATGTGCATCCGGGACCGTCGCTGACCGTGCGTATCTATGACCCCTACAGTGATCGTGTGGACCTGGTGGTGACAGGGCTGCGCCTGGAGCGCTTGATGACCTCCCGGGACGTCGATGCCCTGATCGAAGAACTGCGCTACGAGCTGCAAAGCAACGGCCTCGCGGCTATGTAGCCATGTCAGGCCTGGGCCTGCGGTTAAAAGGAGCCGGAGGCGACTCAGGCGGGCGCCACCATTAAGTACCCGCGCCCGTGCACGGTGCGGATCAACGCAATCTGCCCCGGCCTATCGACCTTGCGGCGTAGACGTGCGATATGCACGTCGATCAGGTTGGTGCCCGGGTCGAAGCGATACCCCCACACGGTTTCAAAAATTCGCTGGCGTGAGAGCAGGATGCCGCTGTGGCGCATCAGGCATTCCAATACTTTGTATTCGGTAGGTTGCAGGGCCAGCAGTTGGCCTGCGCGGTGGGCCTGGCGTTGGCGCAAGTCCAGTTCCAGGTTGGCCAGGCGCAGCCGCTCCCCAGGCCCTGCGGGCCGCGCTTGCAGTAAACGGCGCACGCGGGCGAGCAAGTCCGCAGGCGCTGGTGGCGGGTTGTCCAACACCCACTGCGGCGTCAATACGCCGAGGGCGCGCAGGGTGCTGGCCATGGCTGCCGCATCCAGGCCTGCCGGGGAGGGGGCGAGGATGATGAGCGCATACTGGCCGCCCACCGCGCACTCGAGGCCTTCGCGCGGGTCGCTGCGCCAATCCCATTCAAGGCCAAGGCTCTGGAGCACGGCGCCCAGTTGCCGGGCCGTAGCCGTGTCGCTGTCGATGATGAGCACGCGGCTCATCGGTTAAACCCCCGTGGGGCGAAAAAACGCTGATATCATTAGGCCATCTCTCAAAAAGGATGTTGAACCGTGGGCGCACTCAAATGCCGTGGCTGGATGCCGTTACTTGTGGTCGCTTTGTCGTTGCTCATCAGCGCCGATGCCTGGGCCGGCAACACGCCATGTTCGGGCAAGAAAGGCGGTATCGACCGCTGCGATGGCGAGCTGTTTCTGTGCAACGACGGCTCCATCAGTGCTTCAAAAAGAAGTTGCTCGGCCCGATACGGCGGCAGTACCGCGACCCGGGCCAACACTCTGGTGCAAGACGCCGAGGGCTGTGCCTGTGGCACGGACAGCTTCTGCACCGGGCCGCGAGGCGGTGTGTACTGCCTGAAACCTGCGGGTAATAAAAGCTACAAACGTAAGTAAGCCCCCAGAGTATCGGCCAGTGTGAAAGCGATTTTTTGTGCCTGAAAGTAAGCCAGCAGGGGGGGGTTGCGATAGCGGTTTGTCTTGCCTGGCGCCCCGAATCATTGAATTTATTGCTATAAACGCACTCCGATGACCGCCCAAACCCTGCGCCAGCGCACTGAAACGCTGTTGTAGGACACATTCGCTGTCATTTCAGTTGCTGCGCCCTCAAGTCGGCCTTAGACTGCCGCCCCTCGTAAATTGAGTGCCGGGTGGCGCTTGGAATGTATGGCGCCTTTGCGATGGCCTGCAGAGGTCGAGCGGAACGCTCCCTTATTCGCCTTAATGCACGTATTTTTTATAGAGAAATCAATGACAAAGGATAAGTTGCTGGCCATGCCGGCGGATGACTACATGAATGCCGAGCAACTGGCTTTCTTCACCGAGCTGTTGCAGGGCATGAAGGTCGAAACCCACGAGCGTATCGAGCAGAGCCGCATTGCCATTGAAAGCCTGGACACCCCGGCCGACCCGGCTGACGCGGCGTCGGTCGAGGAAGAACGTCACTGGCTGGTGAACGTCATCGACCGCGACCAGCGCATGCTGCCGCAGTTGGAAATGGCCCTGGGCCGGATCGCCGACGATACCTTTGGCTGGTGCGACGACAGCGGCGAGCCGATCGGCCTCAAGCGCCTGCTGATTAGCCCGACCACCAAGTACTGCATCGAAGCGCAAGAGCGCCACGAGCAAATCGACAAGCACCAGCGTCAAGCCTGATCCCCGTTCTGCCAGCCTTTGCCCGCCGCGCGGGCGACGGTTGCATCCCGCGCCACGCACTTGTATTGATCTGCTGCAAACCCACGACTAAGGGACCATGGATAATGGCCTGATAGTGGCGTTTAATCCGGACACAATAAAAAGCAGCGGGATAATAGACATGACAAGAGATGGATCCCTGGTCCAGCCTTCCAAGGCCCGCTCCCCGGCGCGCTGGTGGGCGCCGACCCTGCAAAGCCTGGGCCTCACTGCGTTGTTCGCCGCCATGGCCCTGGGTGGCTGGCCTGCCTACCTGTGCCTGCCGCTGGCCATAGTGATCGTCTGGCTGCCGCGCCTGCGCTTGCGCAAGGCCACCGAGGACGTCGAGCCACAAGCGGACACAAACATGGCCGCACTGACGCGAGACCTGTCTTACACCACCAGCCATAACGCACTGTCTGCCGCTGGCGTGGCCTATGCGGTCAAGCAACTGGCGGGCAAGTTGCAGTCGCAACTGGATGCCGCCGACCGCATCGTCGGCAGCGCCGAGGTGATGATCGACACCGAGAAAACCACCTCCCAACTCAGCCTCCAGGCCCTGAGCGCGGCCAGCGAGGCGCACCAGAGCAGCGCCCAGGGGCGGGCGGTGCTGGCCGAGTCCATCAGCCGCATGCACCTGCTCAGCCAGCGCGCCAGCGACAGCCGCCAGTTGATCGAGGCCCTGAGCGTGCGCAGCGAGGAAATCCAGCGGGTGACCCTGGTGATCCAGTCCATCGCCAACCAGACCAACCTGCTGGCCCTCAACGCGGCTATCGAGGCGGCACGGGCCGGCGAACACGGGCGCGGCTTTGCCGTGGTAGCGGACGAGGTGCGCGGTTTGGCCGGGCGTACTGCCACGGCCACCGATGAGGTCGGGGTGATGGTGGCCGATATCCAGCAGCGCACGGCCCAAGTGGTGGAGCAGATCCGCCAGTTGTCCACCGACCTCAACACCGGCGTGGAGCAGGTGGAGCTCACCGGCCAGTCCCTGGACCACATCGCGCGCCTTGCGGCGGGGGTGGAGGATCAGGTCAGCGACATCGCCAAGGGCGCGCAAACCAACCGCGAGCAACTCGACAGCCTGTTCCACGCCGTGGAGCAGATGCGCAGCGACCTGGCCATCAGCGACCAGCAAACGCAAAACCTGGCCGTGGCGGCGGTGCAGATGGAAGGCCAGGCCGAAACCATCAGCGAACGCCTGGCGGAAGTGGGCTTGGATGACTACCACCAGCGTGTCTACGACCTGGCCCGCGAAGGCGCGAGCCGGATTGCCGAGCAGTTCGAGGCGGACATCGACCAGGGCCGCATCAGCCTCGACGATTTGTTCGACCGCCATTACCAGGCCATTCCCAACACCTCGCCCACCAAATACCAGACCCGCTTCGACCGCTACACCGATCAGGTCCTGCCGCCGATCCAGGAGTCGCTGCTGCCGCGCCACGATGGCCTGGTGTTTGCCATCGCCTGCACTCAACAGGGCTATGTGCCGACCCACAACAAGGTGTTCAGCCAACCGCTGACGGGCGACCAGCAGGTGGACGCGGTGGGCAACCGCACCAAGCGCAAATTCGCCGACCGCACCGGCATCCGTTGCGGTAGCCATGAGCAGGCTGTGCTGTTGCAGACCTACACCCGCGATACTGGCGAACTGATGCACGACCTGTCAGTGCCGATCATGCTCAAGGGCCGGCATTGGGGCGGCTTGCGCCTGGGCTACAAACCCGAGGCGCCGCGCTGAGGCTTCAGGCCGAGGTGTCTACGGTGCCGATCAGGCTGATTTCAGCCTGGAGCAGGGCCGTGGTGGCCAGGGTGATTGCGCTGCTCAAGGCCAGCACCTTGGCCTGGGCTGCGGACACGGCCTGCATCCGAGCGGTTTGCGAGGTGTAGCGGGCACTTTTCACCGCCGCCGCGCGGGCAGTGGCGCGGCGCAACTTCTGTTGCAGTTGCTCGATCTGTTTTTTCAGCTGCTTGACCCGCTCTTTCTTCGCTTCCAGGGTGCTGCCCGAGCTGGGGGCTGAGGTGCTGGGCATTCTGGCGTTCAGAGGCACAGCGGCTTCCTGGAAGACGGGCGCCGTAGGGGCGAGGGTCTCGGGCAGGCGAGCGGGCGGATTCAAGTTAATCATCATGATGCTCTTAAACGGGGGCTCGCCTGCTGTATCGGTCTGCCGGGCTCATTCTGAAGGCCCGGCGCTCGGTATCAGGCGTTCAACGCACCCTGGTCAACGGCGGCCTTGAGTGACAGCGCCGCTTCCCGCGCGGCCACGGCGGCGACTTCGGCGGTCTTGAACCAGCGATCTTTCTCGACCTGATGGCAAGTCACGGTTTTCAGCGGCGGCTTGGCGCGCATCACGATCACTGCCTGGAATTCGCCTTCCACTTCCCTGGCCTCGCCATGGATGAAAAACTCACCGATATCAAATTCCGTCACGTAGCGCGTTCCCCTGGAAATTATTGTGGGTTTTGAGGGGCGGCTGGCAGGCCCCCCTCAAGAATCGGGGCAGTATGGCAGTTGTTGCCCGGCGGTAGCTGAGTTAAGTCAGGGGGACGACAAAACAACAGGGCTGTCGGGGCTGTGTAGACGTCAGATAAGTTCTTCCAAATGCCGGGCCAGGGCACAAGCCTCACGATGAAGACGTCGGAATCCTCGTATCCGACCCGTAGATATCTCCTGGATATGGAAAAAATTCTTACCTGCAGGTATCACTTGATAACGCAGCAAAGGTATATATTCGCGCTCCGGCTGGGCAGAAAAGTCTGTGGTACTGGCGCTGGGCACCTGATTGCCGATGCGGGTGAGGGGGTGTTGCGCGCAAGGTTGGAAAGTGTGCATGGGAAGTCCTTTTCTCGGTTCGTACCGGCGTAATTCGTTGAATAGCTGGTTTCGGTCAGCGTCGCTGCTCTAGAATTGCGTTCTTTGCGCAGCGGCTGCCTTTTATCTAAGGCATTTTTTTGCATGCCTTCTGCCGGAAAAGTGCTTTTTTTGTCGCGGTTTTTCCCCAGGATCGATAGTCCATTTTTTTCTGGACGCTATAGGGGTGAATTCCTACAAGGCCTGATGACTGCTTAAGCGCGCAGTATCGACCTCGCTCCGTTAGGCTTCCTGGGCCGGTTCTCAGGGGGATGAGCCTTAGCCCATAGGGTGACACTGTCGACCTGGTCGTTTTTTTGTGCTGTCTGCCGTTCGCGCAGGCGGAGTCATTTTTATATTCGGGGACGTCTCCTTGGCAGTAAGTAATCTGGATATGCACGCGTTGTTCGTGCTCGGCGATTTACGCGCAAAACTGGTCAAACAGTTTCAATCACGTTTTGTTTACATCACCGAACAAACCGCCGAAGGCATTTACATTGCCGAACTCGACACCGAAACCGCGCTGGTAGTCGATGACAAGCCTGGGCTGGAACTCAAGGTCGGCGATCATTTTCGCGCCGCGGTGTTGCCCAGCCGTGAAGGCGGCAAGCTGGAAATCAAGTTCCGCGAAATCAAGCTCACGGTTTATGGCCTGGGTGACTACGCCTTTGTTACCACCGCCGACGGTCACGGCATCGTGTTCAAGGAAGGGCAGAGCGTGGTGACGGTGTTCGCCGCCCACCAACAACTGAGCGAAGGCCTTACCAAGTCCCTCAAGGCCGCCACGGCCAAAGCCGCCAAATGGCGCAAGGGCGAACTGACCTTCAAGGCCAGCGAGTGACACTCCCTGGGCGTGCCGACTTTCACCGTGAGCATGAGGCCAGCGCCAAGGCCCAGGCGCAGCAACTCTTCGCGCAAAAGGCCACCCTGCAGGCTGCATGGCTGAACTGGGTCGCCGCCCAGCTCTACAGCCTGCGCCCGCCGGCCTACGCGAACATGGTGCGCCGGGAACTGGCGCAATTGCAGGCCAGCGCCGGCAACTGAGCCTTACAAAATCCCCCGCGCGCAGGCATGCTTTGCTTCCTCTTGATCGCAAGGAAGACGGTTCATGACGCTTTTGATTGCCTACACGTTGGCGGCGGTGTTCGCCGTGCTCAGCCTGGTTCACGTCTATTGGTCGCTGGGCGGCAAGGCGGGGTGTGATGCGGCGGTGCCCAAGGTGCCGGGCAAAACCGGGGAAATGCGCCCGGCATTCGTGCCCACGCCTGCGGGCACGTTCAAGGTGGCGGTGGTGCTGTGGGTGATTGCCACCCTGGTGTGCCTGCGCGCCGGCCTGGGCTTGCCGGCCATCACCCATGGGGCCTTGCAGTGGTTTCTCAGTGCGGTGGCCCTGGGGATGTTCCTGCGGGCCATTGGCGATTTCAAGGCCGTGGGTTTTTTCAAGCGTATCCGCGGTTCCACCTTTGCCCGCCGCGATACCTGGGCCTACTCGCCGCTGTGCGTGTTGCTGGGCCTGGGCTTGCTGGCAGTGGCCTGGGGTTAATTGCCGCCATCGGTGCGGCGGCTGCTGATTTCCGCCGGCACGTCGTCGCCGGCCATGCGCTTGCGGAACAGACCCGCCCGGGCCAGCAGCAGGGTGGTCACCGGCATGGTGATCGACAGCAGGATCGGGATCAGCCAGGCATGCAGCACGGGGCCTTCCTTGAGCGCCGAAAAGTAGAGGATCGAGGCCAGCGCCACGGTCCACGCCCCGAGTGTGGAGGCCAGGGCCGGCGGGTGCATGCGCTGGAAGAAGTCCTTCATGCGCACCATGCCCCAGGCGCCTGCCAGGGTGAACAGGCTGCTGAGCACCAAGAGGATGCCCACCGGTAGTTCGATCCAGATCGACAATTGGCTGACGCTGTTCATTCGATCACCTCGCCGCGCAGCAGGAACTTGGCCAAGGCAAACGAGCCGACAAAACCCAGCAGGGCGATCAGCAGCGCGGCCTCGAAGTAGGTGTCACTGGCGTAGCGGATGCCCAGCACCAGCATCATCAGCATGGCGATGATGTACAGGTAGTCCAGCGCCAGAACCCGGTCCTGGGCCGAGGGGCCCTGGAACAGGCGCACCAGGGTCAGGACCATGGCCAGGGAAAAAATGAACAGGCTCACGAGTATCGCGTTGGCGAGCAGGGGGCTCATTCAAAGATCTCCATCAATGGCCGCTCATAGGCCGCCTTGAAATGCTGGATAAACTGCGCTTCGTCATCCAGGTCGAACACGTGCAGCAGCAGTACGCTGCGGTCCAGGGCCAGTTCCGACCACACCGTGCCGGGCACCACCGTGGTAATCATCGACAGCGCGGCCAGGCCATTGGCGTCGCGCAGTTGCAGCGGCACTTTGACAAAGCGCGAGCGCGGCGGGCAGCGCCCGGCCCTGAGCACGCCCCACGCCACCAACAAGTTGGACACCAGCACATCCTGGCCCACCCGCAGGACCAGGCGCAGGATCACACCGGGGCGGCGGATGCGGATTGGCAGCGGCCGCAACGGCCGCATCATCAAGGGCGCGACAAGCCCCAGGAGCGCGCCGAGCAGCAGATTGCCAGCGCTCAAGGACAGGTTCAGCACCAGCCACAACAGCCAGAGTGCCAGGGACAGCCAGGGAGCCGGGAACAGACGTTTCATGGTTGCACCTGCGCGCCTGCGGCACGGGCTTCGGGGCTGGGAACTGCCCGGGTGCCGAGCACGGCCATCACGTATTGCTCGGGGTTATTCAGGCTCTGCGCGGCGGCCTGGGTGTAGCGCAGCAGCGGCTCGGCCTTGAAGGTCATACCGATGCTCAGGCCCACCAGCAAGATGATGGGCACGCACTCCAGGCGATGCAGCAACGGCGAGGGGCGTTCTTCGGGGGTCCAGAAGCGCTGGATGCCCAGGCGCGAGAAGGCGATCAACGACGCCAACCCCGAGAGAATCAGCAGCGCCAGCAGGCCCCAGGCCGCGCCCGGGATCGGCGCGTCGCTGTCGGCGCCCAAGCCCATGGGGTTGAGCAGGGCGCTCATCAGGCTCAGCTTGCCGATAAACCCCGACAGTGGCGGCATGCCGATAATCAGCAGCGCGCAGGCGATGAAGCTCAGGCCCAGGAACGCCATGGTCCAGGGGATTACCTGGCCGACTACGGCTTTTTGATCGTCATCGAGGTTGGTGCCCTTGATCGGTTGCGCCGATGCCGGGATGCGCGGCAGGGCTTCGGCCTCGTCTTCCAATGCCGATTCATGGACCGAACGGCAGCGCTCGATCAACTCGGCCAGCAAGAACAGTGCGCTCAGGGCCAGGGTCGAGCTGACCAGGTAGAACAGCGCCGCTGCAACCAGGCTGGGCTGGGCGAAACCGACGGCGCACAGCAGGATCCCGGCGGAGACGAGGATGCTCAGGCTGGCCATGCGCTCCAGGCGCTGGGCGGCGAGAATCGCCAGGGCGGCGCAGACAATGGTGGCCATACCCCCGTAGATCAGCCAATCGCCGCCAAAGTACGCCGAGGCGCCGGCCTGCCCGGAAAACAGCAAGGTCCACAGGCGCAGCAAGGTGTACACGCCAACCTTGGTCATGATCGCGAACATTGCCGCCACCGGTGCGCTGGCGGCGGAGTAGGCCGGCACCAGCCAGAAATTCAGCGGCCACATCCCGGCCTTGGCCAGAAACGCCACGGCCAGGATCCCCGCACCGGCGTGCAGCAGGCCGCGATCGGCCTCGGGCACCAGGGGAATCTTCAGCGCCAGGTCGGCCATGTTCAGGGTGCCGGTCACCCCATAAATCAGCGCCGCGCCAATCAGAAACAGCGAAGAGGCCAGCAGGTTGATCGAGATGTAGTGCAGGCCCGCCGACACCCGCGGGCGCCCAGAGCCGTGGAGCATCAAGCCGTAGGAGGCGGCCAACAGTACCTCGAAGAACACGAACAGGTTGAACAGATCCGCCGTGAGGAACGCGCCATACAGACCCATCAACTGGATCTGGAACAAGGCGTGGAAGCTCGAACCGGCACGGTCCCAGCGCGCCATCGCAAACAGCAGGGCGCACACGCCGATGATCCCGGTCAGCACCAGCATCAGTGCCGACAGACGATCGACCACCAGCACGATGCCGAAGGGCACTTGCCAATTGCCCGGCAGGTAGACGCCGATGGCGCCGGGCACCTCGGTGCGCATCGTCCATTGCAGCAGGGCGATGGAGATGCCCAGCCCCAGAATGCTGGAGAACAGGTTCAGGCGCGCCTTGAGCGGGCGCCGCTTCTCGCCCAGCATCAGCATCAACGCGGCGGTGAGCAGCGGCAACAGGATGGGCGCAGCGATCAGGTGGGTCATCCCGTTCATTCTTTAGGCTCCCGGCCATCGACATGGTCGGTGCCGGTCAAGCCCCGGGAGGCCAGCAAGACCACCAGGAACAGGGCGGTCATGGCGAAACTGATGACGATGGCCGTAAGCACCAGGGCCTGGGGCAACGGGTCGGTGTAGTTGAGCAATGCGGCACGCCGTCCTTGATGATCGGCTCCTTGCCGATAAACAGGCTGCCCATGCTGAAAATGAACAGGTTGACCCCATAAGACAGCAGGCACAGGCCCATCACCACTTGGAACGTCCGTGGCCGTAGCACCAGCCAGACGCCGGACGCGGCGAGCACCCCAATGGCAATTGCAATGACTTCTTCCATTAGGCGGCTCCAGGCGCGAGGACGGGTTTGGATGGGATGCCAGGCTTGTGGCCACGCACCGATTGGTGCGCCAGGGCAGTGAGAATCAACAGGGTGGAGCCGACCACCACCGCGTACACGCCCACATCGAAGAACAGCGCGCTGGCGATATGGATATCCCCCAAAAGCGGCAGTGCAAAGTGCCAGGTGTGGGTGGTCAGGAACGGATAGCCCGCCGCCATGGCGCCCAACCCCGTGACGCTGGCGAACAGCAGCCCGGTGCCCATCCAGCGCATGGGGCGCAGGCTCATCTGCGCCTCGACCCACTGCGTGCCGGCGACCATGTACTGCAGGATGAACGCCACCGACATCACCAGCCCGGCGACAAAACCACCGCCAGGTTGGTTGTGCCCGCGCATGAACAGGTAGAACGACACCACCAGGGCAATCGGCAGCAGCAGGCGTACCAGCACCGCCGGCACCATCATGAAGCCCAGCGCGGTGTCGCTGGCCTGGCGTGGGTTGACCAGGTCGGTGACCACGTCCGGCGCCAGTAGGCGCTGCTGGGCGGGGAGCTGCATGCTCTCCTTGGGTGGGCGGAAGCGGCGCAGCAGGGCGTAGACGGTAAGCGCCACGGCGGCCAGCACGGTGATTTCGCCCAGGGTGTCGAAACCCCGGAAATCCACCAGCATCACATTCACCACATTGCTGCCGCCGCCTTCAGGCAGGGCGCGGCTGAGGTAGAAGGAGGAAATGTCGTTGGGGGTCTGGCGCGTCAGCATCGCGTAGGACAACAACGCCATGCCGCCGCCGACCACTGTGGACAGCAGCAAATCGCGCAGGCGCCGCATCCGTGCCTTGCGCAGGCTGCTGGGCAATGGCGAGACCTCTTCGATGCGCCGTGGCAACCAGCGCAGGCCCAGCAGGATCAGCACCGTGGTCACCACCTCAACCACCAACTGGGTCAGGGCCAGGTCTGGCGCGGAGAACCAGACGAAGGTCACGCAGGTCATCAGGCCGCAGACGCTGACCATGGTCAGGGCCGCGAGCCGGTGGTACTTGGCCTGCCACGCGGCGCCGAGGGCGCAGGCGATAGCCAGCAGCCAGAGGGTGACGAACACGATGGAACCGGGGATCTTCGGCCGGTCGCCCCAGCTCAGGGAACTGTGGAGCATGGGGATCAGGCCGGCCAGCACCGCCGCCAGCACCAGCCAAAACAACTGGGTCTGCAAGCGCCGGGTGCTGATGAAGCGCTCCAGGCGCCGGGCCCAGCGCATCATGATGACCAGGCCACGCTCGAACAGGCGCTTGCCGTTAAAACGGTTGATAAGCGGCGCATGGGCGAAGCGGCCATGGCGCAACTGATTGCGCAGCACCAGGTACAGCACGATGCCGCCGGTCATGGCGATCAGGCTCATAATCATCGGCGCGTTCCAGCCGTGCCAGATGGCCAGGCTGTACTGGGGCAAGGTGCCGCCCACCACCGGCAGTGCCGCAGCGGCCAGCAGCGAACCGACCATTTGTGCCGGAAAAATCCCCACCAACAGGCAGGTAAACACCAGCAATTCCACCGGCGCACGCATCCAACGCGGCGGTTCGTGGGGTGTATGGGGCAGGTCGGTGGCAGGCGGGCCGAAGAACACGTCCACGGTGAAGCGCAGGGAATAGGCGACGCTGAACGTACCGGCAATGGTCGCGATCACCGGCAGCGCGGTTTCCACCCACGCGGTGGCGGAGATGAACACCGTCTCGGCGAAGAACATCTCCTTAGACAGGAAACCGTTGAGCAGCGGCACGCCAGCCATCGAGGCACTGGCCACCATGGCCAGGGTGGCGGTGAATGGAATCAGTTTTATCAGGCCGCTGAGCTTGCGGATGTCCCGGGTGCCGCTTTCGTGGTCGATGATCCCGGCGGCCATGAACAGCGAGGCCTTGAACGTGGCGTGGTTGAGAATGTGGAACACCGCCGCCACCGCCGCCAGCGGGCTGTTGAGGCCTAGCAGCAGGGTAATCAGCCCCAAGTGGCTGATGGTGGAATAGGCCAGCAGGCCCTTGAGGTCGTTCTGGAACATCGCGCAGTAGGCACCCAGCAACAGGGTGCAGGCGCCGGCGCCGCTGACGATGTAGAACCATTGCTCACTGCCTGACAGCGCGGGCCACAGCCGCGCCAGCAGGAACACACCGGCCTTGACCATGGTTGCCGAATGCAAGTAAGCCGACACCGGCGTCGGCGCGGCCATGGCGTGGGGCAGCCAGAAATGGAAGGGAAACTGCGCGCTCTTGCTCAGCGCACCGATCAGGATCAGGGGCAGTAAAACGGGGTAGAGGGCATGGGCGCGGATCAGATCACCGGCCGCCAAGACCTTGTCCAGGTCATAGCTGCCTACGACATGGCCGAGCAGCATTACCCCCGCCAACAGGCATAAACCGCCCGCGCCCGTCACCATCAGCGCCATATAGGCACCGCGGCGGGCGTCGGAACGGTGGTGCCAATAGCCGATCAACAGGAACGAAAACAGGCTGGTCAGTTCCCAGAAAAATACGATCTGGATTAGGTTGCCGGAAATCACCAGGCCCAACATGGCGCCCATGAACGCCAGAAAAAACGCGAAGAAACGCGGCACCGGGTCGTCCGGTGACATGTAGTAGCGCGCATACAACGACACCAAGGTGCCGATGCCCAACACCAGCAAGGAAAACAGCCAGGCGAAACCGTCCATGCGCAGGACAAAATTCAGCCCCAGGCTGGGCAACCAGAAAAATTCCTCACGGATCACGCCGCCATCGGCGATTTGCGGGTAGAGCAGGGCGACTTGAATAGTGCCGGCCAGGGCAACGAGGCCGGCCAACAGGGATTCGGTGTTGCGTGCGTTGTGCGGCAGCAGGGCCGCTAGACAGCTGCCTATAAAGGGCAGAAGCAGTAGAACTATCAGGGACATAGGCTTCTAATCTGCGGAAGTTTGCGAAGGATCATACGTGCCGTGCCCCAGATCACCAACCGCCAAGCTGTGGCAGAATCCTACAGAGTGTATGGAAAAAACCGATTCCATGTTGCTCCAACCCAGTAGCAAGGGGGCTTGCCCGCGCTGGGTTGCGCAGCAGCCCTAATAGAGTGGCCGCGCGGCCTATTTACGGTCGCTACGCGCCTGAGCGCGGGCGAGCCCGCTTGCTACAGGAGTCAGGGCTGCAATTCGTTTTCCAGGGTTTCTTGCGGTCCGGGCGGGGTGTTGCGTTGGCCCTTGGTTTTGAGTTCGCTGACGATCACCGCGACCACGATCAGTGCCGCGCCGAACAGGGCGATGGCAGGCAAGCGCTCCCCCGCCAGGCGCCCGGCGATGCCGGCCCACACCGGTTCACCGGCGTAAATCAGAGTAGCCCGAGTGGGTGAAACGCTCTTCTGCGCCCAGTTCATTGCCACCTGGATCGCCGCACTCGCCGCGCCCAGGCCCACGGCGCTGGCCAGGAGCAGCCAGGAAAACGACGGAATCGCCTCGCCGGTGGGCACAATCATCACAAAGGCCAGCACCGAGGCAGTGGCCAGTTGCACCAAGGTGACCCGGCGCACATCCACTTGCCCGGCATAGGTGCTGATGAGGATGATTTCCGCAGCAATCGCCACGGCGCTGATAAGGGTGACAATTTCGCCGCTGCTGAAATTCAACGAAGCACCTGCTGGCCCCGATAACAGCATCAACCCGGTAAAGGCCAGCATGATGCCAATGCTCGGCATCAACCCAGGGCGGCGCCCCAGCACCAACCATTGCAGCAGCGGCACAAAAGGCACATAGAGCGCCGTGATGAACGCCGATTGGCTGCTGGGGATGGTTTGCAGGCCCACGGTTTGCAAGCCGTAGCCGAGCATGATCGACACGCCGATAAAGGCTCCGGCGCGCAACTCAAAAAACGTCAGCCCGCGCAGGCTGCGGGCCGAGAACAGCGCGACGATGACAGCGGCGGCGGCAAAGCGTAGGCCGACAAAAAACATCGGGCCGCTGACCGTCATCGCATGTTGCACCAGTAAAAAGGTGCCGCCCCAAATCATGGTGATAAACACCAGTACGCACTCGGCTTTGCTGAACCGCGAGAACAGAGGAGAGGAAGACGAGGGTTTCGCTGATGTCATGACCTTGCACACACCTGGAGTGAGACGCACAATGCGCGAAATGTTGGGCAGTATACTGCCCAACGCCATTTGGTGAGCAATATAGTGCACAAAGAAACCGCCCCCCGTACTTCGGTCCTACAACATGTCAGCCAGAATGTACGGCGCCTGCGCCATGCCGCCCGGCTCAGTCAGAGTGCGCTGTCGGAAAAGTCCGGGGTGAGCCGGCGCATGCTGGTGGCCATTGAGGCCGGCGAAAAGAATGTCAGCCTGACCACCCTGGACCGGGTCGCCGAGGCGTTGGACGTGGTGTTCAGCGACCTGATCCAAGCCCCTGATGCTCGCGACCCGAGCCGCATCGATGAGTTGGCCTGGGTCGGCGAAATTGCCGGTAGTAAAGCGGTACTGCTGTCCAAGGCCAGCGCCACGCGGGAAGTGGAACTGTGGGAATGGCGCCTGGAGGCGGGCGAGCGCTATCCCTCGCAACCGGATGCCGTTGGCTGGAGCGAGCAGTTCTATGTGTTTGAGGGGTGCCTGACCCTGGAGTTGACCGGGGGCGACCAGCGGATTGGTACGGGAGAGTTCTATATGTTTGCCAGCCATCAACCCCATGCTTATCGCAATGACGGGCCTGGGCCGGTGCGGTTTGTGCGAAATGTGGTGATCTAAAAAGCACTAGCGAGGCCAGGCCTCGCTAGTGTGGAAGTCCAGAAACAACACCTAAAGCAGCCCCTTATCAAGAGTGGGAGTGAGCGCTACTTGAAGGAGTTGCCGATGCCTGGGGAAACACCGGGTGTTATTTCTGGAGAACCAAAGCATTACGCGTTTCAGCGAATGTTATTGATGGTGCCTTTGTTGCCGGTAACGGTCACGTCCACTTTCTTGAAGATGAAGTAGTCGGCGACATTGACTTCATAACGCGGTGCAACAATCAGGTCCGAACCGGAGCTTTTTACAGCCTTGTAAGCCGCTGCGGCTTTGGCCGATGCCACCGGGTCCAGCAGGCTGAAACCCGAGCCGCTGCTGCCACCGTAGCCAACTCCATCGGCGAACTGGCTGTCGCCGCCCACTTGCAGCCATCCGAACAGGATGTTGGTGGAGGACTGGCCAGTGATTTTTTCGCCGACTTTAACATCGGCCTTCAACTTGGCATCTACTTGGCCAACTAGGGGAGCCGTTGGTTGATTGATGTTATGACTTGTGCAACCACTGGTGGTGATAAGTGCAGCGACAACCAGTGCGGGCATCCACAGTTTTTTCATTGTAAAGCTCCAGAGTTGTTGTGTTCCGTATTTGCAGCGGCGGAACTGTACTCAGGCGAAAAATAAATTAATGTCGGCAACATTTTCATGACTTGTAAGGTTGTCGTGTTTTTTGTGTAGGAAATGATGATGATGGTAGGTTTTTTCGTCGGAAGACTGGAGGATTTGTGCCTCTATTCGTCCGAATCAATACAAGCCTGTTACCCGTATAACCCCATTAAAACGGGGCCCATGGCCTGTTTAGTTCAGGGCGAATAACAACCCCGCCCTTGTTTTTTTATAGACGCAGGTGGCGGTGCAATACTGGCCTTTAGGGATGCTCCGATCAACTTGTCGTGCAGCCGCGGCAAGTTGCAATTTTCCAGGCACCTACAGCGTCATTGGACGAAAAGTGACCGA
>RCMZ01000166.1_pt1 | contig 42713 bp, 31 predicted proteins | sample 2041141 | NCBI WGS metagenome assembly RCMZ01 (sample SAMN09708263, study PRJNA481090) | Wastewater metagenome, whole genome shotgun sequencing project. | biome: sewage; isolation source: Davis station wastewater (DW) | place: Antarctica: Davis Station | collected 2010-03-01 | reverse complement strand
GAGTTGAAGTGCGAGAAGGTCAACGACACTTACGTGTTGCGTGACGGTGCCTCGGGTATGTTCCTGGCGGCCAGCCAGTTCCCGAAAAATCGTGAGACCCGTGCGCCGTTGGTGATGGAAATTGTCCCGCACAAGGACGAGATCGATCCCAAGCATCACTACCTGTGCGATGCGCCGCAGAAAGACCCTGACGGCCGTCCGTCGGTGATTCGTTTCAGCCGTAAGACCCGTGAGCAGTACGTGCAGACTGAAGTGGACGGCAAGCCGACTGGCTGGCGTGCATTCTTCAGTAATGGCGCCTGGAAGGTCGAAGACAAGCGCTAAGCATGTCCAGGCGTTCACCGTTCGGTGAACGCCTGACTGTTCCCGTAATGAGGAGGCAGCCGCCATGGCTCGCGAGCTCTATACCCGCACCAATCAAAAAATCTATTTTGCCGGACTTGCCCTTGAGGCTATGCGTCGTGCGGAAACCGGCCACGCGCTGAATGCTCAGGCGTTGCTGCAGGCCGAGCGCGAAGCCTGCCTGTTTCATTTGTACGGCGGCGTGTTGAGCCTCTGTCACGAGATCGCCGGCTACTACCATGTGGCGCCGGCTAACGCACCGCGGGTGGAGTTGCTGCTTAACAGCACGGTGCTGGCGACAGCGCCGAGCCCAGAGTTGGCTGAGTTGGTGGAGCTGACGCTGCAGGCCGACAGCTGGCTGGCAAAATTGCTTACGGCCTACGCTGGGCTATTTATGCCGCCACAAGCGCCCAAGGTAACTAAGGTCGACCCAACCCTGCCGTTGATTAATACGATTAACTTGGACGAAGTAGAGGCTGCACCTGAGCTGTCGTCAGCCGAACTGGAGTCCTGGCGTCAGCCGCTGAAAGCCTTGGCGCTGCGCTTTCGCGAGACCCTCACTGAGTGGTGAGAGCGGCGGACGCCGATCAGTGTGCTGGGGTCAAACATCGCTGACTGATACACTGGCGGGCTACTGTGGAGACTGACTGAATGCCTACATCTTTTCTGGAAATCGTTGAATTGCCCGACGGGCGTATTGCCTTGCGGCGAGGGGATGACGAAGAGACGCTGGTGACCCTGGATTTCTCCGGTGACGCCAAGGCTTTTCTGCAAGGTCAGCATATTGAAGTGGCCAAGGCCATGTTCAGCGCTGGGGTGCAAATGGCCGGGCGTCTGGCCGCCGGTGAACCGGAGCAGGATGACGGGCCGCACGTCTTGCACTGATCGCGGCAACTGACTGCATTTAGTTTGCACACAATGCCCTGACGACTTAGGTCGAGCAGGGCATTGTGCTTTCTAGGAGGCCGCCAGAACCCAGCGTTAATCGGTTTAGCGCGGATATAGCGGCGGTAGCGGGCTTGGTTCTTGTGGGCTGTTGCCCTGATCCTGCGCGGCAGGCAGGGTGCGAATGGCACGCCAGAGGTCTTCGCCTTGCCACTGTTGACCGGTTTCGCTGTACAGCGCGCCATTTAGGCCGTCGAGGGCGCTGGATAGCGGCGCAAAGCGTGCAGCCATGTCCGCCAGGGTTTCCGGTTGTTGCCGCGCCCAAGCATCCAGGGCCTGACGCGTGCTTTGCGGCTCGTTGCTCTGGCAGGCACGCTTCAGATCGTCTAGCAGGGTGCGTGGGCTTGGCCCCGTCTGACTGGTGGGGGCAATGGCCGGTTGCCGGCGGGCGCGCCACCAGAGACCGAAGCCTGCCAGCGTGGTCAAGCTGAGTAGGGCGCACGCCAGTTGCCAGGGCCACAGTGGCGGACCATCCACCAGCACAGTGGTCGGTGCCGGCTCGTTGCCTGGCTCACCTTGCAGCAACGGGTTTTCACTGACCTGCAGTTCACGACCAGGCACGCGTGTGCGCTCCAGCTGATCAGTTTGGGTATTCCACCAGAGCACTTCGATCTCCGGCAGTTGCACCGGGCCGCTATGGCTGGGGACGAGGGCGAAGCGTTCCTCGCGGCTGCCGTTCACGCCTTGCTCGTTGATTTGATTGGCCAGCTGCGGCTGATCCGGATAACTGCGTACGCCGGCAATCTGCGGGCTGGGCAAGGGCGGTAATTGCGCGCTGGACAGGCCTTCGGCCTGCAACGTCAGGCTGCGGGTCAGTGAGTCGCCGACTTTGCTCTGCTCCGGTGGGGTGCTCCAGCTGTCGCTCAGGGTCAGCGCTCGCGCAGGCAACCAAACGGCGTCAGCGGGATAGCTGGCCGGTTTGGCTTTGACCTGCAGTGGAATTTGCGCAGAGCTGACGCGAGTCAGCTTGCCCGGCCGGCCGAATGCGCCGAAGGCGTCATTCGGGGCGCGGGCAGCAACAACTGTGGCGCTGAACGTCAGGGCGGGAATCTGTAACTCGCCGCTTTGCTGCGGGAAAATCGCGTAGCGCAACTCGATCACACCATGGCGCACGCCATTGATGAGTTTCTCATAGGTTTTTGGCTCACCCAGTTGCTCGATATTGGCGTTGGCCATTTGCAGCGGAGTGAGGTTGCTGTCGTCGTACAGCGACACCGAGTGATAAATGCGCAGAGTAAGTATGGCTTGGGCCTGCACATACACGCTGTCGTGATCCAGGCTGGCTTCGATATACACCGGTGCCAGACGCGGCTTGCCGTTGTTGGTGCTGGCTGCGAGCACGTGCAGAGTAATCGGTTGGCTGCTGGCGTCACCCAAGTGCAAGGGGGGGATCACCACATAACCGGTGCGCTTAGGTTGCAGGGTAATGATCCAGCTGGTGGTCGCGCGGGCCTCACCATTGAAGGTGCTTAAACGGTTGATCTGGCGGGTGCCCAGCAGCTCGAACAGATCCTGCAGCGGACTTAGGTCTGGTTTGCTAAACAGCGTGGCATCGTTCGATTCCACGCTCAGCTCAACGCTTTCGCCTTCACTTAGTTGCGTGCGGTCCACGCTGGCTGTCAGCTCAGCGGCGTTCACGCTAAAGCTAAGCAAGGCGCACAGCAAGGCCAGAAAAAATGGGAGTCGCAAGCGGATCATTGGTTTTGTTCCTGACGTTGTTGCTGTTCGTACCAGAATTTGCGCCGCAACAACTCGCCCGGTTCATCGGGGATCTGCCGCAGCCATTGTTCCAAGGCTTGACGTTGTTCGCTGCCCAGACCGTCCTGGGCGGCGCTCAGTGTCTCGTCGCCGGGGCTGGCGGGTTGAGATTTTTGTGCGGCGTTCTTATCACGTGGATTATTGGCCACAGGATTGGCCTTTTTGCTGTTGTTTGGCTGGTTGGCTGACCCAGGATTGTCTGGCGCAGAGGTGTTCGGCGCCTCTGGTTTATTGCCTTGGGCGGCCTTGTCTGACGTGGGCTTGGCCGGGCTGCTTGGCTGTTCTGTGGGCGCGGGCTCGGGTTGGGCATCGCCGTTGTTGTTCTTGCTGTCGGGTGACGGGTTTGCTGGGTCTTGCGCCGATTGCGGCGTGCCGGCAGAGCCCTGAGCATTGTTTTGCTGCTGCTGCTGCTGCTGCTGTTTTTGCTGTTGTTGTTTCTGCTGGTCTTTTTGTTCCTGTTGTTGGCGCTGCTGCAAGGCCTGCTCTACCAAGGCCTTGTTGGCTAGCGCCTCAGGCATTTGTGGCTGGCGCTCGAGCGCTTGGTCGTAGGCATCAAGGGCCGCTTCTAGCTCGCCGGCTTTGGCCAGAGCGGTGCCACGGTTGTAGTGATCAACGGCGCTGTAGCCCTGAGCGAAGCGCTCAGCCGCGGCGTTGTAGTCACCCGCTTGATACAGGGCTTGAGCTTGCCATTGCGGGTCGCTGAAACGCTGCGCAGCTTCGGCTGGCTTATTCGCTTCCAGTAAGCGCTGGCCTTGTTGGTCGGGGCGCAGCCACAGGTCATTAAATTCAAAGGCGTAACTGGGCTGTGGCAATACCAGTAGCAGCGGCAAGCACAGTAGCCAGCCGCGCCGACCGGCGCAGGCGGCCAGTAGCAACAATGGCAGCAGCAACCAGTGGCCTTGGTCAGCCCAAGCACTCAGTTGCGTGGGCTCGGCGCTATCGCGTACTTGTTGTGCGCGGTCCAGCAGGTCGAGGCGGCGTAGGTCGCTGTCGTCCAGGCTAGCGTTGCTGTAATGCCCACCCAAACGGTTGGCCAAACGCTTGAGTCCGGCACTGTCCAAGCGTGGCAACAAGATGGCGCCGGACTGATCCTTCATAAAACCGCCGCCTTCTTGGGCGATGGGTGCCCCCGCACGAGTACCGATACCGAGAATCTGCAAGCGTTCACTGTGCTTGCCTAGCGCCTCAATGATGCCGTCTTCTTCCTGCTGATTTAGGCTGCTGGTAATCAGCAGAATCTTGCCCACGCCCTGAGCGCCTTGGTCGAGCAGGGCCAGCGCTTTACGCACACCTAAGTCGGCACGTTGGCCAGGAGTTGGCATGATCGCCGGGGTCAGGGCTTCCAGCAGGTTGCGGGTGGTGGCCAGGTCATCCGACAACGGCACCAAGGTATGGGCGCTGCCGGCAAATACGACGATGGCGGTGGGCGCGTCGCCACGGCTGCGCAGCAAGTCGAGCAGCTTGCGCTTGGCCTGTGCCAGACGATTAGGCGCAACGTCGCCAGCGAGCATGTCTGGACTCAGGTCCAGCACCACTACCAGTGCATCGGCGCGCTTCAAATTGACCTGCTCCACTCGCTGCCAGCTCGGCCCCAGCAAGGCTAACAGTGCCAGCAGCCAAGCTAGGCCTAGGGCCAACCATGGCAGGCGACTGTTGCGGCGGCTGGCACCGCCCAGTAACACCTGATGAAACGCCGGCGGCAATAGGCTTTGCCAGCGCCCAGCGCGCTGCTGGCGATGCCAGAGATGCCAGATCAACCAAGCCAGTAGCGGCAGCATTAACAGCCAGAATGGCCGTAGCCAGTGGGGCCAAAGCACAATCATGGGCGTCTCCGCAGCCAGTTAGGGCGTTGCTGCTGCAGTTCCGGCCACAACTCGTGCAGCACCAGCGCCAAACTCAGCAGTAGGGCCGCGGCAAGAGGCCAGCAATACAGGGCCAGTGCCGGCCGGGCTTGCGTGGGTTGTTGGGCGACCGGCTCCAGTTGGTCGAGGCTGTCGCGGATGGCTTGCAGTTCGTCGGCGTCGCGGGCGCGAAAGTACTGGCCGCCGGTGCTGCTGGCGATGGCCTTGAGGCTCGGTTCGTCCAGATCCAGGCCAGGGGTCAGGCCGAGCATGCCGAGTACGCCGGCATCGGGGTCGGCACCGATGCCGATGGTGTAGATTTTTACGTGTTCGTCGGCGGCCAAGCGCGCTGCGGTCAGAGGGTCGATTTGGCCGGCGGTATTGGCCCCGTCAGTGATCAGAATCAACACCCGGCTGTCTGTTGGACGCTGGCGCAGGCGCTTAACTGCCAAGCCAATGGCGTCACCCAACGCGGTATTTTTGCCGGCAATGCCGATCACCGCTTCATCCAGCCAGGTGCGTACGGTGTGACGGTCAAAGGTCAGTGGGGCCTGCAAATAGGCTTGGCTGCCAAACAGAATAAGGCCCACACGGTCGCCGCGGCGTTGTTCGATAAAGTCACTAAATAGATGCTTGATCAGGCTCAGGCGGCTGACGTCCTGACCTTGCCACTGCATGTCGGGATGCTCCATCGAGCCGGACACATCCACTGCTACCAGCAGGTCGCGGCCGCTGGCTTGTAGTGGCAGAGGCTCGCCAACCCATTCCGGCCGCGCAGTCGCCAGTAGCAATAACAGCCAGATCAGCGCTAACGGCAATTGCTTGCGCCACGCCGGCAGATTGGCGCGGGCGCGGCGGCCGGCTAGGGCTTCCAGTTCAGGGAGAAAACTCACCTTGAGCGCGGCCTCGCCACTGTCGGCAATCGGCAGCACTTGGCGCAGCAGCCAGGGCAGCGGCGCAAGGAGGAAAATCCACGGCCAAGTGAACTCAAACATGCTTGCGAATCCAGATGTCGATGGACTGGTTAAGGCCGTCGATGGCCTTGTCATCCATTTTGCACAGTGGCCGATAAGCGCCCTCAACCAACACCATCCAGCGCGTCAGACCGGCGGCTGGACAGCGGCCGTCGAGGAAAGCCAGCCACGCTCGGCCATTCAGGGTATGGCAATTACTCTGCGGATAATGGCTGCGGCACAGGCGTTTGAGTAACGCATTGAGTTGCTGTAGCCAAGGGCCTGCAGGTTGATCATAAGGTTTGCTCAGGGCCGCAAGCTCGGCCAAGGCAGCTTGCCGCAGCGGGTCGAGAGGTAGCTCATCGCGCCCTTGTTTGCGTTTTTTCGGCAGCTTGCGCAGCAAACGCCAAAGGCCCCAGGCCAGCAGCGGAGTAATAATCGCCAATAACCACCAGCCTGGTGCTGGCGGCCACCAGTGGATGGCAGGCGGGGCGATTAAGGGTTGCAACTGGTCGAGCGGATTCATCGAGTCTTTCTCGGGCGCTGGGCCTGCAAGTGCTCGCGCAGTTGGTCTGACACGTTGGCTGCAGTATGCAGGGGCATCAGTGGCACGCCGAGTTTTTGCGCCAGCAGCTGCCAGCGCGCGCGGCGAGCCTCGGCCTGATGGGTATAGGCTTGCAGCAATTCGACGTTGTGGGTGTCCAGTTCCAGCTGCGCGTCGCGTTCGGCAAAGCGCAACAGGCCGGCGGCGGGCAGGGCATGGTCGAGGGCGTCAGCCACCGGCAATAGCAGTAGGTCGGTGTGGCGTGCCAGTAGGCTCAGTTGCTGTTCGGCGCAGTCGGTTAGCGCGCGCTCATCGCACAGCACTACCGCCAAGCTACCGGGACGCAGTACCTCGCGGGCGCGGCGCAGGGCCAAACCAAAAGAGTCGCGCTCGCCTTGCGGATCAACTTTGATGTCGGCATGCAGCGCCTGGTTGGCGCGCGCCAAGCGATTAAGCAACTGCAGCAGGCTTTGTTTGCTGCGCCTTGGTTTGATTTCGTGGTGCTCAAAGTCGCCAAACACCAAGCCGCCGATACGGTCGTTGTGGCTCAGGGCCGCCCAGCCGATCAGGCTGGCGGCTTGGGCGGCGAGCACCGACTTAAACATCAGGCCGGTGCCGAAGAACAACCGCCGGCTTTGCTCAACCATGATGAAGATCGGCCGCTCACGCTCTTCATGAAACAGCTTGGTGTGCGGCTCCTGAGTGCGCGCGGTGACACGCCAATCGATGGTGCGCACATCATCACCGGGCTGGTAGGCGCGCACCTGATCGAAGTCCACCCCACGGCCACGCAACTTAGAGTGGTGCAGGCCGGCCAGCGGGCTGCGCTTGGCTTGGGTGGAGAACAGCTGCACCTCGCGGGCGCTGTGGCGCATGTTGATCAGCTCAATAAGGCTGACCTGGATGCCAGGTTGCGTGGGCTGGTTGAGCATGGCGTTAGCGCAGCGCCCGAAGGTGATTGGGTAATCGACGATGAATGCGCCCGGTGTGTATCCGGGCTACGCAGTGACCCAACATCAGGCTACAGCGACTACGTCGAGGATGCGTTGGATTACCCGGTCTTGATCAATGCCGGCGGCTTCGGCCTCGAACGACAGGATGATGCGATGACGCAATACGTCGAACAGCACGGCCTGGATGTCCTCCGGGCTGACGAAGTCGCGGCCGGCCAACCACGCGTGGGCGCGGGCGCAGCGATCGAGGGCAATGGAGCCGCGTGGGCTGGCGCCATAGGTCAGCCACTCGGCCAGCTCCGGGTCGAACTTAGCGGGTGTGCGGGTGGCCATCACCAGTTGCACCAAATACTCCTCCACCGCCTCAGCCATATACAGACCAAGAATCTCGCTGCGGGCGGCAAAGATCGCCGCTTGGCTGACTTTGTGCTCGGGCTTGGTTTCGCCGTTCAGTGCTTCGCCGCGGGCCTGCTGCAGAATTTTGCGTTCCACTGCTGCGTCCGGGAAGCCGATTTTCACGTGCATCAGGAAGCGGTCGAGCTGAGCTTCCGGCAGCGGGTAGGTGCCTTCCTGCTCGATCGGGTTCTGCGTGGCCATTACCAGAAACAGAGGCGACAGCGCGTAGGTGGTGCGCCCAACGCTGACCTGGCGTTCGGCCATGGCTTCCAGCAGGGCCGATTGCACCTTGGCCGGCGCGCGGTTGATTTCATCGGCCAGTACCAGGTTGTGGAAGATCGGCCCCTGCTGGAATACGAAGCTGCCAGTTTCCGGACGGTAGATTTCCGTGCCGGTGATATCAGCCGGTAACAAATCGGGGGTGAACTGAATGCGGTGGAATTCCGCCTCAATGCCTTCGGCCAGTTCCTTGATGGCCTTGGTCTTGGCCAAGCCCGGAGCGCCCTCGACCAGCATGTGGCCGTCGGCCAGCAAGGCAATCAGCAGCCTTTCGATGAGTTTTTCCTGCCCAAGGATCTGGGTTGAAAGAAAATGTCGCAGCGCGACAAGCGCTTCACGGTGTTCCATCGCTATGCTCTTCTGGCAAGTGTGACTGGTTGGTCGAGAAATTCATTGAGACTGCTAAGGCGCCACTTTAAAGCAAGACGGGCCCAGCACCTATTCACGTGAAGGTCAGACAGCCGCCGCTGTGATTTGGTTCTTGAACTAACGTAAATCACAACCTGCGCGTTGTTGTTAAGGCAGCGCCTCGGCCCTTGTGCCCATGAACAACAACTCAACGGGGTAGCACCATGGCGTTCTTCACTGCAGCCAGCAAAGCCGATTTTCAAAATCAACTCCAGACCGTTTTGGCGCAACACGTCAGTGAGCACCTCAGGCCGCAAGTCAGTCTGTTTGCTGAACAGTTTTTTGGCATCGTCGCTCTTGAAGAGCTGACTCAGCGCCGGCTTTCTGATCTGGCCGGTTGCACACTCTCGGCCTGGCATCTGCTGGAGGATTTCCAGTCAGGCAGCCCGCAAGTGCAGGTGTTTAACCCTGACTATGAAAAGCATGGCTGGCAGTCCACCCACACTGCAGTGGAAGTACTGCACCCCGATGTGCCGTTCTTGGTTGACTCCATCCGTATGGAGCTCAATCGCCGCGGCTACAGCATTCATACCCTGCAGAACAACGTGTTCAGCGTGCGCCGTGCAGCGAGTGGCCAGCTGCAGGAAGTGTTGCCAAGAGCCAGTCATGGTCCAGACGTACAGCAGGAAGCGCTGATTTATCTAGAGATCGATCGCTGCGCCAATGTCGGCGAAATGCGCACCCTTGAGAAAGCCCTGCTGGGAGTGCTGGCTGAGGTGCGCTTGGCGGTGCTCGACTTCCCTGCGATGCAAGGCCGTGCGGAGCAGTTACTGGCCTGGCTGGACAAAGCCAAGCTCAAGGTGGACGGCGCTGAGCTGGCGGAAATTAAGGTGTTCATGGCTTGGTTGCTGGACAACCATTTCACCTTCCTCGGTTACGAAGAGTTCAGCGTGGTGGCGGATGCCGAGGGTGGGCATCTGCTGTATGACGATGCCGCGCTACTGGGGCTGTCCAAACATCTGCGTCGTGGGCTGACTAAGGATGATCTGCATATCGAACCTCAGGCTTTGCAATACCTGCGCGAACCCCATGTGTTGTCGTTCGCCAAGGCCGCTGAACCTAGTCGCGTGCACCGTCCGGCATACCCGGATTTTGTCTCGATTCGCGAACTCGACAGCAAGGGCAAGGTGGTTAAAGAGTGTCGTTTTATAGGGCTGTACACATCGGGTGTGTATTCAGAGAGCGTCAGCCGCATTCCGTATATTCGCCGCAAAGTGGCTGAAATCGTGGTGCGCTCGGGCTTCGACCCCAAGGCGCACCTAGGTAAAGAGTTGGAGCAGGTGCTGGAGGTGTTACCGCGTGACGACCTGTTCCAGACCTCAGTGGATGAGTTGCTCAGTACCGCGATAGCCATCGTACAAATTCAAGAGCGCAATAAGCTGCGCCTGTTTCTGCGCAAGGACCCGTACGGGCGCTTTTGCTACTGCTTGGTGTATGTGCCGCGCGATGTGTACTCGACGGAAATTCGGCTGAAGATTCAGCAAATTCTGATGGAGCGCCTGCAGGCCAGCGATTGTGAGTTTTGGACCTACTTCTCTGAATCGGTGCTGGCGCGGGTGCAGCTGATTTTGCAGGTCGACCCCAAAAACCATCAACAAATTGATGTTGCCCGTCTAGAAAAAGAAGTGATTCAGGCCTGCCGCTCCTGGAAGGACGATTACGCCAGTCTGCTGGTCGAGACCTTCGGCGAGGCTCAAGGCACTGAGGTGCTGAGCGAGTTCCCAGATGCGTTTCCCGCAGGCTATCGCGAACGCTTTGCTGCGCACTCGGCCGTGGTGGACATGCAGCACCTGCTCAGCCTGTCGGCTGAACGCAAGCTGGTGATGAGCTTCTACCAGCCGCTGGCTTCGACCGAGCAGCAATTGCACTGCAAGCTCTACCATGCCGACTCACCGTTGGCGCTGTCGGATGTACTGCCGATACTGGAAAACCTCGGTCTGCGCGTGTTGGGCGAGTTCCCCTATCGTTTGCGCCAGCAAAACGGCCGTGAGCTGTGGATTCACGACTTTGCCTTCACCTATGCCGAAGGCTTGGATGTGGATATCCAGCAACTGAATGACACCCTGCAAGATGCCTTCGTACATATCGTTGACGGGGATGCGGAAAATGATGCGTTCAACCGTCTGGTGCTGACCGCGGCCATGCCGTGGCGTGACGTGGCGCTGCTGCGTGCCTACGCCCGTTACCTCAAGCAGATTCGCTTAGGCTTTGACCTGAGCTATATCGCCAGCACCTTGGTGAATCATGCCGACATTGCCAAAGAACTGGTGCGGCTGTTCAAGACCCGCTTCTACCTGTCGCGCAAGCTGACCGCTGAGGATTTGGCTGACAAACAGCAAAAACTCGAACAGGCGATTCTCGCCGCACTGGATAACGTCGCGGTGCTGAACGAAGACCGCATCCTGCGCCGCTATCTGGACTTGGTGAAGGCCACGCTGCGCACCAACTTCTATCAAATGGACAGCAACGGCCAGAGCAAAGCGTATTTCAGCTTCAAGCTCAATCCACGTGCGATTCCTGACATTCCACGGCCGACACCCAAGTTCGAGATTTTTGTCTACTGTCCGCGGGTCGAGGGCGTGCACCTGCGCTTTGGCGACGTGGCCCGTGGCGGCTTGCGCTGGTCCGATCGTGAAGAGGATTACCGTACCGAAGTGCTGGGTTTGGTTAAGGCGCAGCAGGTGAAGAACGCGGTGATTGTGCCGATGGGCGCCAAGGGCGGCTTTATTCCGCGGCGTCTGCCCAGCAGCGGCACGCGCGACGAAATTCAAGCCGAGGCCATCGCCTGCTACCGGATTTTTATCAGTGGTCTGCTGGATATCACCGACAACCTCAAAGAGGGTGCAGTGGTACCGCCGCTGAATGTGGTGCGCCACGACAAGGATGATCCGTATCTGGTGGTCGCGGCCGATAAAGGCACCGCGACCTTCTCCGATATCGCCAATGGCATTGCCGCTGAATACGACTTCTGGTTGGGCGATGCCTTTGCCTCGGGCGGCTCGGCCGGTTACGACCACAAAGGCATGGGCATTACGGCCAAAGGTGGCTGGGTTTCGGTGCAGCGCCACTTCCGTGAGATGGGCATTGATGTACAAAAAGACCTGACCACAGTCATCGGCATTGGCGACATGGCCGGCGATGTGTTCGGCAACGGCTTGCTACTGTCGGACAAACTGCAGATGGTTGCGGCCTTTAACCATATGCACATTTTTGTCGACCCCAACCCGGACGCGACCAAGAGCTTCATCGAGCGTCAGCGCCTGTTCGACCTGCCGCGCTCATCTTGGGCAGACTACGACGCCAGCCTGATTTCGGCCGGCGGTGGTTTGTTCCTGCGTGCGGCCAAAAGTATTGCCATCAGCCCTGAGATGCAGGCGCGTTTCGATATCCAGGCCGACAAACTGCCGCCCACCGAGCTGCTTAATGCACTGCTCAAAGCGCCGGTGGACTTACTGTGGAATGGCGGCATCGGCACCTATGTGAAGTCCAGTCAGGAAAGCCATGTGGATGTTGGCGATAAGGCCAACGATGGCCTGCGGGTCAATGGCTGCGAGTTGCGCGCCAAAGTAGTGGGCGAGGGCGGCAACCTAGGCATGACCCAGCTCGGCCGGGTTGAGTACAACCTTAATGGCGGCGCCAGCAACACGGACTTTATCGATAACGCCGGCGGGGTGAATTGCTCCGACCATGAGGTGAATATCAAGATTCTCCTCAATGAAATTGTCGCGAGCGGCGATATGACCGGCAAACAGCGCAACACGTTACTGGCCGAGATGACCGAGGCGGTGGGTAGCTTGGTGCTGGCCGACAACTACAAGCAGACCCAAGCGTTATCCATGGCCCAGCGCCGCGTGCTGGAGCGGATTGCTGAGTACAAACGCCTGATGGCCGCACTCGAAGCCGACGGCAAACTTGATCGTGCGCTGGAGTTTTTGCCCAGCGACGAGCAGCTGAGCGAGCGCGTCGCTCGTGGTCAAGCGCTAACCCGTGCCGAGCTGGCGGTGCTGATTTCCTACAGTAAGATCGACCTCAAGGAGTCGTTACTGAAGTCTCTGGTGCCAGACGATGACTACCTAGCGCGCGACATGCAAACCGCTTTCCCTGCCTTGTTGACGACAAGGTTTGCCGAGGCGATGGGCCGTCATCGGCTTAAGCGCGAAATCGTCAGCACCCAGATTGCCAATGATCTGGTCAACCACATGGGCATCACCTTCGTGCAGCGCATGAAGGAGTCCACCGGCATGAGCGCGGCCAATGTGGCCGGCGCTTATGTGATCGTGCGAGACGTGTTCCGCCTAGCACACGGATGGCAACAAATTGAGGCGTTGGATTATCAGGTGCCGGCTGAATTGCAGCTGTCGCTGATGGAGGAGTTGATGCGCTTAGGGCGGCGCACCACCCGCTGGTTTCTGCGTAATCGGCGCACCGAGCTGGATGCCGCGCGCGATGTCGCGCACTTTGCGCCACGGGTGCAAGCCCTGGCCGAGCGCTTGGATGAACTGCTCGATGGGCCGGTGCGTGAGCAATGGTTGGCGCGCTTCCACAGCTATGTCGAGGCCGGCACGCCCGAGCCGTTGGCGCGTATGGTGGCGGGTACCAGCCATTTGTATACCTTGCTGCCGATCATCGAGGCTTCGGACGTTACCGGTGAGGATCCCGCGCGGGTGGCCAGTGCTTACTTCGCTGTCGGCGGTGCCCTGGACCTAACCTGGTATTTGCAACAGATCACCAGCCTGCCGGTGGATAACAACTGGCAGAGTCTGGCGCGTGAAGCCTTCCGTGATGATCTGGACTGGCAGCAGCGGGCGATCACTGTGTCGATGCTGCAGATGGTCGATGCGCCGCAGGACATCGAAGCGCGCATGGCTCTGTGGCTGGAGCAGCACGCTCATCTGGTGGCCCGTTGGCGCGCCATGCTGGCCGAGCTGCGTGCTGCGACCAGTGTCGACTACGCCATGTATGCGGTGGCCGGTCGTGAGTTGTTCGACTTGGCGCAAAGCAGCCAGCATGGCGTGTGTTTGCCTTGATGGTTGGCGGCTGTTGCTGATTCATTGAGGGCAGCCGCTACGCAATAAACCCTAGTTGTTGACCAGTACAACCCTCGCCTTGGCGGGGGTTGTGGCTTTATGCACAGGTTAATTAGGTTGCCCTGGCGTGGCTTGGCGTCTACTGCGCGAGGTGTTGCAGATAGCTCACACCATCGGCAGCGCCAGCTAGGCGCAGGCCTTCACCGAGTGCCATAGCGGCACTGTCGGCCTTGGGCAATAGCAAGAACTCCGGTGCGCCCGGTGTGCGCAGCAACGACAGACGCGCATAAGGCAGACCGTTGTCCAGCAGTAACGCCATAAATGCCGCATCGCTCCATGCCTGCACCGGCATGGCCAGCATGTGATAGTGCTGTTGCAGCTCGGCAATGCCTGCGGGGTTGAGGCGGTAGTGGGTCAGCTCAGCGGGTAAGTTAATTTCCAGCCCGCGCACGCGTGCATAGGCGATGGCGCAAGCAAAGGCTTCTAGGTGTTGGTCTCCGCTCCAATAGATGCGCTCGCCTTGCCAACTGGCCTGACGCAAATTGATTGGCTCGCCCGCGAGAAAGCGTGGCAGCGCTAGGCTGATGGTCTTGATAAAGTCCTTGTAGCTGATGATGCGAATGCCTTTGCAGGCAGGGCTGCCGGCAAATTCTTCAAGGTTGGCGCAGCTCGGCAGATTGTCATCGGCGCAGCACAGGCCATTGATCTGCCGCAAATCGAAGGTCTGCAAGTGCACCAGTTGTCGTTCGACTAAGCGAGCAAGCACCGCATGGGCTTGCGCTTTGTCTTCCTGAACTGGGCCAGAGAGGGCATCGCGTGGTAAATCCACTAAGCGGTGCAAAGGTGGCGCAGCTTGCCACCAAATACTCTGCGCTGCAGGGGGCAACGCTTGGAACGGCAGACGCAAAACACTGGCGCGATCGAGAATCTGGCGACTGGCACGACCGGTAAAGCCCAAGCGATTTGCCAAGGCGGCCAAGCGTGCGCTCATGGAGTAGGGTTGTTCGGAGACACTCATAGAAGAATGCGAGCTCCCTGCGCGCGTCTATTCATTTGGCCGAGGCATGCGTTGACTACTCCCATACCTGCAGGCCAGAAGGCCACGCTGGTTGAACGCCGTGCTTGTGGCAGAATCGCCGAACTCATAACTAAGGTTGTCTCCATGCCTATCCTGATGCTGGATATTGCACTATCTGCAGAATCTTTGCGCGCGGTCTATCAGGGCCGAGCCAATCGAGTTTTGCTCAAGAGTCGTGACGGGCAACGGGTCAACTTAGCGGCCCATCACCTGCGTCCGTTTCTCACCCATGCCGGCATTTATGGCAGCTTTGCCTTGGAGTTTAATGGCCAGGGGCAGTTGTTGAGCCTGCGCCAGATCAACGGATAACCACTGCGCCTCGCCTGGCAGGCTGTGGGGCGGCTATAATCGCCGGCTTACCTTATGCGTCAATCATTGAGCCAAGCCTGCCCATGTATACCCTGGCCCGCGAGCTGTTGTTTTCCCTTTCCCCTGAAACTTCCCACGAACTGTCCATCGACCTGATCGGCGCTGGTGGCCGGCTGGGTCTCAATGGCCTGCTGTGCAAGGCGCCGGCTAAGTTGCCTGTACGCGTTATGGGGCTGGATTTTCCCAATCCGGTGGGGCTGGCAGCCGGTCTGGACAAAAATGGTGATGCCATTGATGGTTTTGCCCAGTTAGGTTTTGGCTTTGTCGAAATCGGTACCGTGACTCCGCGCCCGCAGCCGGGTAATCCTAAGCCGCGGCTGTTTCGCTTGCCTGAGGCTGAGGCGATCATTAATCGCATGGGTTTCAATAACCACGGTGTCGATCATTTGCTGGCGCGGGTCCACGCAGCCAAGTTCAAAGGCGTGCTTGGGATCAATATCGGCAAGAACTTTGACACGCCGGTTGAGCGTGCCGTGGACGATTACCTGCTGTGTCTGGACAAGGTTTACGCCCATGCCAGCTACGTTACGGTGAATGTCAGCTCGCCTAATACACCGGGCCTGCGCAGCCTGCAGTTTGGTGATTCGCTCAAGCAGCTGCTTGAAGCGCTGCGTCAGCGCCAAGAAGACCTAGCGGCTGAGCACGGCAAACGCGTGCCGCTGGCGATCAAGATTGCTCCAGACATGAGCGATGAGGAAACCGCACAGGTAGCGGCCGCCCTGATCGAGTCAGGTATGGATGCAGTGATTGCCACCAACACCACCTTGGGCCGCGAAGGCGTTACCGGCTTGAAACACAGCGATGAAGCCGGCGGTTTGTCCGGTGCGCCGGTGCGCGACAAGAGCACGCATATCGTTAAGGTGTTGGCTGCCGAGTTGGGCGGGCGCTTACCGATTATTGCCGTGGGCGGAATTACCGAGGGCAAGCACGCGGCGGAGAAAATCGCGGCAGGTGCCAGTCTGGTGCAAATTTATTCCGGCTTTATCTACAAAGGCCCGGCGTTGATCCGCGAAGCAGTTGATGCGATTGCGGCACTACCGCGCGGCTGAACTGAAAAGGGCTCCCTGAGGAGCCCTTCGTAAGCTACGCCCTAGCGGGGCGCGCTGATGGAATGAAGTCGGTGTGAAAACGAATTAACCGACCGCGTGCAGTTCATTGAGTCGATGGATGCCGGCGGTACCGGTCATGCCGGCCCAGTTGTCGCCGCGACCCTCTCGCCAGCCGTTAAGCCAAGCTTGGCGAACTAATGGGGCAGTGAATGGACAGAGTTCTTTAGACTTGCCATGAACGCCGTATTGATAACCACGCAAAAAAGCTTTTTCCATTGGATCACGCTTAAGTCTTCTCATAGGGTGTTGCCCTCATTGGTTGACTGTAATGTCCCTTTGGCCCCTTGCCGGGGTCAGACAGAGTTGCTTCTGTCGGTGTTGCCCGCTGCCGGCGTCGCGGGTTTATTGCTAGCCCCGTTGCGGAGCCAACTGGGTTGATTTCTAACCAAAGCGTCATGACCTGTGAATGATCGTTTTGTCATAAGAAGGCAATGTTTTTGTGAATGAGACCATAAGGTCAACTTCCGCCGAGCACTGATTCGAGGCTGCCCCTTGCAGGACGCGGCATAGCTGTACAGAGAAGGTAAACTGCGTACTTGCGGTTGGCGCTCTGACTAGGCTGCTTTATTCCGATGAAGGGTTCGCGCTGCGACGCTTCGTCACTTATTTTTGTTGGGCGTACGGTTTGCGTGCGCGACTGATTGCCTAAGGCACTGGAAACCCAAATGTCGGATCGTTACGAACTTTTTCTCACTTGCCCCAAAGGGCTGGAAGGGCTGCTTGTAGAAGAGGCTACCGGGCTGGGGCTGGAGGAAGTGCGCGAGCAAACCTCGGCGATCCGTGGCGTTGCTGATCTGCAGACGGCCTACCGCCTGTGCCTGTGGTCACGGCTAGCCAACCGCGTGCTGCTGGTGCTGGCACGTTTCCCAATGAAGGACGCCGAAGACCTGTATCACGGCGTGCTAGACGTCGAGTGGCACGATCACCTGTTGCCGACTGGCAGCCTAGCGGTGGAGTTCAGTGGCCAGGGTTCAGGTATTGATAACACGCACTTTGGCGCCCTCAAGGTCAAAGACGCGATCGTCGACAAACTGCGTGCCGCCAATGGCGACCGGCCGTCGGTGGATAAACTCAACCCCGACATGCGCGTGCATCTGCGCCTGGACCGTGGCGAAGCGGTGTTGTCGCTGGACCTGTCCGGTCACAGCTTGCACCAGCGTGGCTATCGCTTGCAGCAGGGTGCTGCGCCATTGAAAGAAAACCTTGCTGCGGCTGTGTTGATCCGTGCTGGCTGGCCACGTATCGCCGCTGCTGGTGGCGCACTGACCGACCCGATGTGTGGTGTGGGTACCTTCTTGGTTGAGGGGGCGATGATTGCCGCTGATATCGCGCCTAACCTCAAGCGCGAGCGTTGGGGGTTTTCTGCCTGGCTCGGTCACGTACCGGCCATCTGGCAGCGTTTGCATGAAGAGGCTACGGCGCGTGCCGAAGCCGGCCTGGCCAAGCCGCCGCTGTGGATTCGCGGCTATGAAGCTGATCCACGCCTGATTCAGCCAGGGCGCAATAACGTTGAACGCGCCGGGCTGTCGAATTGGATCAAAATCTACCAAGGTGAGTTGGCGACCTTCGAGCCGCGCCCAGACCACAATCAAACCGGCTTGGTGATCTGTAACCCGCCGTATGGTGAGCGTCTGGGCGATGAGGCCAGCTTGTTGTATCTCTATCAGAATCTTGGCGAACGCCTGCGTCAGACCTGCATGAACTGGGAGGCGGCGGTGTTTACCGGCGCCCCGGACTTGGGCAAACGCATGGGCATTCGCAGCCACAAGCAATATGCCTTCTGGAACGGCGCCCTGCCGTGCAAGCTGCTGCTGATTAAAGTGTTACCCGAGCAGTTCGTCACCGGCGAGCGTCGCACGCCTGAGCAGCGCCAAGTCGAGCGTGAGCAAATCGCCAGTGGCGAGGAACGCGTTGAGCCGGTGGTGCAAGAGCAGGCGCGTCTAAGCGAAGGCGGACAGATGTTTGCCAACCGCCTGCAAAAGAACCTCAAGCAGTTGGGCAAGTGGGCGCGCCGCGAAAGCGTGGAGTGCTATCGCCTGTACGACGCCGACATGCCTGAGTACGCCGTAGCCATCGACCTGTATGGCGACTGGGTGCACGTGCAGGAATATGCCGCGCCGCGCTCAATTGACCCAGAAAAAGCCCAATCACGACTGTTCGATGCGTTGGCCGCGATCCCGGTGGCGCTCGGCATCGACAAGAGCAAGGTGGTGGTTAAGCGCCGAGAGCGCCAAAGTGGCACCAAGCAGTACGGTCGCCAGGCGGCGCAAGGGCAGTTTATGGAGGTCAATGAGGGCGGCGTTAAGTTGCTGGTCAACCTCACCGACTACCTTGATACCGGCCTGTTCCTTGATCACCGCCCGCTGCGCTTGCGCATCCAGCGCGAGGCTGCAGGCAAGCGCTTCCTCAATTTGTTCTGCTACACCGCCACTGCCACCGTGCATGCGGCTAAAGGCGGGGCACGCACCACCACCAGTGTTGATCTGTCGAAGACTTATCTGGACTGGGCGCGGCGGAATCTGTCGCTCAACGGTTACTCGGACAAGAACCGTCTGGAGCAGGGCGACGTGATGGCTTGGTTGGAGGCCGATCGCGGCGAGTATGACTTGATCTTTATCGATCCGCCGACGTTCTCCAACTCTAAGCGCATGGAAGGGGTGTTCGACATTCAGCGTGACCATGTGCAGCTGTTGGATTTGGCCATGACTCGTCTAGCTCCCGGTGGTGTGTTGTATTTCTCCAATAACTTCCGCAAGTTCATCCTCGATGAAGGCTTGGCGGCGCGTTATGGCCTTGAAGAAATCAGTGCCCAAACCCTCGATCCCGATTTTGCCCGCAATCCTAAGATCCATCGCGCTTGGCGCCTGACGGCCAAGACTGGCAACGGGCCAGCATAGTCGCTAGAGTCGTCACTATAAGGGCACCCAGCAGGTGCCCTGTCTAGAGCGTTTGGTATGTTTTCAGTGGCGACTGTTCGGCAGCATCTTTCTCGTTATATCAGTGATAAAACATCGGCCTGGTTGATTGCAGTGTTCACTGCTGTGTGTGCCATTGGCCTGACAGTGTTGGTCGCTAGCGCGGCGCAAACGGTTTTCGAGCGGCAATTGCAGCAGCGTTTCAGTTGGGCTGTCAGCGCCCATGGCGATCTGCTGCAAATGCAGATTAATGAACGCAGCCAGGATCTTGATGCGGTGCGGCGATTCTTCAGCCTGAGCGATGTGGTTACGCGGAGCGAGTTTGCCGCCTATGCCAAACCGATGCTGCAGGATGCTTTGGCCGTAGCCTGGATGCCCAAGGTCGAAGATGCCCAGCGCCAAGCATTCGAAGCCCAAGCCAGCGCCGAGGCCGCTACGCCTTTTCGTATCCGCCAGTTGAACGAACGCGAGGAATTGGTCAGCGCCAGTCCCCGTCCCCGCTATTTTCCGCTGTTGTATATCGAGTCCAGTCGCCTGGTGAGCATGCCGTTCGGGCTGGATATGACTTCCCATCCAGAGCGTCGGCAAGTATTGCAGCGCGCTTTTGAGTCGGGTATGCCGGCGGCCTCTGCGGTGATGCAGTTAGTCGGTCCCGACAGTGCGCACCGCAGTGGCTTGTTGTTGGTGGCTGCAGTCTGTCCACAACGTCCCGAGCAACCGGCTTGCGAGGATTTGCGTGGCTATGTGATGGTTTCGCTGAGTTTGCGCGAGTTGATGGAGCCTGCCGGTAAAAACGACCCGCAAGCCAGTTTGGTGGTGGAACTGTATGAGGTGCTTGGCGAGACGCAGTCGCTGCTGTACCGCTCTGATGCGCACGCCGTAAACCAGGCGAATTTGCTCTCTACCCGTGAACTGGTTTTGGGCGGGCGTCATTACCATCTCAATATTCGGCCGACACTGGCGTTTGTGCAGGCCAATCGCTCGTCTGCGGTGCAGGTCATTCTGGTCGCTGGGGTGCTTCTCAGCCTGATGCTGGCGCTGTTGTTGTACAGCGTGGTGAGTCAGCGCCAGCGTGCGCAGACTCTGGTTCTCCAGCGTACCCGCGAGTTGCGCGAGCGCGAACGCGAGCTGCAGCTTAGTGAGAGACGCTGGAGCTTTGCCCTGGAAAGCAGCGGTGATGCAGTCTGGGATTGGGATGTCGAGACAGACAAGGTGTATTACTCACCAGCATGGAAACACATGCTTGGTTATGCCGATAAAGACATCGGTAATGACTTTGAAGAGTGGCGCTCACGCGTGCATCCGGCGGATTTGCCTGGCTGTGTACAGATATTTCAGCAACATTTTCTCGGCGTTTTACCGATGTTTCGCTGCGAAATTCGCATGCTCGACAAGGCCGGGTGCTGGCAGTGGATTCTCTCGCGCGGCAAAGTCATGGAGTGGCAAGCCGACGGAACCCCTAAGCGAGTGCTAGGAACCCATACGGATATTGCTGTGCGTAAGGCTAGCGAACTTGAGTTGGCTCGGGTCAATGGCCAGTTGCGCGGCTTACTGGATGCTGCCACTCAAGTCTCGATTATTGCCACTGATCTCAACGGCTTGATTACCACCTTCAACGAAGGTGCTGAGCGCATGCTGGGTTATCAGGCCGAGCAGCTAGTGGGCAAATACACCCCGGAAATTCTGCATTTACCCCATGAGCTGCTTGAGCGGGCGGCGCAGCTGAGCAAGACCCTGGGGCGTGCGGTACAAGGTTTTGAACTCTTTGCCCTGCAGAGCAATGCGCGCGGCCAGCACGGTGAAGGTGAGTGGACGTATGTGCGCCGCGATGGCAGCCAGATCAGCGTTAACCTGATCGTTACCGGTGTGTATGACGACGCCGATCAAGCCATTGGCTACCTAGGTATTGCCACTGATATCAGCGAGAGTAAGAAAATCCGCGAGGCGCTGCAGGCTCGTGATCGGTTGTTGGATAAGTTGACTCGGCATATTCCTGGTGCGCTGTTTCAGCTGCTGCAGAGCCCTGGCGGCCAGTCGTGTTTCCCTTATCTAAGTGTTGGGGTGGGGGATGTTTACGAGCTGGATGCTGAGACTTTGTGCGCCGATGCTGAACCCTTCTTCAAGCGCTTACATCCCGATGATGTGGATCGGGTAAAAGCCTCTATTCAGCGCTCGGCAGCCTTGCTCAAAGTTTGGCGTGATGATTATCGCGTGCTCTTGCCGCGCCAAGGCTTGCGCTGGGTGCGTAGCGAATCAACACCGGAGCGGTTGGGCAATGGCGACGTGCTGTGGCATGGCTATAGCTCGGACATTACTGGGCTAAAGCTGGTGGAGGAGGAGTTGAGTACGCTAGCCGTTACCGATGCGCTAACGGGGGCTTTCAATCGGCGTTATTTCCAGGAGCGTCTGGAAGGCGAAATCTCCCGGGCGCAACGCAACCGCGGCAAGTTGTCTCTGTTGATGCTGGATATTGACCATTTCAAACAGGTTAATGACCGCTTTGGCCATTCCTCCGGCGATCAGGTGCTAATCGAGTTCTGTCAGCGTTTGAGTCAGCGCTTGCGGCGGATTGACGTGCTTTGTCGCCTAGGCGGAGAGGAGTTCATTGTGCTCTGCCCAGATACTGATCAGGAGCAGGCCATGGCTCTGGCCAACGCCCTCTGGCAGGCCCTGCGTGGCGAGCCTATAGGCAGCGTTGGGGTGGTGACGGCCAGTTTTGGTGTGGCCGCTTGGGAGTGCGATGAAAGTGCTGACAGTCTGCTGCGCCGGGTCGATGAGGCCGTGTACGCAGCCAAGCATCGCGGACGTGATTGCGTACAGGCGGCCTTGCCGCGAGACTGATGTCCACTGGCCGCCAGCGGTGTGGCGGCCAGTATTTGGGTTCGCGCGTTGTTAGCGTTTCTGCTGGCGCAGGCCCAATAGCACTTGGTCGAGAATCGACGAGGCGCCCCATGGTCGCGGATGATTGAGAATGGCCACCACTACCCAGGTATTGCCCTTGGCGTCGCGGCTATAGCCGGAGATCGCTCGTACGGTATTCAGCGTGCCCGTCTTGATATGGCCTTCGCCCGCCAAGCCGGTGCGGCGCAGGCGTTTACGCATAGTGCCATCCATGCCTACCAGTGGTAGCGACGACATAAACTCTGCGGCATACGGCCCTTGCCAGGCGGCCTGCAACAGCGCGGCCATTTGCCGGGCACTGGTACGTTCTTGCCGCGATAAACCGGAACCGTTTTCGGCCACCAGCGGTGCCGGATTGATGCCCTTGCGCGTCAGCCACTGGCGAATCACCCGGTAAGCTGCTTTGGCATCGTCGGCGTCTTCTGCCGTACGAAACTGCGCCCCGATGGTCAGGAACAACTGCTGAGCCATGGTGTTGTTACTGTATTTGTTGATATCGCGAATGATCTCCACCAGATCTGGTGAGAAAGCGCGAGCCAGTAAGCGGGCCTTTGCAGGGACGTTATCGATACGGTCGACGCCTTGGATGCTGCCGCCCAGCTCCTGCCAGATGGCACGCACTGAGCCGGCGGCGTAGGCGGCGTGATCGAGCACGGCAATGTAGGTCTGACCACTGCAGCCGTCGTTAAGCTGGCCGCTGACCACTAAGTTAACGCTGCCGTCAGCCTGCTTGGCAGGGCTATAGCGTACGTCCGGCCAGCCAGGGCATTTACCAGCGGGCAGGGACTTGACCCTATTGTCGATGTGAATAGTCGCAATCGGTGGTTCGGCCGCGATACTGACCTTACCGCCTTCATTGCGGGCGATCATGCGTACCGACTTGAGATTGACTAGCAGGGAGTCCGGGCCGACTAGGAACGGCTTGCTGTCATCTTGGCCGTCGTCCTTGAAGGCCGTCAGTTGTGGCTGGACGAAGTGGCTGCGGTCCAGGACCAAATCACCAGTGATCTGTTTGACGCCGTTGGCGCGCAGGTCGCGCATCAGCAGCCAGAGTTTTTCCATGTTCAGCTTGGGGTCGCCGCCGCCCTTGAGGTACAGATTGCCCTGCAACACACCATCGCGCAGCACGCCGTCGGTGTAGAACTCAGTTTTCCATTGAAACGTCGGGCCTAGCAGTTCGAGAGCTGCATAGGTGGTTATCAGCTTCATGGTTGAGGCTGGATTAACCGCTACATCGGCGTTGACGATGGTTGGGATGTCAGTACCGCTCATCGGCAGCATCACCAGTGACAGGGCGCTGTTTTCGATCTTGCTGGCTTTCAAGGCTTGTTGGATCTTGGCCGGCAGTACGGTGTTGGTTGGTCCGGCGCTGGCCGGCAGAGCAACAGGCAGCAACAGCGTGACCAGGGCCAGATGACGAAGTGTTTTCACTAGAGGACTCGAAACAAGAAGAGAGGTCATGTCGCAGGGGGGGGGCCACTGCAGTTCGGCAAATGCTGTGCATTATGCCCCAACCATGCCGCCAAGGCGCAGACAGTCGGGCAGGCTCGTGGCTAAACTGGTAAAGTGTCGCGGCTGGTTTTTAGAATCGAAGAATTGTGAGGATTGTTGCATGGCTACTAACCGTTCCCGTCGTCTGCGTAAAAAACTCTGTGTTGACGAATTCCAAGAGTTGGGTTGCGAACTGACTCTGAACTTCAAGGCGGATCTGGATGACGCTGCTGTTGATGCCTTCCTCGATGCCTTCGTGACCGACGCTGTTGCCGCTAATGGTCTGGCTTATGTAGGCGGCGATGACTATGGCTTTATCTGCCTGGATAATCGTGGCTCGATCAACGAAGAGCAGCGCGCCAGCGTTGAAGCTTGGCTCAAGAGCCGTAGCGAACTGGCCGAGTTCACTCTCAGCCCGTTGATGGATGTTTGGTACCCGGAAAACCCGATTAATCCGGCCTAACTCCAAGCTGCCGGGCTGGCTTAAGCCAGTCCGGCAGTTGCCCCACGCCCCGCGTCACCTTCCCCGCTACAACTGTTGCTCAAGTGTTCAGACCTTTAAACATCATTCAGTTTGGCCAGCAGGCCTTGCTCGTCTACGTGGTCAATCTGTTCTGGTTGTAGAAAGCGCTGCCCGTACTCGCGGTAGATGCCGCTGCGCACAAATAGGTCAAACAGTTGGCTGTCGACGTGGGCGCTGTTGCACATGCCAATCATGATGCCAAGGGCCTCGGAAAGGGTTTTGCCTTTTTTGTAGGGTCGATCCACTGCGGTCAAGGCTTCAAAAGTATCGGCAATCGCCATCATCCTCGCCGGTAGGCTCATTTGCTCGCGCGTCAGGCGTTTGGGGTAACCGCTGCCGTCCATTTTTTCGTGATGACCGCCAGCGATTTCCGCGACGTTTTGCAGATGCGGCGGGAAGGGCAGGCGCTCGAGCATGCGGATGGTCTGCACGATGTGGTTGTTGATGATGTAGCGATCCTCGGTTGTAAGAGTGCCGCGGCCGATGCTGAGGTTGTACAGCTCGCCACGGTTGAACTTGTAGACCGGTACGTCGAGCTTGAAACCCCAAGGGTTATCAGCCGCCAGCTGCTCGTTGGCGGGGCGCTCAATAAGGTGTTCTAGGCGGTCTGCCAGTAGCTGTTCGTTGCAGGGCAGTGGCTGTGGCGGCGTGCGATTTTGCCGTTGGCTTTCTTCCCACGACACGCCAAGACGGTCGTCGAGGGTGCGGCTCCAGGTGCGGGTGGCAATCTGTTGCAGGCGTTGTTGGTCATCACTGGTCATGGCCTCGCCGCCCAGATTGCACTGGGCAACAAAGGCGAACTCGGCATCCAAGATTTGCAGTAATTGATCGCGTTGCTGCGCCTGCTGATCGGTATCAGCGCCGGCATTCAGGGCTTGCCAGTAGTTGATCCACACGTCGCGCTTGAGCACTTCAAAGCGCATGCGTATTTCATGGATGCGATCGTACAGGGTCTCCAGCTTGGTGGCTTTGTCGACCACGTACTCAGGAGTGGTGATCTTGCCGCAGTCGTGCAGCCAGGCGGCGATCTGCAGCTCTTCCCATTGCTCTTCGCTGGGTTGATAGGCACTGAAGGCCGGCGCTTCGCTTGCTGCTGCGGCGCGGGCCAGCATTAGGGTCAGCTCCGGCACACGCTGGCAATGACCGCCGGTATATGGGCTCTTGGCATCGATGGCGCCGGCCAGTAGCTGGATAAAGGCTTCCAGTAACTTCTTTTGCTGCTCCAGCAAGCGTTGGCTATCGATGCACAAAGCGGCCACCCCAGACACGGCCTCAACAAAGGCCACGCGCGCGGGGTGTTGCATATCCGGGTCGTCTTCGCCGGCCTCTTCATCGTGATGTAGCAACACCAGTACGCCGAGAGTGGCTCCCTGACGGTTGTGCAGGCCACAGCTGACCAGATGGGCGCGCGGGCTGTCGAGGTGCAGGAGGATATGTTGTAGAGGCCCTGCTTGGTCGTAGCCCAGCGAGGTCAACACTGTGGCGCCGCCAGCGGCAGGACCGGACAGCCAGTCGGGAAGGTTCTGGCCATGCTGGGTAAAGGGCTTGATACGCAGTGCATTGAGGTCTTGTTGCACGCCGTCGAGAATCAGCACCTGCGGAGTCAGCTGGCCGTTGTCCGGATCGCGCAGATAAAGCAGGCCGCCGGTGGCCTTGCCGATGCTCACGGTCTCCTCGAGCACCCGCTGCAACAAGCTATCGAAGCGTTTCTCCGCGGATAGGCTGGCGGCAATATCGAGGAAACTGGCGATTGTCTGTTTCATCCGATTCATGGCCATGGCCAAGCGATCAACCTCCAGCAGTGGCGAGCGGCCGCTGGCGGGTTTCTGGAACTCAAAGCGTTGAATCGCTTCGGCATCCAGCATTAAGGCGTGTAAGGGTTTGACCACGCTGCGTGAGGCCAGCCAGCCAATCGGAATACAGAGCAGTAGTGTCGTCAGCGTAATAAGCGCACCTTGCCAGCGAATCCGATAGGCATCGGCCAGCAGCTCGTCCTCTGGCACCATTAGCACAAGCTCCAGACCCTGCGGTCCGCCGTCACTCAATGCCGTGCGCGCGACGATCCAGTCGCGCTGGTTAAAGCGCAAACGTCCCTGCGGTGAACTGGCGCCTGGCGCCAATAGGGCCGCTAGCGGGGCGCTGAGGTCAGCCGCTTTGACCAGCTGGCTATCAACCACCAGTGGCGGGCAGTCGGGGTAGGCAATGGCGTTACCGCTGGGGTCCAGCAGTACGACTTCACTGCCGGGAGTGATCTTGTGTTTAGCCAAGGTGGCGCACAGGTTGCTTAGAGTCAGGTCGGCGCCCAGTACCACGTCGTTGCCGATCTGCCGGGCCAAGGTGGTGCCGACTTCGTGCGTGGAAAAAAACGCGTAGGGCGCGGTAGTGATCTGTGTTTGTTGTTCGCGCGCATTGACGTACCAGGTGCGCTGGCGTGGATCGTACTGCTCGACAGGCCTTTGGATGCGGCGCAGCAGATTGAGTTGCGCATCGAAAAACTGGTAGCTGGAATTGTTGTCGTTGGCGCTGCGATCAATCGACCACAGCTGAAAAGCCGCCTCGCTCGGCGCGTCGAACAGCTGGCGCTGTGCGTCGGTACGCAGTGGCCGCACCATCATAAAGTCGCCATCCGGGTAGCCAAGGTACAGCGAAGCGAGTTTGGGGTTGTCGCTCAGCGCTTGGGCAAAGGCAGGTAGCACTTGCTCTCGACCCTTGGCGTCGATCAGGCGGGTGTTGGGGTTGAGTGCTAACAGGTTAAGGACGTGGCGAATGGGGGTGTAGGTGTGATCTAGGTCGACCTGCATTTCCTGGCGGATGCGAGTGAAGAGCTGTTCGCTACTGGAGAGGATGATGTGACTGGTTTGCTGGTAATTGAACACGCCAACCACTGCGCCACTGCTGAGCAACAACAGCGTAAACAAAATGCTGATATGCACGTAGAGAGGAAAGCGGCGGATGTTGTTGGGATGGCGTTTGCTCATCGTGCAAGACTTCCGATTCTGGCAAGGATGCCAGCAGCATAGATGGCTATGACCTTAAGCGTCAGCCGGGCTGTGGTTCAGCCCGACGATTAAATACGCTTAGACCGGGCTGGAGCGGCCGGTCATTTCGCGGGCCATTTCGGTGGCGTAGCTGTCGGTCATGCCGCCGATGAAGTCGATCATGCGCAGGAACGAGATGTACAGCGGCCAATGCGGGTCGGGTGCGTTGTTGCCGAGCAGGTCGAGAATGCGGCGGTTTTTGAACGACGGTGTACGTCCACCATGTTGTTCCAAGGCTGCGCCACAGAACGCGTTGAGAAGGATTTCCAGGGTGGTGTAAGCACCGATCTCATGCAGCGTTTTGCGTTTGTCCTGGAAGATTTTTGCCCGTGCCATCGCCTTGGCTTGTAACACGCAGCGCTTGGCTGGGCCGTGCATGTGCTCGACCAAGTCGCCTTCTAAGGTGCCAGCCAATAACGCGTGCTGTTGCTCGAAAAAGGCCTCGGCAGCGGCATTAGTCAGGTGTTCAATGGCCTTGCCGCGCAATATCGCCAGCTTGCGCCGACGCGAATCGTTCGGCCCTAATTGCCGATAGGTTTCCGGTAAATCGTCGCCGACTAGGTCAAGCAGCAGGGCTTCCACTTCGCTGTATTCCAGCAAGTCCATTTCCAGACCGTCTTCCAAGTCGATCAGGCCGTAGCAAATATCGTCGGCGGCTTCCATCAGGTACACCAGCGGGTGGCGGCCCCAACGCTGGTCTTCAAGCTGCGGCAATCCGAGCTTGCGCGCGATCTGCTCCAGCAAGGGCAACTCGCTCTGGTAGCAACCGAACTTGTGCTTCTTGTAGCCAAGCGCTTCGGCGTGACGGGCGGTCCAAGGGTATTTAAGGTAGGTGCCGAGGGTCGCATAGGTCAGCCGCATACCGCCGTCGAACTGGTGATATTCCAGCTGAGTGAGCACGCGAAAGCCCTGAGCGTTACCCTCGAAGCTGAGAAAGTCGCCGCGTTCGGCCTCGTTCATCGCGTCCAGCCAACCGCGTCCGGCCGCCTGCTGAAACCAGTGACGTATCGCGTCTTCACCGGAGTGACCGAACGGCGGGTTACCGATGTCGTGGGCCAAGCACGCCGACTGCACGATCATGCCCAAGTCCGCCGGGGCGCACCAAGACGGCAGGTCGTCGCGCAGTACTTCACCCACACGCATCCCCAGCGAGCGCCCAACGCAGCTGACTTCCAGCGAGTGGGTCAGGCGCGTGTGGATGTGATCGTTACTGGATACCGGATGCACCTGAGTCTTACGGCCCAGGCGGCGGAAGGCGCCAGAGAAGATGATGCGGTCGTGGTCTTTGTGGAACGGACTGCGGCCTAATTCATCGGCGCTGTGCACCGGTTTGCCAAGTCGTTCGCGGTTAAGCAGGGTTTGCCAATCCAAAGCTGATCCTCGCCAATGCGTGGCTAATGAAGCGTTAGCTTGGGTGTTGCCAAGGCGCGCTGCAAGCCCTGGCCGCCGGCAAATCAGGCGTCTCTGACGCAGAGGGACACTTGGCGCGTTAACTGGTGGGTTGGACCTTGCTCAATTGGTGTCTTTTGCTTGGCAGGCCGCTGTACTGCCAGCCAGTTGCGCTAATTCCCTGTGATACACTCGCACCCCGCGCGGATTAACGATTTCTCAAGGAAAAACATGACGTTCAAGGCACCGGACAGCCTCGCCGAGCAGATTGCTCAGCACCTGGCCAAGCGCATTATTCGCCGGGAGCTCAAGGAAGGTGAGCGCATTCAGGAGATCAAGGTCACCCAGGCGCTGAATGTCAGTCGCGGCTCGGTGCGCGAGGCCTTGCTGATTCTTGAACGCCGCCACTTGATCGTCATTCTGCCGCGCCGTGGCGCCCATGTGTCCGAGTTAACCGCGCAGCATGTGAGCAGTCTCTACGAGCTGGTCATCGCCCTGTACATCATGCTGGCCCATGCAGTAGCGCGTCATTGGCGGCGCGAAAGCGAGCTGCAGGGGTTCATCAACATCCAGCAGCAAATGCTTGAGTGCTTGCAGCGTGACGACATCGACGGCTTTGTTGAGAGCAGTTTCGACGTGATGCGTGCGGCTTTTCCGTTTGCCAATAACCTGTATTTGCAGGAAACCCTGGAAAATCTGCTGCCGGCCATGAGTCGCACCTATCACTTGGCGTTGGAGCAGCGCAAAGGTGAGATGAACCAGTTCGTCAGTACCTTCGCCAGCCTGTTGCAAGCCATTATTGCCCGCGACGAAGTGGCTGCCAGCGCGGTGCTGAATGCCTATGGCGCACACAACCGCGCGCTGGTGCTCGCTGCACTGGCTGAGCGTTAAGTCAGCATGCGCCTCAAATGCATCAAGCTGGCTGGGTTTAAGTCGTTCGTCGACCCCACCACCGTCAACTTTCCCAGCAATATGTCGGCCGTGGTCGGTCCTAACGGCTGTGGTAAGTCTAATATCATCGACGCGGTGCGTTGGGTGATGGGCGAAAGCTCGGCGAAGAATTTGCGTGGCGAGTCGATGACCGACGTCATCTTCAACGGCTCCACCAGCCGTAAACCGGTCAGCCAAGCTTCTATTGAGTTGGTGTTCGACAACAGCGACGGTACCTTGTTGGGCGAGTACGCCAGCTATGCGGAAATTTCCATCCGCCGTCGGGTGACCCGCGACAGCCAGAACACCTATTTCCTCAACGGTGTGAAGTGCCGGCGCCGCGACATTACCGACATCTTTCTTGGTACCGGTTTAGGTCCGCGCAGCTACTCGATCATCGAGCAGGGAATGATCTCCAAGTTGATCGAGGCCAAACCCGAAGACCTGCGCAATTTTATCGAGGAAGCGGCGGGCATCTCCAAGTACAAGGAGCGCCGCCGCGAGACCGAGAACCGCATTCGTCGCACCCACGAAAACCTTGCGCGCCTGAGCGACCTGCGTGAAGAGTTGGAGCGGCAACTGGAGCGCCTGCAGCGTCAGGCCCAGTCCGCCGAGAAATATCAGGAATACAAAGCCGAAGAGCGCCAGCTCAAAGCGCAGTTGGCGGCCTTGAAGTGGCAGGGTCTGAATGAGCAGGTCGGTCAGCGTGAGGCGGTGATTGCTAACCAGGAGATCGCTTTTGAAGCGCTGGTAGCCGAGCAACGCAATGCCGATGCCAGCATCGAGCGACTGCGCGACGGCCATCACGAGCTGTCAGAGCGCTTCAACCTAGTGCAGGGGCGCTTTTATTCCGTGGGCGGTGATATTGCCCGCGTTGAGCAAAGCATCCAGCACGGCCAGCAGCGCTTGCGTCAGTTGCAAGATGACCTGCGTGATGCCGAACGCACCCGTCAGGAAACTGAGTCGCATTTAGGTCATGACAGCACGTTACTGGCGACTTTGGGTGAAGAGCTGGCGCTGCTCGAGCCAGAGCAAGAATTAACCAGTGCTGCCGCCGAAGAAGCCGCCGCCGCGCTGGAAAACGCCGAAGGCGCCATGCACGGCTGGCAGGAGCAATGGGACGGTTTCACTCAGCACTCGGCCGAGCCACAGCGCCAAGCCGAAGTGCAGCAGTCACGCATTCAGCAGCTCGAACACAGCCTAGAACGCTTGGCTGAGCGTCAGCGGCGGCTGGCCGAGGAGCGTCAGCAACTGGCAGACGACCCTCAGGAGGCCGCCATTCTGGCTCTCGGCGAGCAACTGGCCCTCAGTGAGTTGAGTCTGGAGGAGCTGCAGGCAGCCGAACAATTGCAGGTTGATGGGCTGGAGCAGCTACGCGGTCAACTGCTGCAAGCGGGTCAGGCACAGCAGCAAGCGCAGGGCGAGTTGCAACGTTTACAGGGGCGCCTTGCCGCCCTTGAGGCACTGCAGCAGGCCGCGCTTGATCCGGGTAAGGGCACGGCCGAATGGCTGCGTGAGCAACAGTTGAGCAATCGCCCGCCGCTGGCCGCTGGCTTGCGGGTTGAGGCTGGTTGGGAGCTGGCGGTGGAAACCGTGCTGGGCGCCGACTTGCAGGCGGTGCTGCTGGAAGATGAGCAGCAGCTCGGTCGTCTCGATTTGAATAGCTTCACTCAGGGTGATTTGCGCTTGGCGCTGCCAGCTCGTGGCGGCGTGCGAGTGCCCGGCAGCTTGCTCGACAAGGTTGAGGCCAGTGTTGATCTGGCCCCTTGGTTGGCCCAGGTCAAACCGGTGCAGTCCCTGCAAGTTGCCTTAGAGCAGCGCGGCCAGCTGGCTCCCGGCGAGAGCTTAATTAGCCCCGATGGGTATTGGGTCAGCCGGCACTTTTTGCGCGTGCGCCGTGCCGAAGCTGCCGAGAGCGGAGTGCTGGCTCGTGCGCAAGAGTTGGAGCGCCTGCATGCTGAGCGCGATGAGCTGAGCGCGCGCCTGGCCGATTTGGATGAACAGCTGCAACAACTGCGCGAAGCTCAGCGTTTGCAAGAGCAGGCCCGTGAGCAACAGCGTCGTTCGTTGCAAGACCAAGCCCGCCAGTATGCTGAGCTCAAGGCGCAGCTGTCGGCCGTGCAAGCCAGGGCCGAACAGCTAAGCCTGCGCCGTCAGCGCCTAGAGCATGAATTGCACGAGTTAACTGAACAGCGCGAGCTGGAGCAGGAGCAATTGGGCGAGTCACGCCTGCATCTGCAGGATGCGCTAGACGCCATGGCCGCCGACACCGAGCAGCGCGAGCGCCTGTTGGCCGCACGCGATGGCTTGCGTGAGCGTCTTGACCGCATCCGCCAAGAGGCCCGCCAGCACAAAGATCACGCCCATCAATTGGCCGTGCGCTTGGGCTCATTAAAAGCTCAGCACGACTCGACCCGCCAAGCCTTAGCGCGTTTGCAGCTGCAGGCCGAGCGTCTGCACGAGAAGCGCGAACAGCTCAACCTGAATCTGGAAGAAGGCGAGGCGCCGCTGGAAGAGCTGCGCATGAAACTCGAAGAACTGCTCGACAAGCGCATGGCCGTGGAAGACGAGCTGAAGTTTGCACGCCTAGGGCTCGAAGATGCCGACCGTCAGTTGCGTGACGCGGAAAAGCGCCGCACTCAGGCCGAACAGCAGGGCCAGTTACTGCGCGGCCAACTGGAACAACAGCGCCTCGAATGGCAGGCCTTGAATGTGCGGCGCAAAGCCCTATTCGATCAGCTGCAGGAAGACGGTTATGAGCTGCATAGCGTGCTGGCAACCTTGCCGGGCGACGCCACTGAGAGTGCCTGGAGCGACGAGTTAGAGCGCTTAGCCGCACGCATTCAGCGTCTAGGGCCGATCAACTTGGCGGCCATTGACGAGTATCAACAGCAATCCGAACGCAAGCGCTACCTCGATGCGCAGAACGCCGACTTGGTCGAGGCGCTGGATACCCTGGAAAACGTCATCCGTAAGATCGATAAAGAAACCCGCAACCGCTTCAAGGAAACCTTCGATCAAATCAACGGCGGCCTGCAGGCGCTGTTCCCCAAGGTTTTCGGTGGCGGCAATGCTTATCTGGAACTGACCGGCGAAGACCTGCTGGACACCGGCGTGAGCATCATGGCGCGCCCGCCCGGCAAGAAAAACAGTACCATTCATTTATTATCCGGTGGGGAGAAAGCTCTGACGGCGCTGGCGCTGGTATTTGCCATCTTTCAGCTCAATCCGGCACCCTTTTGCATGCTCGATGAGGTGGACGCGCCGCTCGACGATGCCAACGTCGGCCGCTATGCGCGGCTGGTTAAGGAGATGTCGGCGACGGTGCAGTTCATCTATATCACCCACAACAAGATCGCCATGGAAATGGCCGATCAGCTGATGGGCGTTACCATGCACGAGCCCGGTTGCTCGCGCTTGGTGGCCGTGGATGTCGAACAAGCACTGGCAATGGTTGAGGCCTGAAGCGACAGACGGTGTAAAGTTGTCTTTTGTCGTGCTAGCTTAACGCCAACTTTTTGTTACGCGTGGGAAAACGCCAGCCAGAACATGGGCTTGGCACCACGTTGAGATTATTGCCGCAGGGCTTAGATGGCTTTGCGTTCATCACTTTTTTAGTCGGGGTCACAGAATTACATGGAAATCGGTCTGCGCGAGTGGCTGATCGTCATCGGCATCATAGTTATCGCCGGTATTCTTTTTGATGGCTGGCGCCGGATGCGCGGTGGCAAGGGCAAGCTTAAATTTAAGTTGGATCGAAATTTCTCTGGCATGGATGACGATGTCAGCACCGGCGACCCTGAGTTGCTGGGGCCAGCACGTGTGCTGGATCGCCAGAACGAACCGCGATTGGATGAAGATCTGCCGTCCATCAGCGCTGGCGAGCTTAATCGTCGTCGTTCCGGTGAGCCGAGTCAGGGTGATTTGAAGCTGGATGAGCCAGTGCCAACCTTGCTGACGCCGGTGGATGACGGTGAGAAGAAGCGCAAGGTCGAGGCTGAGGAAGACAGCAAAGACCTGCCGCCGGTTGAGGAAGTGCTGGTGATTAACGTTGTTTGCCGTGATGAAGGCGGCTTCAACGGCCCTGCCTTGTTGCAGAGCATTCTGGAAAGCGGGCTGCGCTTTGGCGAGATGGATATATTCCACCGCCACGAAAGCATGGCCGGCAATGGCGAGGTACTGTTCTCCATGGCTAACGGCGTCAAACCGGGCACCTTCGATCTGGACGACATCGACCTGTTCAGCACGCGCGCGGTGAGTTTCTTCCTCGGTATGCCCGGTCCGCGCCATCCCAAGCAGGCTTTTGATGTGATGCTGGCAGCGGTACGCAAACTGGCCCACGAATTGAACGGCGAGCTGAAAGATGACCAGCGCAGCGTAATGACCGCGCAGACCATCGAGCATTACCGCCAGCGTATTGTTGAGTTTGAGCGTAAGCACATGCTGCCCAGACGCTGAGTCGCGCGCTGAGCTGAACCTGTGATAAGTACAAAGAGCAGCCTCGGCTGCTCTTTGCGTTTTTGAGAGTTACCGCCATGACCACTGATAGCACTAGCGCCGCCGAGCGCATTCTTACCCTGCGCGCCGAGCTGGATGGGCACAACCAGCGTTACTACGTGCTCGACCAACCGAGCATTCCTGATGCCGAATACGACCGTTTGTTTCGTCAGTTACAGGCCCTAGAAACCGAGCACCCTGAGCTGGTTACGGCGGATTCGCCGACCCAGCGTGTCGGTGGTGCAGCGCGTGCCGGCTTCAGCGAAGTCCGCCATGAGGTGCCAATGCTCAGTCTCGGCAACGCGTTTGCCGAAGCCGACATGTTGGATTTTGATCGGCGTGTGCGTGACGGCCTAGCTGATGAATTGCCTCCGGGCGATCTGTTTGGTGGCGGTGTTGAGGTTGAGTATGTGTGTGAGCCCAAGCTTGATGGGTTGGCCGTCAGCCTGCTGTATGTGCAGGGGCAGTTAGTGCGTGGTGCAACCCGTGGCGACGGCAGCACTGGCGAAGACATCAGCGCCAACGTGCGCACTGTGCGCAATATTCCGCTGAAGCTACAGGGCAGTGATTGGCCGGCCGTGCTGGAGGTGCGCGGTGAGGTGTTTATGGCCAAGGCGGGTTTCGATGCCCTCAACCAGCGTCAGCTGGAGAGCGGCGCCAAGCCCTTTGCTAACCCGCGCAATGCGGCTGCCGGCAGCCTGCGCCAGCTCGATTCGAAAATCACAGCCGGCCGGCCGCTAACCTTCTGCTGCTACGGCATCGGCCAAGTGGAGGGCGAACTGCCGGACACACAACTGGGCATTCTGCATGCGCTGCAGGCGTGGGGTGTGCCGATCAGCTCAGAGCTGTACCTGGCGCGTGGTATCGACGCTTGTTTGGCCTACTACCAGCGCATTGGCGCCAAGCGTGACGCCTTGCCTTATGAGATCGATGGTGTGGTGTTCAAGGTCAATAACCTGGCCTGGCAGCGCGAGCTGGGGTTTCGTGCCCGCGAGCCGCGTTGGGCTATCGCGCATAAATTCCCGGCCATGGAAGAGCTGACCGAGCTGCTGGATGTGGAGTTTCAGGTTGGACGCACGGGCGCGGTAACCCCGGTGGCGCGCCTAAAACCGGTGAAAGTCGCCGGCGTGATGGTGGCTAACGCGACCTTGCACAACATGGATGAAGTGGCGCGCCTGGGCCTGATGATCGGTGATACGGTGATCATCCGCCGCGCCGGCGATGTGATTCCGCAGGTGGTGCAAGTAGTGCTAGAGCGGCGCCCAGCCGATGCGCGCGCGGTGCAGATTCCCGCGTGCTGCCCGGTCTGTGGCTCGCACGTTGAGCGCACCCAGTTGGTCAAGCGCAGCAAAGGTAAGGAGTCGTTTAGCGCAGGTTCCATCTACCGTTGCGTTGGCCGCTTGGCCTGCCAAGCGCAACTCAAACAGGCGATTATTCACTTCGTTTCACGCCGCGCCATGGACATCGATGGTCTTGGCGAGAAGAGTGTCGAGCAGCTAGTGGATTTAGGTTTGGTGCGCTCACCGGCTGATTTGTACAGCCTGCAGTTTGAGCAGTTGATGGCCCTAGAAGGTTTTGCCGAACTGTCGAGTAACAACCTGCTGGCGGCGATCGAAAACAGCAAGAAGCCGGAATTGGCGCGCTTTATTTTTGCCCTCGGAATTCCCGATGTTGGCGAAGAAACAGCCAAAGTCTTGGCGCGCTCCTTGGCCTCGCTTGAACGCATCAAGCAAGCATTGCCCGAGGTTCTGACCTACTTGCCAGACGTCGGTCTGGAAGTGGCTTATGAGATTCATGAGTTTTTCAGTGATGCGCACAATCAGAGTGTGATCGAGCAACTTAGCCGCGTGCTGGATATTCAAGGGCAGGGCGAGTTGGGCGCGGAGTTTGCGGCTTGCACCACCTTGGCCAGCTTACTGGACAAACTGCATATAACGTCGCTCGGCCCTACCGGGGCGAAAACCCTGGCGGCCAAGTTTGCTGAGTCGTTACAGCAGGTGTTGGATGCCGATTGGTTAGACCTGCGTCAAACCCTGAGTGAGAAGCCCGCCAACGCCGTGCGCGAGTTTTTTAGCGTGCCTGAGCACCGCGAGCGCGCACTGAAAATCGAAGCGCAGTTACGTGACTTTGGTATGCACTGGGACAGCGAAAAACGCGTGGTGGCCGGGCTGCCGCTGGCTGGCCAAACGTGGGTGCTGACCGGCACGTTGGAGCTGATGAGCCGTGATCTGGCCAAGCAAAAGCTTGAAGCTCTAGGCGCTAAGGTGGCAGGTTCGGTGTCGGCTAAGACTCACTGTGTGGTGGCCGGGCCGGGTGCCGGCTCGAAGCTGGCGAAGGCCAGTGAGCTGGGTCTGCGGGTGTTGGATGAGGCAGGCTTTGTGGCGCGGCTGCAAGCATTGGGCGTTACGCCTTGAGCCGGCGGCTCAGGGCGTAAGCGTTACCGCTGAATGCTTAGTTAATCGCGTCGGTCAGGGCTTTGGCCGGCACAAACTTGACCACATTCTTGGCGGCGATTTCGATAGTTTTGCCCGTTTGTGGGTTGCGCCCGCTGCGCGCTGGACGTGCGGTTACTTTGAGCTTGCCGATGCCAGGCAGGGTGATTTCATCGTTGTTTTCCAGGGCGTCACTGACGATTTCGCTGAGTTGCTCCAGCAGGGCACGAACTTGCGCCTTGGGTGCGTCAACGGTCTCGGCGAGGTCGGTGATCAGTTGGTCTTTGCTGATGGCCATGGGTGCTGCTCCTTTGCTAGATAGGTTTTTCCTGGTCAGGCCGGCACGCTAGCACAGATGCGCGTCAGGCTGAATGCTCAGGATGTCGCATGTCGACGCCGGTACTGATGCGGCGGTAAGCCTTTCCAGCGTTTGAACGCGTGGGTGAAGTTTGACACTTCGCCATAGCCCAGGCGTTCGGCAATCTCTTCTAAGGTCAGGCCGCCGGTGGCGAGCAATTCCTCGGCCAGGGTCTGGCGCACCTCCTCCAACAGCAGGCGAAAGCTGCTGCCTTCCTCGCTCAGGCGTCGGCGTAGGCTGCGGGTGCTGGTGTGCAGTTGGGCGGCGATTTCATTCATGTCCGGTAAGCGTCCGGGTCTGCCGAGTAAGCGGGTGCGAATTTGTCCGGCCAACCCAGAGCGTTCACGTCGGCGCGTGAGGAGGCTGTGGCACTGCACTTCACAATCGTGGGCGACCTGCGGATTAGCGCCGGGTAAGGGCAGGTCGAGTAGTTGCTGCGCCAAGACGAAGCGGTTCTGCGCCTGGCCGAACAGCGGCTCGACACCATAGTGCTCAAGCGTGCGGCTGTTATCGGCGGGGGCTGGCATGCGTAACTCGATGCGCTTGAAGGGCAGTGTCTGGCCGAGCAAGTCACGTTGAATCCTGAGCATACCGGCGATGTCGCGCTGCAAGATAAAGTCGCGCACGGGCAAGGGGATGTCTTGGTCGTCCAACAGCAGATGGATTTCATCGCCGTGTTCTTCCAGCTGCATGCGGCAGAACGCAAATGTCAGATCGAGGTAGCGCAAGCCCATGCTGGTGGCGCTGCGCAGAGTCGGGCAGCTAAGCAGGGCGAACCCCCAAATACCATAGGTGCTGAGGTGATAGCGCTGGCCCACCAGTAGGCCGAGGTCGGGGATGTGGCCGAGGGCCTTCACCAGATTGCCGATCAGAATCAGCTCCTGGCTGGCGTCAATTTCACTGGCGGGGTCGCCCAATTGGCTCAGGGTCAGGCCGCTGCCAGCCAAACACTGCTCAATTTGCAGACCTTGATCCAAGCCGAACTGGGTTAATAGTTGCGCGCTGATGATGCTGCGTCGTCCCGGCCAGTGGCCGGAAGATGGAGGCGTTAAATTGTTCGACATATTGGCCGCAATTCACAATTGTTGGCCGACTATGCCATAACGTGCCGCTGTGCCGCCACGTAGTATGTGGCGCACTGCCTATGGTTTACGGGACTCACAATGACAACTAATTCCCCTGCAGGCGCGCCACTGTGCGTGCTGATTATTGGCGCTGGTTTTGCTGGCGTGGGTTTAGCCATCCAGTTAAAAAAACAGGGCATTGATGACTTTCTGATTCTGGAAAAAGCCTCCTCCGTCGGCGGCACCTGGCGCGATAACCATTATCCAGGTGCCGCCTGCGATGTGCCGTCCCATCTGTATTCGTTCTCGTTCGAGCCAAAGACTGATTGGACGCGTAAGTTCGCCCCGCAGGCGGAGATTTTTGCTTATATCCAGCAGTGTGTGGACAAACATCAGCTGGCCAGCAAGATCCGCTGCAACAGCGAGGTGGCCAGTGCCGAGTTCGATCAGGCTAGCGGCTTGTGGCAGGTCATCGACAAGGATGGCAAGCACTATCAGGCGCATGCGCTGGTCAGTGCTTGCGGTCAGCTCAATCAGCCGGCCTATCCAAAGATTCCGGGGCTAGAGAGCTTTGTGGGCGAAGCCTTCCACTCGGCGCACTGGAACCATGCCTATGATCTGACCGGCAAGCGGGTGGCGGTAATCGGCACCGGCGCCAGCGCGATCCAGTTTGTGCCGGAAATCGTCCCCAAGGTGCAGCACCTAACGCTGTTTCAACGCAGTGCCGCCTATGTCATCAGCAAACCAGACCGGCCGTATAAGCGCTGGGAGTTGGCCTTGTTGCGCCGCTGGCCGTGGCTGCAGCAACTCGACCGTGGCCTCAAGTATGTACAGCACGAAGTGCGCGCCTTGGCTTTTATTCACTTTCCGGCGCTGATGAAGCTGTTCCAGCTCAGCTTTCAACGCCATTTGGCTGCGGCCATTAGCGACCCTGAGCGCCGCCTTCAGTTGCAGCCGGACTACCCGCTAGGCTGTAAGCGCATCTTAATCTCCAACAACTACTTCCCAGCGCTGGCGCAAGCCAATGTGACGATCGTCAATCAGGCCATTCAGGCCATCACCCCGCACGCGGTAGTGACGGCCGATGGTCGTGAGCATCCTGTGGATGCGCTGATTTATGGCACTGGTTTTGCCGCCACTGATTTTCTTGCACCGATGCAAATCAAGGGGCTGAACGGTATTGATTTGAATCAAGCCTGGCGTGACGGCGCCGAAGCCTACAAAGGCATCAGCGTCAGCGGCTTTCCTAATTTGTTTCTGCTTTATGGCCCGAATACTAACCTTGGCCATAACTCGATCTTGTATATGTTGGAAAGCCAATTTGCCTATGTGCTCAAGTGTTTACAGGCACTGCAGCAGAAGCGTCTGCGGACGATGGATGTGAAGCCGCAGGTACAGCAGCGTTTTAATCAGCATTTGCAGCAGGCTATCCGCCATTCGATCTGGGACCAGGGCTGCACCAGTTGGTATAAAAACGCCGCCGGCAAAAACACCAATAACTGGCCAGGGTTCACCTTTACCTATCGGCAACAGACCCGCCGCTTGGAGCTTGCTGACTATGACTGTACCCGCTGAGTTTATTGCACCGGCCCTGAGCCAACCGCTGCTACGTGGTTTTTTGCGCGGCGTGCTGCGTGTGTTGTTTCGTGGCTTGGTGCGCCCGCCGATGCCAATTGCCGCGCAGCGCACGATTATTCGTTTGCTCACGGCCGCCACTTTGGCACCGCGTGGTATCAGTCGCACAAACGCTAGTTTGGCTGGGCGGCCGTGTGAGTGGCTGCGACCTGCCGACGAGCGTGGCCGCGTGTGTTTGTATCTGCATGGCGGCGCCTATGTGATTGGCTCGCCCGCGACCCACCGGGCGGTTACGTGCAGCTTGGCCAAGCTCGGTAAATTGGCGGTGTGTGCCATCGATTATCGCTTGGCCCCCGAGCATCGCTTCCCGGCGCCAGTGGAAGATGCGGTGGCGGCCTATCAGGCGCTGCTGGCCATGGGCTATCAGGGTAAGAACATCGTTATTGGCGGGGATTCGGCGGGTGGGAATCTGGCCCTGGTCACTGCGTTGCGTGTGCGTGAGTTAGGCCTGCCGACTCCCGGTGCGCTGGTGTGTTTTTCCCCAGTGACCGATTTAAGTCGCAGCCAACTGCACACGCCGCCAGCCGGTGATCCGCTGCTTAACCCCGCGTGGATCGAGCAGGCGATGGGTTTGTACTGTCCAGTAGGAATGGATCGCCAAGATCCGCGATTGTCGCCGCTGTTTGCTGATTTAGCCGGCTTGCCGCCACTGTTGATTCAGGTGGGTGAAGATGAGTTGTTGCTCAACGACAGCCTGCGCTTTGCCGAGAAGGCCAAGGCCGCCGGAGTCAGCGTGCAGTTGGAGGTGTATCCGGGGCTTTGGCATGTGTTTCAAACCCATGTAGGCGTGCTCAAAGCCGCCGACTTTGCTTTCGTGCGAGTGGTTAATTTTCTGCAGGCACAGGGGTTTTAAATGGACAATATCCTGATTACGGGCGCCGCCTCGGGTATTGGTGCGGCTACGGCGCGTTTGTTCCATGCGTACGGCTGGAAAGTGGGTTTACTCGATATTAATCACGGTGCATTGGCCAGCTTATCGGCTGAGCTAGGTGACGCCTGGTATAGCCCGTTGGATGTGGCCGATGCGAGCGCTGTGCAGGACGCACTTAAGCGCTTTACTGCGGTGCATAACGGCCAGTTGCGGCTGCTGTTTAACTGCGCCGGCATCCTGCGCTTCGGCCATTTTGAAGCGATCGAGCTGACCGAGCACGTGCGCATTCTGCAAATCAACGTGCTTGGCCTGCTACAGATGACCCATGCCGCGTTTCCTTATCTTAAAGCCACGGCTAATGCTCAGGTGATCAACATGAGTTCGGCGTCGTGCGTATACGGTACGCCGCATATGGCCAGTTATTCGGCCTCGAAGTTTGCCGTGCGCGGGCTGACGGAGGCGCTGGAGTTGGAGTGGCGGCGTCACGGCATTCGAGTTGGTGATCTGATGCCACCGTTTGTGCGTACCTCGATGGTCAGTAGCCAGACGTTCGAGCCGCCCGCACTGCGTCATTTGGGCGTTAATATGCAAGCTGATGAGGTGGCTGCAGCCGTCTGGCAGCAAGCGCAGGGTTCGGCGGTGCATCGCCCGATCAGTGCACGCTTTAAGCTGATGTACTGGTCGTCGCAGCTTTCACCGGCTTGGATTACCCGGGCAATCATGGGCTGGTTAAGCCGCGAGAAGTGACAAGTGCGTGGCGCTGGGCTACATGTTCAATGTGGCTCGCGCATTAAGGCGACTCTCGCAGAGCTACAGGGTGATTGATGTCTACTCAATGAGGGGTACCAATCCATGTCCATGAGCGATTCGCAATCTAACAGCGGCAACCTGTTACAGCGTATGAAAGAGGGCGGTTTTGATTTCGCTCGTATTCATGCCATCGAGTTCTACGCCATTTTCCCTGACGAGGAGCGGGCTCGGCTGGTGGCGCAAAGTTTTCGCGGCGAGTCGTTGAATACGCAAATCAATCAGCGCGACGAAGGCGTTTGGCATTTACAAGTGAGCAAGGTGATGTACGCCAGTCATGCCGGTATTGATGATTTTGAGCAGGGTTTGGAAACCCTGGTGGTGCCGCTTGGCGGGCGGCTGGAAGGGTGGGGTGTACTGCAGGAGCATCCCCGTCGGTAGGCTTTAAATTAGCATCGCGCTTAACCCCGCCAGCTGGCCGCAACGGTCGTTGGCGGTGCAACATACCTCGATAGTTTCGCGCTCACCTCGCTCGACCCCGACGTGCGCACACTGCGCGCCGGAGGACACCATGAGCGACATTCTGATACTGACCCACACCGATCACTGCACCCCTGGCCACTTGGCCCAGGTGTTGCGCACACAGCAGTACGATTACCGCGTACTGCGGGTTGACCGCGGCGAGCTAGCAGGCGTCGATCTTGATCGGCCCAAAGCTGTAGCCATTATGGGTGGCGCGATGAGCGTGAACGACCCGCTGCCATGGCTGGCCGCTGAGATAGAGGCCATCAAGCATTTTTTGCAGCGCGATATCCCAATAATCGGCCATTGCTTAGGTGGTCAATTATTAGCCAAGGCGCTTGGGGCGGAGGTGCAGGCCATGGCCTTTCAGGAGGTTGGTTGGCAGCGCTTGCAGCAAACATCACACGCAGCCAACAGCCCTTGGTTCAGCCATCTGCCTGCTGAGTTTGAGTTGTTTCAATGGCACGGCGATACCTTTGATTTACCGCCGGGTGCTCAGCATTTGCTGAGCAATAGCTGGTGCCAGAATCAGGCGTTTGCTTGGGGCGACAAGGTGCTGGCGTTGCAGTCCCACCCGGAAATGACCGCTGAGCTGGTTGATTTGTGGTTAACCGAGGCAGGTTACTTGCTAAATGCCAGCCAACCCAGTCAGCAAAGCATTGCGTATATGCGCGAGAACCTGGGGCAGCGGATTACGCAGCTGAATCAGGTGGCTGAGGGGTTTTACCGGCATTGGCTGCACCTAGCATTTGCCTGCTAGCAGCGCTGCGCTCGTTGCTGACGACGTAACAGCAACGGGCTATTTGACGCTCTAGTCGATCAGGCGGTTGAGGTTGGGCAGGATCAGTATCACGGTGATAGCCAGCATGATCATGCCCGCTTGGCGGACCTTGGTGTGAATATGCATGGGGACGGCCTTTTATTTTTATTGCTGCTACTCGCCCAGCGCAGTGCAGGTTCGACCGCGAAGCGAGTTAACAGCTTGGCGTTAACTCAAAAACCATCCCGGCATTCCCCAGCGATGGCGCCTTGCCTTACAAACTCTAGGGCGCAGGGTGCGTGACCTTAGAAGCTTTGGTAGCAAGACGCTGCAATCTAGCAGCGTGCGGTTATTCCTTTAATCCGCACTCAGGCTGTAACCCTCAAGCCAGATGCTCGTACGCAACTTCCTTTAGCGTTATAGCAAGCCCTACCGTTGGTCTGAGCTGAGTGGTCAACGGGCCTGAGCATTTCGGTCATTGAGCCTGTACGTGTAGCGGCTATGGTAGAACGGCCTAACAACAACGACGGTTAGCCGCTGCCTGACAGTGGACTGCCACACCGCTACCTATCCCTCCTATATAAGGAGGCCAGAGGACGCCATGACCGAAGCATTCATTTTCGATGCGGTGCGCACGC
>RCMZ01000156.1_pt1 | contig 42955 bp, 41 predicted proteins | sample 2041141 | NCBI WGS metagenome assembly RCMZ01 (sample SAMN09708263, study PRJNA481090) | Wastewater metagenome, whole genome shotgun sequencing project. | biome: sewage; isolation source: Davis station wastewater (DW) | place: Antarctica: Davis Station | collected 2010-03-01 | reverse complement strand
GTTGGTTCGAGTCCAATCGCGCCTACCAAACAAAATCCGCTCTGCTGGGCGGTCTAGAAGGGCTCACCGAAAGGTGGGCCCTTTTTTGTGCTTCGGATTTCTTGCAGAACGTTCACAAAGTATCGGGTTCGTTCACACTGGACAATGTGAGCGTTGGTTGCACGCTGGTGTTGTTGCGGTCAGGGCAGAGCTGGAGTCAGGCAATGTTCATTGAGAGTGATGCCGAGAATGACAATTTCATTGTGCATTTCGACTGTGCCTTCCAGCACCTCCTTTACCCAGTAGCTCTTAAATTCCCTGCTGTGATATTTGAAAGCCGCTACCTGCGCTCCACCTCCAAGATATTCGCCAGTACCTTTTTCGTACTTTTGTGATGGCTGGTGCGAGATGAGTTGACGGTGTTTGATGGTGTTGCTGAATCCAGCGAGATATTGAAACCAATGAAGCTTGGTGACTCGTGTTAGTTCCGTTCTCAGTTTGCCTTCGGGAAGGCCATCACGCACCTTGCCGATGGTGCAATCCTTTATGTGTAATGGTTTGGGTACTGCGAGCTCGTTAACTATCTGAGCAAAGATGTCAAATGCGGTGTCGCCACGTTCGTACAAGCGGCTGTCGATGTCCTCCAGTGCGACGGTCTGTAGCTTGGCACGGTGCGCAGGCTTTGCGCGAAGGCTATCAGGCCGGCCGTTACCGCTGTGGCGCGGCGGAACAAGTCCGCCGAGCTCTGTGGCCACGGTGAGTCATGCCGCTGCGGGTTTTGCCCCTGTTCGATTGAAGACCTGCTTGAGTGCCCTCATACCATTGCAACATCGTCGCAAGAGGATCGCGGCCAATTCCGCGTAGGGAGGTGCCGCACTGAGGGCGGGTGTAGTGCGAATTGGCGTGCGCCAATGCCGTGAGCCTCTCCATCTTCTCCGGTGCTGCAATGCCCTCGCGATTGAGCGCCATTCTGTTGGGTGCACGCACGTTCTCAAGCCTTGCTCAGCCCAGGTGCAACCGGCTCCATGGCTTGTGGCCGGGCGTTTGAGCGCGCACGCAGTGTATGCCGAAGTTTCAGCGCCGGTTTTTCAACACAGTAGTAGGTCACCCCACTTAACAAGAAAGACAGCACCAGCACCGCACAAATAATCGGGACGCTGTATTCAACAGGCCAGAAGTGGCGCAGTGCATACATCACCACAAAGTGGTTGAGGAACACGCCATAACTGATGTTCCCGAAGAACTCGTCAATGGGGTGGTACTTGAGTTTGCTCAGCAGGTACACCGCTGGAATGCCCACGGCGATACCTAGGGTGACTTCGGCATTGAGTATGAGGCGCGTTATAGCGCCGGACATGATGGCCAGGAACAAGAGGGCAGCCACCAGGGTGGTGGTCGCCACGATGAACAACTCTTTTGTTTTAGCCTGGTACAGGTAACTGCCGCACAGAAAGATGAACAAAACTCCCGGCAGCAACCGATAGCCATAGATGTCGTTGTCGATCTTGCCGATGAAGGCAACGGAAAAAACCAATAGCGACGCGAGAAAAAAACCGCCGCGTACCTTGTAAATCAGCAGGAACGGAATCAACAGGTAGAAGCACATTTCAAGCCCAAGGGACCAGGCAGGGGGCAGGATTTGCGGCAGGGTGATGCCGTACATGTAGAAGCCAAGTGGCAGGATCGGCAGGCTGGTCAGGATGTTCTTAGCCGTGAGGGTGGCCGCTTGGGGCGTGCCGGGCAACATGAAGTAAATCACCAGGCAGGACATGACGAAATAGACGATGAACTGCGGGTACAGCCTCAAGAGGCGGTCAAGGTAGAACAGCCCCACTTTATCTAGGCTGCGGTAATGACGCTCAATCAGCGACGTCATCACAAAGCCGCTGATGATAAAGAACGATATAACGGCGACCACACCTAAGTTGACTCCCCAGAACTTCACGCCCATATGGGACAGCGCCACCAGCAGCGCCAGCAATAGTCGATAAGCACCCACACTAAACTCCTTTTTTATATTTATTAGAGGGCAGCCGGGCTATCGGCTTGTGGCCCTTGCGCCCATGGCTTTACTTCAACGGCTTTTCAACAAACACCATACAGCCTCACTGGCGATTCTTATTGTTTCGTCCGTGGCCCCCCGTTGCGCGATGTCAACGTGATGGCAGTATCCCTGTAGATCCCGCGTAATTAAAGAGGGCGCGTGTGGGAAAGGGCTGGTAATGCGAGCCGAAAGCCTGCGGGTGCTTAAAGCGGTTGGCCGACGACATACCGACTCGGCACCTCCCCCAAGACCCGTTTGAATACGGTGGCGAAGGCGCTGGAGCTGCTGTAACCGAGTTCTAGGGCCACCTGTGTCACCGGCTCGCCGTTTCCCAGCCGGGCCACTGCGGCCAGCAGGCAGGCCTGTTGGCGCCATTGCAGGTAGCTGATGCCGGTGTGCAGTCTGAAGAGGCGTGTGAAGGTGCGTCGGCTCATGGCGCTGCGTTGGGCCATGGCGTCGATGCTGATTTCCTGGGAAGGGTGGGCGAGGAACTCCCGGCAGGCCTGCGCCAAGCGAGGTTCTTTGGGCAACGGGGCGTTGAGGGAGAGTGCGGGCATCGCGGCAATTTCATGCAGCAGCAAGCCCATCAGGTGGCCATCGTGGCTCGTGGGGCTGTAGTGCGTGGGGACGTGGATGGCTTTCATCAGCAACTGGCGCAACAGGGGCGATACCTCGACGACCTGGCAGTGCGCCGCGAGCCCGAGGCGTTGCCCGGCCTGTGGGTGAATGTAAGTGTTGAGCATGGTGACCGGCCCGCGCATGTGCATGGAGTGCTGCACTTGGGCCGGCACCCAGATGCCGCGCTGGGGCGGGACGACCCAGTTGCCTTCGTCGGTGAACACCGTGATGACGCCGCGTGCGGCGTAGGCGAATTGCCCGCGTTGATGGGTGTGCGCGGCGAACAACTGAGCGTCGGCGTACTCGCAAGCGGTCACAACGGCGTCGCGCTCTACGTTCTGGTCAGGGTCGAGGGTGGCATTGTTCATGGCCTGATTTTAATAGTATTTGTCCCTGGCCTGAAAGCGGGCCATTTCCTAGTACGGCATATTCCCCGCCGTATCGCGCCATTGCGCTTCGCTATCGGGGGAAACACAGGCCACCATGCAGAAAAAACACATCCTACTCGCCGTCCTGGTGACGGCCGTTTGGGGGCTGAATTTCCCCATCACCAAGCTCGGCCTTGCCGGCATCGACCCACTGCTATTGACCGCGCTGCGCTTCACCCTGGCCGCGTTGCCCTGGGTGTTTTTCATCAAGCGGCCGCAGGTTGCCCTGCGCTGGTTGGCGGCTTATGGGTTGATTTTTGGCGTCGCTATGTGGGCCCTGATTAACCTGGGGATCGCCCTGGGGGTGCCGCCGGGCAGCGCGTCGCTCTTGATCCAGTTCAGCGCGTTTTTCACCTTGGGGTGGGGCGTTTTGCTGTTCCACGAAAGCCTCACACTGCCCCAGGTGCTCGGCATGCTGCTGGCGGCGGTGGGGCTGGTGGGCGTCGTGCTGGACGGCGCCGGGCCAGGCACGGCCCTGGGTTTTGCCCTGGTGCTGGCCAGTGCCTTGGCCTGGAGCCTGGGCAATGTGGTCATCAAGGTGTCGAAGGTGCGGGAGATTTTTGCGTTTGTGGTGTGGGCCAGCCTGTTTGCCCCTGTGCCGCTGTTCCTGCTGACGTGGTGGCTGCACGGTGCGGCGCCCTTTACGGCGCTGCCGGGGCAGTTGCACGGGGTCACGCTGTTTTCCCTGGCCTTCCAGGTGTATGGCGCCACGCACCTGTGCTACTGGGGTTGGAACCTGTTGTTGCGCGAATACCCGGTGTCGCGGGTGGCGCCGCTGTCGCTGCTGATTCCGGTGTTCGGCATCGTCAGTTCCCTGCTGATGCTCGGCCAGCGCCCCAGTGCTGCGGGTTTGGCTTCGATGGGGCTGATTTTGCTGGCGCTGTTCATCGGCTCGCGGCCCGGGCGGGTGCTGTGGGCGCGGCCCAGGCTAGGGTGAGCAGGCTTTAGTCTTGCGGCAGGTTGTTGAAGATTTTTTCCAGCGTGGCGTTGAGCTTGGTGATCTGTGCTTCGGTCAGGCCCTTGAAGCTGGTGCGGAAGATGTCGCTGGTGCCGTGCTGGATCTCTTCGATGGTATGGCGCCCGGTTTCGGTGAGGGAAACCTGGGTCACCCGGCCGTCGCTGGCGCAGGTGTTGGTTTCGACCAGGCCGTCGGCTTTCATGCGGTAGACGATTTTGGTGATGGTCGAGAGCTTGGCGATGGCGTGGATGGAGATTTCCGAAATGCTCGATTCGCCGTTTTCCTTGAGGATGAACAGGATCCGCCAGCGCGGGATGTCCATGTCGATTTTCTTCAGCGCTTTCTCCATGGCCATGGAGTAGCGTCCATGCAGGCGAGCCAGCCAGTAGAAGGGGAACTCTTCTTTCTTGAAGTCCTCACTGGCGGGGTTGTATCGGCTCAGGCGCTTTTTCGGGGTGGTCATAAAGGTTGGCGTAGTCTTTCTGGTGAGCTTGGGTGGGGTCGCGGGCGCCATTGTCGCGCTGCCCGCGGCAAAAGACCAGCGCACGCCAGGCCTGGGGCACTGCGGCGGAGCGCCTCAGCCCTGGAGAAACCGCTGGGCCAGGTCGAGTTGGGAGTTGGCCAGTTGATGCAGCTCATCGCCGATCTGGGTACTGCGCCGGGATTGGTCGCTGCTGGTCTGCGCCAGGCTAACGATCTGGGCGATCTGCCCGTTGATGTCCTGGGCCACCTGGCCTTGCTCTTCGATGGCCGAGGCCATCTGTAAACTCATCCCGGAAATCTGCCCGACCTCGTCGCAGATGCGCCGCAGGGCGGCTTGCACCTGGGTCACGTCCTCGCGCGATTGCCGCGCGGCCGACTCGCCCCGTTGTGCCGTGGCCAGGGCCAGGGCGCTGCCGTCACGTAGCTGCTCGATGGAGCGCTGGATCTGCTCGGTGGATTCGCGAGTGCGGGTGGCGAGGGTGCGTACTTCGTCGGCGACCACCGCAAAGCCACGGCCGCTCTCACCGGCGCGGGCCGCTTCGATGGCGGCATTGAGCGCCAGCAGGTTGGTCTGTTCGGCGATGCTGCGGATCACATGGGCCACGCCGCTGATGGACTCGATGGATTCGGCCAAGTGGTCCACGGCCTCGCCAATTTCCTCCACTGAGGTGCACAACCCGGTCATCGAGCGCTGGCTCTGCCCGGACAGGCGATCGCCGTCGCGGGCCAGGCGATCCACGGCCTGCGTGGCCTGGGCCGTGTGTTGCAGGTTGCGCGACAGTTCCTGGATGGTTGCGCTCATTTGCTCCACCGCGGCGGCGGATTGCTCGGCTTCTTCGAGTTGCCGTTGCAGGTGGCCCGACTGGGCTTGCACCAGGTGGGACGATTCCTGTGCCCGTTGGCGCACGGTTTCGCCGTTGATCTGGATGCGCGCCATGACCGTGCGCATCCGCGTGTTCTGGCTGTTGAGGGCCATGTCGAAACAGCTGGCGATGCCGTTGCTGTCATCGTGCAGCGGCGCCAGCAAGGCATCGCTGTAGACCTGCGCGTGCCGGGCCATGACCCGGCGGCCATCGGCGTGCAGTTTGGCGCGGCCCTGGCAGGCCGCCGCGAACACGCCGCCCAGCACCAGCAGGCCCGGTATCAGGTCGATCTGCCCACCCAGCAGGGCGCCGCTCACCGCCAACCCCAGCAGCCAGGCGATGCCGTGGCTGCTGGCGTGTTCGCGCACTTGCCGGGCAACGCTCAACGGGCCATGGCCGTCGTTCAGCCGGCGGTAGAGGCGTTGCGCCCGCAGGCTCGTGGCCGGGTCCAGCGGGTGGTACACCGTGCCCAACGCATTCAACTGGCCGTCCTCGAACAACGGCACCACATAGAGGGTGCGCCAGAAGCTCAGGCCCTGTTTGTCGCGGCCCATCACCGGCGCCGTCCAGGGCACGCCACTGTGCAGGGTTTGCCACATGCGCTCGATGACGAGCGCGGGCATTTGCGGGTGGTTGATGAGTTCGTGGGGCTGGTTGAGCAACTCCTCCCGGGTGTAGCCGCTGAGCGCCAGGTAGGCGTCGTTGCAGGCCAGCAGGTGGCCGCGGGTGTCCAGGCGCGAAATCGGCAGTTCCGCTGGCGCGGCCACGAGGGCCGGCGCGGTATGTTCCTTTGGGTTAGCCACGCGATGCTCCTGCGATTACCAGCACTGGCCGCGTTCGGCGCGCATTTTGCGCACCATGGCGTCGAAGAACTTCACCGCAAAACCGCTGTCGCGGATAAGCATGGCGGTGAGCTCGGCGCATTTTTCGCTGATGGCCTCGGGCAGCGGGTTGTCTTCCCCGCCCAGGGCGCCGGCCTGGCATTGGATCTCGGCGGCACGCTGCACCGTCCACAGCAGGAAGAACGCCTTGGCGATGCTGCTTTCGCCCACCGCGATGCCGTGGTTGCGCAGCACCAGGATGTGCTTGTCGCCGAGGCTGTCGATCATCCGCGCCTTTTCGTCATCGAACAGGGTGATGCCCTCGAACGTGTGGTAACCGATGCGCCCGTAGAGCTGTGCGCCGTAGAAGTCGTGGTGGGCGAAACCGGCCTTTTTCATGACGATGGCCGAGATAGGCGTGGTGTGGGTGTGGATCAGGCACTGGATGTCCTCCCGCGCGCCGTGCACCGCACTGTGCAGGGCGAAACCGGCGGGGTTGGCGTCGTAGGGCGAGTCTTCGAGTTTCTTGCCGTGCAGGTCGACCTTGAGCAGGTTGGCCGGCGTCACCTCGGTGTAGTTGAGGCCGAACGGGTTGACCAGGTAATGGTGGGCCGGGCCGGGCAGGCGCGCGGAGATGTGGTTGAAAATGGTTTCGGTCCAGCCGAAGAAATCCACCAGGTGGTAGCACTGCGCAAGTTGCACGCGCAGCGCCCATTCGGCGTCGTCGCAGGTGAGGGGTTGGGCCAATGGCGATGGGTTCATGTCGCAGTCCTTGTGGCAGTGAGTCAGGGGTGGGCCTGTTCGCCGCGAAAGCGGGCCAGGGTGATGAGGTGCCGGGTGACGGGCATGGGGATGGCCATGCTGTCGGCCAGTTCCAGGACGGCGTCGCCGATGGCGGCCAGCTCCAGGCCCCGGCCTTTTTCGTAGTCTTGCAGCATCGAGGTGCGCACCGCGCCCATGGCGGCGCCCAGTTCCAGAAAGGTCTGCGGGTCGATGCTCACCCGGGCGCCGTAGGCAGCGGCCGTGAGCAGCGCTTCGTGCAGGCAACTGCTCACCAGGTCACGCAATTGCGGCAGGCTGTAGAGCTGTTCCAGGGTGGCGCCGGTAATCACCGAGAGCGGGTTGGAGGTGAGGTTGGCGATGATCTTGGTCCACAGGTTGTCGCGGATGCGCTCGGTGGCCCGCGCCTCGATGCCCACGCTTTCCACCAGCGCGCGCACTCGCTCCAGGCGGGGGCTGAGGCGGTTGTCGGGCTCGCCGAAAATCATCAGGTGCGGGGTGTGGGACTCGGCCACGGCGCTGGCCGGGCAGTGGGCGGTGATGAACACCACGCAACCGATGACGTGGCGCAGGTCCAGGGCCTGGCTGAGCGCCGAGTCGGGATCGACCGCGTTGACCCGCTGCCCGTCGAAGCGCCCGCCCTCGCCGTGGAAGTACCACCAGGGCACCCCGTTGACCACCGGCACCACCACCGTCTCGGCGCCGATCATCGGTTGCAGTTGCGCCAGCAGCACGCCCAGGGCCTGGGCCTTGGCGCAGACAAAAATCAGGTCCTGCTCGCCCAGGCTGGCGGCGTCGTCGCTGGCCTCGACCTGCACGTGGTGGTGGCCGTCCAGGTCGGTCAGGTGGATGCCGTCGCGCTGGATTGCGGCCAGGGTTTCGCCACGGGCCAGGACTTTGACCGTGTGGCCATGGCCCGCCAGGCGGGCGGCGAGGGTGCAGCCGATGGCACCGGCACCGGCAATGCCGATGCGCAGGGGGGAAGGGTTCATCGCGACTCCGGGTGTTCACAAGGCGGCGCCATTGCCGGCGCCGGGGTAGGGCGTGGCTCAGGTGGCGAGCATTTCCTGGTGCTTGCTGGCCAGGCCCAGGTAGGCCTCGATCACCCGTGGGTCGTCGGCCAGTTGCCGGGCCGGGCCCTGCATGGCGATCTGGCCGGTTTCCAGCACGTAGGCGTAGTCGGCCACCCGCAGGGCGGCGCGGGCGTTCTGCTCCACCAGCAGGATCGACACCCCTTGCTCGCGCAGGGCGGTGATGATGCGGAAAATCTCCCGGGTAATCAGCGGCGCCAGGCCCAGGCTCGGTTCGTCGAGCATCAGCAGTTTGGGCTTGGCCATCAACGCCCGGCCCACGGCAAGCATCTGCCGCTCGCCGCCGGAGAGGGTCGCGGCCAGTTGTTCGCGGCGTTCCCACAGGCGCGGGAACAGTTCGTAGATTTCCCCCAGGGTCTGGCTGTAGTTCCGCTCGCCCCGGCGATGGCGCTGGAAGGCGCCCAGTAGCAGGTTGTCGGCCACGCTCATGCTGGTGAACAACTCGCGTTTTTCCGGCACCAGGCCCAGGCCACGGGAAACCATCACTTCCACCTCGGGCAGGGTTTGCAGGCTGCCGTCGAAATGCACTTGGCCGCGTGAGCCGAGCACGCCCATGATCGCCGACAGCAAGGTGGTCTTGCCCGCGCCGTTGGGGCCGATCACGGTGACGATCTGGCCCTTGCCCACGGTCAGGCTGGCGTCACTCAGGGCTTCGACCTTGCCGTAGGCCACGCTCAGGCCCTTGATGTCGAGCACGGCATCGTCCACCCGGTTGCGCGGCGCGAGTTGCGGTTGCACTGGCATGTTCATCATTCCACTCCTCCCAAATAGGCTTCCAACACCGCCGGGTCCTTCTGTACGTCTTCGGGCAAGCCTTGGGCGATGCGTTGGCCGAATTCCATGACCACCACGCGGTCCACCAGGCCCATGACGAAGTCCATGTCGTGTTCCACCAGCAAAATCGCCATGCCTTCGCTGCGCAGGCGGCTGAGCAGCAGGCCGAGGGCTTCTTTTTCTTTCAGGCGCAGGCCCGCGGCGGGTTCGTCGAGCAGCAGCAGGCACGGGTCGGCGCACAGGGCGCGGGCGATTTCCAAAATGCGCTGTTGGCCCAGGGCCAGGCTGCCGGCCTCTTCATACAAGTAGTCGCCCAGGCCTACGCGCTCGAGCTGGCGCTTGGCTTCGCCGAGCAGGGCCGCTTCTTCGCGCCGCTCCAGGTGCAGGGCCGCGGACATCACGCCTTGCTGGCCGCGCAGGTGGGCGCCGATGGCGACGTTCTCCAGCACACTCATGTTGCCCAGCAGTTTTACGTGCTGGAAGGTGCGGCTCATGCCCATGCGCGCCACTTGCCGCGAGTTGAGGCCGTTGATCTTCTGGCCCCTGAACAGCACCTCGCCGCTGCTCGGTGTATCGACACCCGAGAGCTGGTTGAACAAGGTGCTTTTGCCGGCGCCGTTGGGGCCGATCAGGGCGAGGATTTCCCCCGAGTGGATCTCCAGGCTCATGTCGTTGTTGGCCACCAACCCGCCAAAGCGCTTGGTCACGTGGCGTGCCTCCAGGATCAGCTCGCCGTGCTTGGGCAGCTCCCGGCACGTCAGCGGCGCGGCGTCGGTATCGACCGTCTGCACCTTGTTACGCACCTTCAAGCGGGCGGGCACCAGGCGCATCAGCAACGGCCACAAGCCTCCCGGTGCGCGCTGCATCAGCACCACGATGAGGATGCCGAACACGATGATTTCGTAGTTGCCGGTGTTGCCCAGCAGGTGCGGCAGCCAGTCCTGCAACCATTGCTTGAGCAGGGTCAGGATGCCCGCGCCGAGCAGTGCGCCCCACACGCTGCCCACGCCGCCGATCAGGGCCATGAACAGGTAATCGATGCCCATGTTCAGGCCAAAGGGCGTGGGGTTGACGAAGCGTTGGGTGTGGGCATACAGCCAGCCGGAAACGGCGGCGAATACTGCCGAGATGACGAAGATCACCATCTTGGAGCGAAAGGTGTTCACCCCCATCGCCTCGGCCATCACCTGGCCGCCCTTGAGGGCGCGGATGGCGCGGCCTTCGCGCGAGTTCAGGAGGTTCTGGGTGATGACGATGGCGAGCAGCAGCAGGGCCCAGATCAGGTAGAACATGTTCTCGCCCTTATCCAGCTTCAGGCCGAACAGGGAAACCGACGGCAAGCCGCCGACGCCGGTGTGCCCGCCGAGGGATTCGAGGGTGCCGAACAGGTAATACAGCGACAGGCCCCAGGCAATGGTGCCCAGCGGCAGGTAGTGCCCGGACAGTTTCAGGGTCAGCGCACCCAGCACCAGGGCCACCGAGGCGGTGAGCGCCACGCCCACCAACAGGGTCAGCCAGGGCGACACCGCGGCCCAGGCCAGCCAACCCGGCAATTGCTCGGCGGTGGTCAGGTAGGCCGAGGTGTAGGCGCCCAGGCCGACGAACGCGGCCTGGCCGAAACTGGTCATGCCGCCGACGCCGGTGAGTAGCACCAGGCCCAGCACCACCAGGGCGTACATGCCGATGTAGTTGAGCAAGGTCACGTAGTAGGGCGGCAACAGCAGCGGCGCGACGCCCACCACCAGCAACAGGGCGAGTAACAGATAGCGTGGGTTCATTCTTCTTCCTCCACATGACGGCTGGTGAACGAACGCCACAGCAGGAACGGAATAATCAGGGTGAACACGATGATCTCTTTATAGGTGCTGGCCCAGAACATCGAGAACGCTTCGATCAACCCCACCGCCAGGGCGCCGACGGCGGCCACCGGGTAACTGACCAAGCCGCCGATGATGGCGCCGACGAAGCCCTTGAGGCTGATGACGAAGCCGGAATCGAAATAGAGGGTGGTGATTGGCGCGATCAAAATCCCCGACAGCGTGCCAATCAGGGCGGCCAGCAGGAAGGTGGACTTGCCCGCCAGGGTCGGCGAAATACCCATCAGCCGCGCGCCCATGCGGTTTACCGCCGTGGCGCGCAAAGCCTTGCCGTAGAGCGTGCGCTCGAAGAACAGGTAGAGGCCCACGATCAACCCCAGCGACACCGCCAGCACCCACAGCGTCTGGCTGTTGAACGTCACCGGGCCCAACTCCAGCCCGGCCTCGGAGAACGGCCGGGTGCGTGCGCCTTCGGGGCCGAACAGCAGCAGGGCGATGCCGACCATGCTCACGTGCACCGCGATGGAGACGATCAGCAGCACCAGGGAACTGGCCGAGGCAATCGGCTGGAACACCAGGCGATAGATCTGTGGCCCCAAAGGCACCACCAGCGCCAGGGTCAGCAGCGCTTGCACTGCCATCGGCAATTCGGCCAGGGGCAAGGTATGGATCAGCACCGCCAGCAGGGCGGCGTAGGCAAGCTTGAAAACAACGCGCCGGGGGAAACGAAAGGCCTGGCTCGAACGCGCCGCACCCCACAGGTCGAGGGCGCAGTCGAGCAACGTCAGGCCCAGCAGCAACCAGACCAGGGCGGTGGGGTGGCCGCTCTGCAAGGTGGCCATGGTCAAGGCGCCGTAGGTCACGAACTCACCCTGGGGGATCAGCAGGATCCGGGTCACGGTGAACACCAGGAGGATCGACAGGGCCAGCAGCGCGTAGATCGCGCCATTGGTCATGCCGTCCTGGCCCAGCAGCATGGCTATCTGGAAATTCATAAATGAGAGCTCTTTCTACCGATTGAATATCAGGCCCGCAGGCCGACCCGGGTCAGGCGTCGGCACGCGGGCAGGGCGACCGGTGTCGATCAGTTATCGCGCAGCAACTTCCAGGTGCCGTTTTTCACCACGATCAGCTCGCGGCCGCGCTGGTCGAAGCCGCTGTGGTCTTGCGGCGTCATGTTGTAGACCCCTTGGGTGCCGGCCACTTCATGGCTTTGTTCCAGGGCATCGCGCAGGGCCGCGCGAAACTGCGGGGTGCCGGGGGCGGCCTTGCTCGCGGCAATCGGGATCGCTTGCTTGAGCAGCAGGCCGGCGTCGAAGGTGTTGCCGCCGAAGGTCGCCGGTTGGCTACCGTTGAGTTTTTCGTAGGCCTGGGTGTAGTCGCGGGCGATGGTCTTGGACGGATGGCTGTCGGGGATCTCATCGAGCACCAGCATCAGGCTCGCGGCGAGGATGGTGCCTTCGACCTTCTTGCCGCCCAGCTTGAGGAAGTCCGGCAGCGCCGCGCCGTGGGTCTGGTAGACCTGGCCGCGATAGCCCTGGTCGAACAGGGTGGTCTGCGGCATCACCGCCGAGCTGCCCGGCGCGGCCACCAGTACCGCGTCGGGGCGGGTGGCGAGAATTTTCAGGCTTTGGCCCGTCACCGACGTGTCCTGGCGCTGGAAGCGCTCGTTGGCCACGACCTTGATGTTCTGCTGCGCGGCCAGGCCGGCCATGACCTTGGCCCAGTTCTCGCCGTAGGGGTCGGCGGTGCCGATGAAACCGAGGGTCTTCACGCCTTTTTTGGCCATGTGCTCGAACAGCGCGGTGGCGATCAGGTCATCGTTTTGCGTGGTCTTGAACACCCATTTCTTCTGCTCGGTCATGGGCAGCACCACAGCGGCGGTGCCCACCGGCGCCAGCAGTGGCACGCCAGCCTCGGCGACGAACTGGATCACCCCCATGGCATTGGGCGAGCCGCTTGGGCCGATGATGGCATCGACATTTTCTTCGTCGATCAGCTTCTTCAGGGCCTTCACCGTGGCCGTCGGGTCGCTGCCGTCATCCAGCGAGATGTACTTCACTGCTTGGTCGCCTGCCTGGGTGGGCAGCAGGGGCACAGTGTTTTTCTGCGGCAGGCCAACCAACGCAATCGGCCCGGTGGAGGAGGTGATGACACCGATTTTCACTTCGGCTTGCGCAGCGGTGGCGCAGGCGGCACTCAACAACAACGTGGACACGGCTTTTCTGAAAAACATGACTTTCTCCGAAGAGTTGCAACGCTGCAAAAGGCTAATTGGCCAGCCGCCTCGACCACGCGGGGTGCGAGCACGGCCCAAGGTGCGGCCCTATTTGTTTTTTTGGTGAACGGTTGCTGTGCCCAGGCTCTGTTACCGAGCCGCGAGGCTGCCAGCGACCCTGGGTGATCGGTCGGAGGCGTTGAGGGCAAAAGCAGATTGCATGCCAGAAATTTCCTGGTGCATGGCAAAAGGCTGTTACCGCGACCGGGGTAACACCGCCTCGACGACCCTGCGGCCAGGGGCCGGAAAGTGGCTACTGGAAGGCCATCATCGGACGCTGAAAAACCGGCAGCACACCAGGCCGAACAAGGCTTTGATCTGGATCAAGAAAGCGGCCGAGGGCCGCGGAAACGGGTTTTTTAACGGGCAAAAAATGCCTGTTTTTTAGGTGTTTTTTACGCCTGTTTTTGCCCTGAATTATTTTTTTGTTCGGCAACTTTTTCCGAAATTAGAACCTGGGGATTTTTCCGGATAATTGCGCGGTAACGCTCATGGTTAATTATTTAACATGCTGATTTATATGAATAAAAATATTATTTTCCGGAGTTTTACGGCCTTTTTCCGGTGTTACCAAACTGCACGCGGATGGTGCGAAACAGCAAAATTTGCACCGAAAATACACACTCTTTTATTTGGTAAAATTCAATTGACAATTCACGTAAATATTATGATTTTAGATTTAAGCGATTACCCGGGCCCCACGCTCAGGTCGTCCGTTCTGGCGGCACCTAACAAACAGGTACAAGCGCATGTCGATCGTTGTCGAGGATTTAGCCTTAGGAGCAAACGGCCTGTCGGTCATGGTCAAAGACACCATCGACATCGCCGGTTACCCGACCCGTGCTTCAAGCCGTGCATTGGCTGATGCCCCGGCCGCGGCAGAACATGCCCAGGTGGTGGCGGCATTGCTGGCGGCGGGCTGGCGGGTCACCGGCAAAACCAGCCTGCATGAACTGGCCTTCGGCACCACCGGCCTCAACGCCTGGACCGGCACCCCGGCCAACCCGCGTTATCCGGGCTACATCCCGGGCGGTTCTTCCAGTGGTTCGGCGGCGGCGGTGGCGGCGGGGCTGTGCGATGTGGCCCTGGGCACCGACACTGGCGGCTCGGTGCGCATACCGGCGGCCTGCTGCGGTGTGTTTGGCCTTAAACCCACCTTCGGCCGTGTCAGCCGCCAGGGTGTGATGCCCGCCCGCAGCAGCCTCGATTGCGTGGGGCCGCTGGCGCGGGACATGGACAGCCTGATCGCGGCGATGCACGCCATCGCCCCCACCTTCACCACACCCAAGTTGCCCCACAGCCTGACCATTGGCGTGGTCGGCGTAGCGGCCTGTGCCCCGGTTCAGGTGGCCGTGAGCCAGGCCCTGGCCCGCTGCGGCTGGCCGTTGGTGGCGCAATCACTGCCGGGCATGGCCGCTGCTTATGGTGCGGCAATGGCGGTCATCAACGGCGAAACCTGGGCCGCTTGCGGCCATCTCCTGGCAACCGGCCATGTCGGCAACGACGTCGCCGAGCGCCTGCGCGCCGCCAGCCTGACCTCGCCTCAAGCCTTGGCCGATGCCGACATTATCCGCCGCGCCTTTACCGCAGAAGTGGACGCAGCCCTGGCCGTCACGCCGATCCTGGCCCTGCCGACCATGCCCGATTTGCCCTTGCTGGTCGCCGATGCGGCCGACACCCGCGCCGCCCTGGGTATGACGTCCCTGGTGCGCGCTTTCAATCTGTCCGGCCACCCGGCCCTGAGCATCCCGTTGCACAGCGCTTCGGGGCTGCCGGTAGGCCTTCAACTCATTGCCGCCCATGGCGCGGACGAACTGCTGTGCGCAGTCGCCCGCGAACTGGCCCGGCGCCTGGAAGAGTAAATCGTGATGCTGACTATGGAGAAACCCATGAACGCGCCAAGCGAGCTGAATCAACAGCGTTGCGTGCCGATCACGGCCAATGAAGCGTTTCAACAGTTGCTGGCCGAGATCCGTACCCGCGCCCGCAGCGAAGAGTTCGACCAACAGAAATTCATCTCCCAGGACATCATCGAGCGCTTTCGCACGCTCGGTGTGTACCGTGCCCTGGTGCCCAAGCGCTTTGGCGGTGACGAGCGCTCGCCCGCCGAGTTCTGCCAAATGGTCGAAGACATCTCGGTGGCCGACGGCTCGGCCGGTTGGGTCGCAAGCTTCGGCATGAGCCCGGTGTACCTGGCGGCGCTGCCCCTGGAAACCATCAAGAAGATTTACGCCGACTCGCCCGACGTGGTCTTCGCCGGCGGCATCTTTCCACCCCAACCTGCGGCTTTTGTCGAGGGCGGGTTGGAGGTCAACGGGCGCTGGAAGTTCTCCAGCGGCTGCATGGGCGCCTCGCTGATCGGCGTCGGCATCAGCCCGAAAAACGGCGAGATGCTTGGCCTGCCACGCCTGGCGGTGATGCCACGGGAAAAAGTGCGCATCGAGGAAACCTGGAACGTCGTGGGCCTGGTCGGCACCGGCAGCCACGACGTGGTGGTCGAAGGTGTGGTGGTACCGGAGGAGTGGACCTTCGTGCGCGGCGGCCCGGCCAACCTGGACGAGCCGTTCTTCCGCTACCCGTCGCTGTCTTTTGCCACTCAGGTGTTGTCGGTGGTGGGCCTGGGCGTGGCCCGTGCGGCCCTGGACGAGTTGAGCGGCATGGCCAGCGGGCGCATCTCGGTAACCGGCGCGCCGTCGTTGTCCGACCGGCCCCTGGCCCAGGTCGAAATGGCCAAGGCCGAAGCCTCCCTGCGGGCGGCGCGTTCGTGGTTCTACCAAGCCATCGACGATGCCTGGGCCAGTGTCCTGGCGGGCGACCCGGTGAGCGTCGAGCAGACCAACATGCTGCGCCTGTCCTCGACCCACGCCACCCGCGTGGCAGCCGAGGTGGCGCGCACCGCGCAAATGCTCTCGGGCATGAGCGGGGTCTACCGCACCAGCCCGCTGTCGCGCTTTGTCAACGACACCCAGGTCATTACCCAGCACGCCTTCATGGGCGACATGACCTACCAGAACGCCGGCGCGATTTTCTTCGGCAACAAGCCGCTGCCCGGCTACCTGTAATTTTTCTCAACTCGAATCGGTGAACCCCATGAGCGATAAAAAAGCCCTGCGCGTCCTGTTTTGCATTGGCATCAACCAAAACTTCTTCGATGCCCCGCGCCCCGAAGCCCTGGAAGTCTGGGCGGCGTTCGGCGCCATGTGGAACGGCATTGCCGACCTGCCGGGCGTGACCGTGCTGGGCAACATGGACGACGACCAGAGCATGGTCGGCCCGTCCGCCGGCTGGCCCTGGACCACCTACCTGCTGGCCGACGTGCCGGACATCGAAACCGTCCACGCCGCCTGCAACCTGTTCCGTACCACGGCGGTGGGTGATGGCCCGTACAAACTGTGGAAGTACTGCAAGGTCGAGGCCCGCACCGGGCGTGAACTGATTATCCAGCGCTAAGCCTGCGAGGTCGCCATGTCGTCACACGAGCACATTCGCGCGCTGGAGCTGCGCCTGGAGCAACTGGAAAGCGAGAACGCGATCCGCGCCTGCATGAACCGCTACATGTTCCTGTGCGACGAGTTGGGCGTGGCTTCGCCCCTCGACGAACTGGCCGGGCTGTTCACCGAAGACGCGGTCTGGGAAGGCAAGGGTGCCAAGTACCAGAACAGCTTCGGCGGCTATCAGGGGCGCGCGGCGATCAAGGCGATGTTCGCCACTTATATGGTGGAGCCTGCGCATTTTTCGCTGAACGTGCACTTCCTGACCTCGGAGCTGATCCAGGTCAGCGGTGACAGCGCCCAGGCCAGTTGGGTGATGTTGCAGGCCTCGACCTTCGCCTCGGGGGCCTCGCACCTCAACAGCGCCCGCCTGACGGTGCGTTTTACCCGGGAGCAAGGGCAGTGGCGCATGGCGCACTTCCAGACCGAGAACCTGTTCAGCCGCCCCGTGAGCACCTGGAACAGCGCCGCGCACCTGCCCGTGCCCGGCAAGCCCGGCCAGTGACCCCCAGAATTCTTAGAGTCGGCGAACCGAGCCGACGAGGAGTGACCGTGAATAACCTGATAAACACCGTAACCCTGGACGCTTGCCCGTCCGACCTGGTCCAGAGCGACCGCGTGCACACGTCACTGTACACCGACGCCAAGCTGTTCGACGAGGAACTGGAAAAGATCTTCTACAGCACCTGGATCTGGGTGGCCCACGCCAGCGAAATTCCCGAGTCCGGCAGCTACAAGAGCACCTACATCGGCAAGCAACCGGTGATCGTGGTGCGCGACCGCAAAAAAGACGTGCACGTGCTGCTTAACCGCTGCCGCCACCGCGGGGCCACAGTGTGCGAACACAAAAAGGGCAAGACCAACAGCTTCGTCTGCCCGTACCACGGCTGGAGCTACGCCCTGGACGGCAGCCTGCGCGGTGTGCCACACCCGGAAAGCTACGCCGATTGCCTGGACAAGGCCGAACTGCCCCTGGTCAGCCTGCGGGTGGAGCAATACAACGGCATGATCTTCGCCACCTTCAAGGACGATATCGAGCCGTTGGCCGACTACCTGGGTGCGGCGAAAAAATGGATCGACCTGTTCATGAAGCAGGGCGCCGGCTACCCGGTGAAAGTCGGCGGTGAGCACCGCTTCCGCTTCCCCGGCAACTGGAAAATCCAGTTGGAAAACACCACCGACGCCTACCACTTCCCGTTGGTGCATAAGTCGTTCCTGTCCTCGGTGGACGAGCAGACCCTGGAGTTGTTCGACTTCGTGCAAGGGCCGGGCTACGTCGAAGACCTGGGCAACGGCCACAGCGTGATGGTGATGATCCCCGACCTGGTGGACCTTGAAGCCAACCTCGAGCTGCCGATCCCGGAGCGCTTCGAAGACCTCGCCGCGCAACTGCGCGCCGAAGGCCACGAGGAGGCGGCGGTGCGGCGCATCGTGCGCGCGGTGGGCGGTTCGGGCTTCAACCTCAACCTGTTCCCCAACATCGCTTGCTCCATGGCGTTCTTCCGGGTGCTGCAACCGATCGCGGTGAACGAAACCGAGATCCACCACGCCGTCATCACCATGGACGGCGGCCCGGCCGTGGCCAACCGTTATCGCCTGCGCCTGCACGAACACTTCCAGGGCCCGATGGGCTTTGGCACCCCGGACGACTCCGAAGCCTGGGAGCGCGTACAGCGCGGCGCCAGCGCCGGCAGCGACCTGTGGATCATGCTCAACCGTGGTTTGCCGGGCGAGAAAGCCTCCGCCGATGGCCGGGTGAGCGACGTGAGCGCCGAAACCGGTATGCGGGCGGGCTACCAGCAGTGGAAAAAGATGATGTCGGCCAAGTGACGGAGAACCCCATGAACAACCTGCAATTGCTCAACCAAGTCAGCGCTTTCATCTGGCAGGAAGCGGACATGCTCGACCACGGCGAATTCGCCGCGTGGCTGGAGCTGTGGACCGAGACGGCGACCTACATCATCCCCATCGACCCGTTGGAAACCGATTTCGAGAACACCCTCAACTACGCCTACGACGACCACCACATGCGCCAGTTGCGCGTCACGCGCCTGACCAGCGGCGAGTCGATCTCCACCACGCCACGGGCGCGCACCGTGCGTAGCCAGTCGCGCTTTCGCGTGCTCAGCGACGAGCAGAGCGTGGTCACCGTGCGGTGCGCGCAGAACCTGCGCGAGTTCCGCAAGGACGTGCTCAAGCAGTACACCGCCGACGTCACCTTCGAGCTGGTGCGCAGCGGCGACAGCTTCAAGATCCAGCGCAAGCTGATCCAGCTCATCAACTCCACCGACACCCTGGCGGGTATCGGCTACATCCTCTGAGGGCTACGCCATGACACAGGTCGCATTGGTCACCGGCGCCGGCCAGGGGCTGGGCAAGAGTATCGCCGAGCAACTGCTGGGCGCCGGTTACCGGGTAGTGATAAGCGACCGCTCGCTGGCGGCGGCGCAAGCCTGCGCCGCGCAACTGGACGCCAGCGGCGAGCGGGTGCTGGCGCTCAAGCTCGACGTGGCCGACAAGGCCGATTTTGAAGGGGCGCTGGCGCAAGTAGTGGCCCATTGGGGCCCACTGCATGTACTGGTCAACAACGCGGCCATGACCATGACCACGCCTGTGATGCAGATCAGCCCGGAGGAATTCGACCGGGTGGTCAGCGTCAACCAGCGCGGCACCTTTGTCGGCTGCCAGGTGCTGGGCAGCTACCTCGCCGCGCAGGGCTACGGGCGGATCATCAACATGGCCTCCCTGGCGGGGCAGAACGGCGGCACGGCCACGGGCGCCCATTACGCGGCGTCCAAGGGCGCGATCATCACCCTGACCAAGATCTTCGCCAAGGAGCTGGCGGCGAGCGGGGTCACGGTCAACGCCATCGCCCCGGGGCCCATCGAGTCGCCGGCGGTGCGCGCCGCCGTGCCGCCCGAGCGCTTGGAAAAACTGATCGAGGGCATCCCGGTCAAGCGCCTGGGGGACGCCGCGTTCATTGGCAAACTGGTCGTGCAACTGGCCGGCGAAGACGCCTACTTCACCACCGGGGCGACCTGGGACGTGAACGGCGGGCTGTTCATGCGTTAAGCGTGCCGGCCGCAGGTTTGCAACCACAGCGGGGCGCGCCCAGGTGCGCGGCCCGACAACGAATTCAGGATGGTCCTGTATGAGCGATCAATTATTGAAAGTCGTCGTCCGCAAGCGCGAGGAGCAGGGCGAAGGTGTCGTCGTCCTCGACCTGGGCGACCCGTCGGGGCAGGCCTTGCCCGCCTTCGAAGCGGGCGCCCATGTCGATATCCACCTCAAGGCCGGGCTGGTGCGCCAGTATTCCCTGTGCGGCGACCCGGCCAACGCCGGCGCCTATCGCTTGGGCGTGCTCAAGGACCCGGCCTCGCGCGGCGGTTCCCTGGCGGTGCATGAGCTTATGCAAGTAGGGCGGGAAATCGACATCAGCCTGCCGCGCAACCACTTCCCCCTGGCGGGCGAGGCGCGGCGCTCGATCCTGATCGGCGGCGGTATCGGCATCACGCCGATGGTGGCCATGGCCTACGCCCTGAACGCCCGCGACAGCGATTTCGAGCTGCATTACTGCGGCCGTTCCCGGGGCCGCAGCGCCTTCCTCGATGAACTGGGCAACGCGGCGTTCGCGGCCCGGGTGCACACCCACTTCGACGACGAGGGCGAGGCCCAGAAGCTGGACCTGCGCAGCGTGCTGGGCACGCCCCAGGCCGGGGTGCATGTGTACGTCTGCGGGCCGGCCGGGTTCATGGACTGGGTCATCGCCCAGGCCCTGGGCGCGGGCTACGCGGACGACCATGTGCACCGCGAATACTTCCAGGTCGAAGTCGACGCCTCGGGCGCAGGCTTTGAAGTGGTGGCCCAGCGCAGCGGCAAGACCGTGCAAGTGGCCGAAGGCCAAAGCATCGTCGAGGCCCTGACGGCGGTGGGTATCAAGATTGAAGTGTCCTGTGAGCAGGGCGTGTGCGGCACTTGCCTGTGCGACGTGATTGAAGGCGAGCCGGACCACCGCGACGTCTACCTCACCGACGACGAAAAAAGCGCCAATGACCAGATTCTGGTGTGCTGTTCCCGGGCCAAGTCCAAGAAACTGGTGCTGGATATCTGATAGACCGGAGGGTAAGACCATGGTCGATACAACTGGATTTCGTAACTCAATGGCAATGCTCGGTGGCGCGGTGTCGGTCATCACCACCGACGGTCCCGCCGGGCGTTTCGGCTTCACCGCCTCGGCGGTGTGCAGCGTCACCGACCAGCCGCCGACCTTGCTGGTGTGCATGAATCGCTCGTCGTTTTCCAACGTGCATTTCAAGAGCAACGGTGTGCTCAGCGTGAACGTGCTGACGCCCGGGCACCAGGAAGTCTCGGGGGCGTTTTCCAACCGTCACCTGGACACCGAGCAACGGTTTTCCTGCGCCTCCTGGAGCACCCTGGAAAGCGGCGCGCCGCTGCTGGACGAGGCGCTGGTGAGTTTCGACTGCCGCATTGCCCAGGCCCATGAAGTGGGTTCCCACACGATTTTCTATTGCGAGGTATTGGGTATCCGCAATGGCGAAAGCCAGGAAGGCCTGGTGTATTTCAACCGCGCCTACCACCGTTTGGGAGATGCCTCAAAAGCGACTTCCTGATGCAGTAAGTTGATAAGAGTTTTCCTGTTCGTTGTGTTTCAAGAATAAATAAAAAAGCGGTTGTCGCTGTTATGGCGAATGGCTGTGTTACGACTTTTTTGCAGTAAGTGGTTATAAAAACAATACTGCGGATTGACTGCCGAAGTTTCACTTTTGCTGAATTAATCTGCTTCCACTAGCCGTGCCTGTGTGCATGTAAAAAAGAAGGAAAGTTCAATGTTCCAGAAGAGCTGGGTAAGCCGTGGCGTCACCACTGCGGCCGTGATGGGGATCTTCACACCTGTGGTTGCACAGGCCGACTTCGTTGATGACAGCCAAGTCAGCCTGGGGATGCGCAACTTTTATATCGACCGCGACTACAAACAGCATGACGCGCCGCAATCGCGTATTGGCAGCTGGACCCAAGGCTTCGACTTTCGCGCGATCTCCGGCTACACCGAAGGCACGCTGCAGTTCGGCCTGGACCTCTCGGCGCAGTACGCCTATCGCCTGGACGGCGGCGGTGGCCGGGGCCCAGACACGATCATCCCGTATGACGCCAGCAAGGGCGAGCAAGTGCGTGACTACGGCCGCGCGGCGCTCACCGCCAAGGTGCGCTACAACAAGGCGGAACTGAAAATCGGTGAACTAAGGCCCACGTTGCCCGTGGCCTACATGGACGATTCGCGGCAGTTGATTACCACCTATCACGGCGTACAACTTGAATCCAAGGACGTGGACAACCTGACCCTCACCGCCGGGCGCTTTACCGAAATCAGTTCGCGCGAATCCTCCAACACCGAGAAGATGTACTTGTTCAACGGCCCCAATGTGCAGCGGCGCAGTGACGGCTTGAACTTTGGTGGCGCGACCTATGCATTTACCCCGAACTTGTCGGCTACTTACTTTTTTGGGCAGTTGGAAGATATCTATAAGCAACATTACTTGGGCTTGACCTATAACCATGACTTGGGCGGCGGTTATGGCCTGAAGACGGACTTGCGTTACTTCAATAACAGTGAAGACGGCAAGGCCCTATATGGAGATATCGACAACCAGTCCTACGGCGTCATGACCACCCTGAAAAAGGGCGCCCATGCCTTGGGTGCCGGCTATCAGCGCATGCTCGGCGACTCCTCCTTCCCGACCCTCAACGGCTACGCGCCGCAGCCGTACCTGGTCAACTGGTCCACGGTGGCGTTCGTCAAGCCCAACGAGAGTTCCTGGCAATTGCGCTATGACTACAACTTCGCCGGCATGGGCTTGCCGGGGCTCAAATTCATGACCCGCTACCTGCGTGGCAGCGGCGTGGACCGTGGCCGCAACGACCTGGACCAAAACGTCGAGAGTGAACGCAACATCGTCCTTGGTTATGTGGTGCAAAGCGGGCCACTCAAGGACGTGGGGTTTGAATGGCGGCGCATCGACGTGAAAACCCGCTACGGCAACGGCAAGGCCTCGGGCGCGGACTATGAGGAAAACCGCCTGATTACCACCTACACCTGGAAGTTCTGACAGCTCCGGTGCTGCCCGCGCATCGGGCAGCCTCGCGCTTCACCGGTTTCCTTCGCCCGGGCCACTCTTGCCGGGCTTTTTTTCGCGGCGCGTTTACGCCGCCCTCCAAGGATTGCCTATGCGTCGTTTTTACCGGGGCCGCGACTTGAGTCGGGTCCACAGCGTTGCCGAACTGGCCGACATGGCCCGCCGGCGCCTGCCGTATTTCGCCTGGGAATACCTGAGCGGCGGGGCGCAGGATGAACTGACCCTCACCGACAACCTCGATGGGTTCAGCGCCTATGGCCTGCACGGCCGCGCCATGGTGCCGTGCCATCCGCCCGCCACGGCGCGGGCCGTGCTGGGGCGGGTGTTGCCCGTGCCCCTGCTGATCGGGCCGACCGGCTACAACGGCTTGCTGCACCGCGATGCTGACATTCACCTGGCCCGGGCGGCCACGGCCCGAGGCTTGCCGTTTTGCCTGAGCACCGCTGCCAATACTTCCCTTGAGGCATTGGTGGCGGCGGTGCCAGAAGTGAACCTGTGGTTCCAGCTCTACGCCATGGGCGACCCCCGTGTGCAAAACGACCTGCTGCGCCGCGCCGCTGCCGTGGGCAGCCGCACCCTGCTGTTGACCTGCGATGCCATGGTGCTGGGCAACCGCGAGTGGGACCGGCGCAATTTCGCCAAGCCGCGCCAGTTGGCGTGGCGCAACACGCTCGACGTGTTGCGCCACCCGCGCTGGCTGCAGCAAGTGATGTGGCCGGCCGGGCTGCCGGGCATGGGCAACCTGGAGCCTTACCTGCCGCCCAACGAACGCAATGCCTTGGGTTCGATGGCGTTTATCGGCCGGCAGATGGACAGCTTGCTCGACTGGGACAAACTGGCGCGCCTACGCGACCAATGGGGTGAACGCCTGCTGCTCAAAGGCGTGCTGCACCCGGCGGACGTCGAGCGCGCCATTGCCCTGGGGCTCGATGGGGTGGTGGTGTCCAACCACGGCGGCCGGCAATTGGATGGCGCCCCGAGCAGCCTCGCCGCCCTTGCCGCCATCGCCCCCCAGGCCCGCGGCCGGCTCAGCCTGCTGCTGGACGGCGGCATTCGCCGGGGCAGCGACATCGTCAAGGCCCTGGCCCTGGGCGCCGATGCCGTGCTGCTGGGCCGCGCCACCCTCTACGGCGTCGCCGTGGCTGGCGAAGCGGGCGCCGGGCGGGCCCTGGATCTGTTGACCCAGGAACTGGTGCAAACCCTCAACCTGATGGGCTGCACCCACCTCAGCCACTTGGGCCGCGACAACCTGTGGGAGCGCAGGAGGTAATGATGAAACTCTACGAATTGATGACCTTTACCGTGCGCGTGCGCACCGTCACCCCGGCCATGGCCTGCCTTGAGCCGCGCTTGGCCCAGGCCGGGGGCACGCTGATGGGCTGCTGGGCCTCGGAAATTGGCCCGCTGAACCAGATCACGGTGCTGCGCGGCTTTGCCGACGAAGGCGCACGCCAGGCCGAGCGCGAGCGTTACCTGGCCACAGCCGACGCCTTTGGCATCGACGCTTACCTCACCGATATGCGGGTGGAGAACTATTCGCTGTTTCCCTTCCTGCAACCGTTGCCTGCCGGGCGCCATGGGCCGTTCTATGAATTGCGCGTCTACGACCTGGTGCCCGCCGGCCTGGCGCCGACGCTCAAGGGCTGGGAAAACGCCGTGGGGCCACGCACCGGGCCTGGCTACTCGCCGGTGTACGCCGCGTTTTATGCCACCGATGGCCGCTTGCCGCGCTACCTGCACATCTGGCCTTATGCCTCCTTGGAACAACGCCTGGACGTGCGTACCCGCGCGGTGCAGGACGGCGTCTGGCCCCCGGAAAACTCAGGCCCGCAACTGCGCGACATGCACTCGGCCGTGTACCTGCCGGCGCCGTTTTCGCCGTTGCAGTAAACACCCTGGCAGGCGCAGTGCTCGGTGGGAGAAGGGGCTGGCCCGCTCCCACACAAGCCCCCCACAGTTCAAGAGTGATGTTTGGCACCGCCTCCCTGTTCACACCCCTAGGTAGCGCTGTGACAACTGCGGCGCCTGGGCCAGTTGGGCGGGGGTGCCGCTCCACACCTGGCGGCCTTTTTCGATGATGTGGTGGCAATCCACCACGCGGGCCATTTCCTTGAGGTTCTTGTCGATCACCAAAATGGTTTCGCCTTCGGCCTTGAGGCTGGCCAGGCAGCTCCAGATGGTTTCGCGGATGATCGGTGCCAGGCCTTCGGTGGCTTCATCGAGGATCAGCAACTGCGGGTTGGTCAGCAGGGCGCGGGCCACCACCATCATCTGTTGCTCGCCGCCGGAAAGGGTCTTGGACAACTGGTCCTGGCGCTCCTGCAAACGCGGGAACAACTGGTAGACCCGCGCCAGGTCCCACTTGCCCCGTGTGGCGGTGGCCAGCAGGTTTTCCCGCACGCTCAGGCTGGCGAAGCCGCGCCGGCCTTCGGGCACCAGCCCCAACCCGGCCTGGGCGATGCGGTAGGACGGCGCGCCGCGCATTTCCCGGCCGTGGATCAGCACGCTGCCAGCGCTGGGCTTGAGCAGGCCCATGATCGATTTGACGGTGGTGGTCTTGCCCATGCCATTACGGCCGATCAGCGACACCACCTGGCCCTGTTCGATGCTCAAGTGCATGTCGAACAACACTTGGCTCAGGCCGTAGCCGGCCTGCAAACCGCTGACTTCAAGCATGTTCTTCTCCCAGGTAGGCGGCGCGTACGTGCGGGTCGTTGCGCACCTGCTCGACGCTGCCGGTGAGGATGGTCTGGCCGTAGACCAACACGGTGATGCGGTCGGCCAATGCGAACACGGCGTCCATGTCGTGCTCCACCAGCAGGATCGCGTAGCGGCCCTTGAGTTCGAGCAACAGTTGGGTCATGCGCGCCGACTCCTGGGCGCCCATGCCTGCCATCGGTTCGTCCAGCAACAGCACCGAGGCTTCCTGGGCCAGGGCCAGGGCGATTTCCAGTTGCCGGCGCTCGCCGTGGGACAACGCGCTGACTTGCGCATGGCCGCGGGCCTCCAGGCCCACCCGCGCCAGGTAGTCGGCGGCGGGGGCCAGCAGGCTTTGGTCGCTGGCCAGCGGCTTCCATAGGCCGAAGGTCTGGCCGTCGCGGGCGGCGATCGCCACCGCGACGTTTTCCAGCAGGGTGAATTCCGGGTACAGCTGGCTGACCTGGAAGGCTCGCGCCAGGCCCAGGCGCGGGCGCTGGTGGGCGGGTACGTCGGTGATGTCCTGGCCGTTGAGGAAAATGCGCCCCTTGTCCGGGCGGATCTCCCCGGCGATCTGCGCGATCAGGGTCGATTTGCCGGCGCCATTGGGGCCGATGATGGCGTGTAGTTCTCCCGGGGCGATATCGAAGCTCGCACCGTTGGTGGCCTTGACCGCGCCAAAGGTTTTTTCCAGGGCCTGGACCGACAGTTGCGGGTTCATGGGCGTACCTCGTGTTGGGCGATTGCGGTTGGCGCGGCCGACGGCTTGCGCCGCCATGGCCAGGGGCTGAGCAGCAAGCCGTAGAGGCCTTTTTTGCCGAACAGCACCACCACCAGCAGCAACGGGCCGAAGATCAGCAGCCAGTGCTCGGTCCACAGGCTGAGCACCTGTTCCAGGCCCAGGTACACGGCGGCGCCGAGGACCGGCCCCAGCAGGGTGCCGACGCCGCCGAGGATGACCATCGCCATCAGTTCGCCGGACTTGTGCCAGGCGCCCATGTCCGGGCTGACGAACATCGCGTAGTTGGCCCAGAGGATGCCCGCCAGGCCCCCCCCGACACCGGCGATGACAAACGCCCCGAGGCGATAGCGCAGCGGGTGCAGGCCCAGGCTGATGCTGCGCCGTTCGCTTTGCTTGAGGCCGCGCAGCACGTAGCCGAAACGCGAATTGACCAGGCGCCGGCAGAACAGCAGCCAAGCCACCAACAGGCCCAGGCACAGGTAGTAGAACTGCACCGGGTTATCCAGGTCGATGCCCGGCAGGGTGTTGCGCTCGCTGAGCAAAATGCCGTCGTCGCCGCCATACAGCGACAGCGAACTGAGGACGAAATAGAGCATTTGGCCGAACGCCAGGGTAATCATGATGAATTGCACCCCGCTGGTACGCAGCGACAGGTAGCCCACCACCACGGCAAACAGCGCACACACCAGCAGCGACAGCGGCCAAACGAGCAGCGCGCTGTTGGAACCGTCCCAGCCCCACAGCGGCAAGGCCTGGGAGGTGTGAAAACCGATCACCCCCACCACGTAGCCGCCCAGGCCGAAGAAGGCCGCGTGGCCGAAGCTAATCATCGCGCCATAGCCGATCAGCAGGTCCAGGCTGGCGGCGGCCATGCCGTAGATCGCCAGGCGCGTAAACAGGCTGACCAGAAAGGGTTCGTGCAGCAGCGAGGCCAGCAGCGGCAGGAGGGCGAACGTCGCCAGGCAAAGCAGGTCGATCAGGACTCGACGGGACATGGGGTTCTCCTCAGGCACGGGCGGGCAGCAGGCCGCGGGGGCGGACCAGCAACACCACGGCCATGACGATGTAGGCGCTGGCGGAAATCAGCCCGCCGCTCAGGGTGCCGCTGACTTCGGCGGGCAACAGTTGGTCCAGCAATTGCGGGATGTACGCGCGCCCCAGGCCATCGACCATACCGATCAGCAAGGCCCCGGCCAGGGCGCCGCGTACCGAGCCGACACCGCCGACCACGATGACCACGAAGGTGGTAATCAAGACCTTTTCGCCCATGCCGATTTCCACCGATAGCAAGGGTGCGGCCATGAACCCGGCGAGGCCGCAAAGCACGCAGCCGAACACGAACACCAGGGTGTACAGGCGTGCGATGTTCACCCCCAGGGCGCCGACCATTTCGTGGTCGTCGGCCCCGGCGCGGATCAGCATGCCCAGGCGCGTGTGGTTTATCAGCAGCCACATGGCGATCGCCACCACGGCCCCGGCGGCGATGAACAGCAAGCGGCTGACCGGGTACATCAACCCCGGCAGCACTTCGACGAAGCTCGAATACCACTCGGGCGTGGGCATGGCCGGTGGGCTGCGGCCGAACAGCACGGTGATTAACTCGTTGGTGAAGAACACCACCGCCAGGGTGGCCAGTACCTGGTCGAGGTGATCGCGGTTGTAGAGGCGGCGCATGATGCTGGTTTCGATCAGCAGCCCGTACAGGGCCGAGCCGATCACCGCCGCCAACCCGGCGAGCCAGAACGAGCCGCTCAGCGACGCGGTGTAGGCCGCGCAGAACGCGCCGACCATGTAGAAGGCGCCGTGGGCCAGGTTGATGACGCCCATGATGCCGAAGATCAGCGTCAGGCCGGAGGCCAGCAAAAACAGCAGGGCGCTGTATTGCAGGCCATTGAGGATTTGTTCGAGTAGCAGCATGCGGGGAATCCTACGCAAGGTGCCTGGCGGGTAAGGCCGCCAGGCACGGGACCGGAAGGTCGGCTTACAGCGCGCACTCGGCGGCGAAGCTGTCCACTTGCGCCTTGGCGATGGTCTGCACCGGCACCTGGACCAACTTGCCGTTGGCATCGGCCTCTACCCGCAGCAAATACCAGTCGATGACCGCGTGCTGGTTTTTGCCGAAGGCGAAGTCGCCACGGATCGAGTCGAACGTGACGTTGCGCAGAGCACTGCGCAAGGCCTCGGGGTCTTTGAGGTTGCCGTCCACGGTTTTCAGGGCGGCGCCGATCAGGCGGGCGGTGTCGTAGGTTTGCGCGGCGTACACGGTGGGCACGCGCTTGTACTTATCGTTGAAGGCCTTGACGAAGGCCTGGTTGGCCGGGTTGGTGGAGCCGGGGTTCCACAGGGTGACGATGTTCATGCCCTTGGCCACATCACCGGTGGCGGCGAGCATGCGTTCGTCCATGGAGAACACCGGCACCACCATCGGGATGCTCTTGTTCAGGCCCGAGCTGCCGTACTGCTTGGCGAAGTTGATGCCGGCACCACCAGGGTGGAACTGGAAAATCGCGTCAGGCGCCAAGGAGCGCACCCGGGCCAGCTCCACCGAGAAATCCAGTTGGTTGAGCTTGGTGTAGATCTCGGTGACTTCACCCTTGAAGGTGCGCTTGAAGCCTTCCAGGGCATCGCGGCCACCCTGGTAGTTGGGGGCGAGGATGACCATTTTCTTGTAGCCCAGGTCGTTGGCGGCGACGCCGGCCATTTCGTGGATGGTGTCGTTCTGGTACGAGGCCACGAAGTAGTGGGGCTTGCACTGTTTGCCGGCCAGGCTGGAGGGGCCGGTGTTGTTGCTGATGTAGAAGCCGTCCTTGGTCGCGGTGTTGACCACCGCCGCCAGCACGTTGGAGAAGATCACCCCGGTGTACAGCGAGATGCCGTCCAGGCTCATGCGGTCGATGATCTGCTTGGCGCGCGCCGGTTGCAGGCCATCGTCCTCCACCAGCAGGCTCACCGGTACGCCGCCGAGCTTGCCGCCCTCCTGGTCGATGGCCAGTTGAAAGCCATCGCGCGAGTCTTCCCCCAGGTAACCGGCCGGGGTGGAGAGGGTGGTGATGAAGCCGATGCGCACCGGGTCTTGGGCCTGGGCCGCAAGGCTGGCCAGGCAACTGGCCGCCAGGAGTGTACCCACGAGTTGTTTTTTCATAGTGCCGCCTTTAGTGAAGCCCGCATCGCACGGGCTGTAGTTATTAGTGGAGGGCAGTAAAAAATTTCGGGCGCCTGGAATGTGTTGTGGGGGGGCTTCCCGTGTCAGGTGTTGCTCTGGGTGAATTTCTCGTAGTACAGGCGGGTCTGGTCCAGGGCCTGGGTGTCGAGCCATTGCTTGATCGACTCGACCATCGGCGGCGGCCCGCACAGGTACATGTCCAGGGCCTGGTCGCGGAACTCGGCCAGGTCGAAGTGCTCGGTGATGTAGCCGCGCTTGCCGTGCCAGTCCGGGCTGGGGTCGCTGATGACCGGGGTGAAGCGAAAGCCCGGGATGCGTTCGGCGTAGGCCGCGATGCGCTGGGTTTCGCACAGGTCCGCGGCGTTGCGCACGCCGTAGTACAGGTGCACCGGGTGGCCGCAACCGCCGCGCTCGGCGATTTCATCGAGCATGCCCAAAAAGGCCGACAGGCCGGTGCCGCCGGCGACGAACACCAGCGGCTTGTCGACGTGGCGCAGGTAGAAGGCCCCCAGGGGCGCTTCCAGCAGGATTTCGTCGCCGATCAGGCTGCGTTCGCGGATGTAGTTGCTCATCAGCCCGTCGGGCAGCAAACGGATCAAGAACTGCAACTGGTTGCCGCTGTTAGGGCGGTTGGCGAAGGAGTACGAGCGCTGGCCGAGGGTGCCGGGTATTTGCAGGCGGGCGTATTGGCCGGGCAGGAAATCCAGTTGCTGGCCATCGGCGCCGGCGTCCAGGTGCAGGATCGCGGTGTTGGGCGAAACCTGCTCCACCGCGCGCACGATGCCCTTGAGTCGGCCCGGCCCTGGGGCATTGCACAGGCTGGACGCGAAGTCGAAGTAGAACGCGGCGTCGGAGCTGACCCGGGTCTGGCAGGTGAGCATCTTGCGTTGGCGCAGGTCTTCGGCCGACAGCGCTTCGTCGTCGACATAGTCCTGGCTGTACTGGCCCGATTCGCAGCGCCCCTGGCAGGTGCCGCACACGCCCTCGCGGCAGTCCAGGGGGATGTTGATGCCGTTGCGCAACGCCGCATCGAGCAGGATTTCGTGGCTCTGTACCGGGAAGAACAGGGTTTTGCCGTCGGCAAAACTGAAGGCGACCTTGTGGCTCATGATCCAGACTTCCGCCAGTCAGAGGTGATAGAAATCGAGCACCGAATTGATGGTGTCGTTGAGCAGCAGCACGTGCTTGCGGGCGATCTTCCAGCTCTCGCCATCGGGCCGCAGGCGGTAGGTGGCGCGGCCGAAGAACTGCTCGGCGGTTTGCAGGCGGTAGTAGAGGGTGTGCCAGTTGACTTGCACCTCCAACTCATCGTCGGCCAGCGGCGCGATGCGCACGTTGCTGAGCAGGTGCAGGGTGCGTGGCATGGGCACGGTGGAGGCGGATTTGCCGGTGCGGATGCGGAACACCCGGTCTTCCAGGCCGCCCCGGTTGGGGTAGTAGATCAGCGACATGGCCCGTTTCGGGTCGCGGGTGTACTCGTGCTCCGAGTCCCATTGCGGCAGGTGGAATTCGCTGTCGTCGCTGAACATCGACAGGTAGGTGTCCCAGTCCTGGGCGTCGCAGGCCTCGGCGTTGCGGTACAGAAATTGTTCGACGCGGTATTGCAGTTGCGAATTCATGTTCACACCTCACGCAGTTTCAACGGTTGCTCTTGCTCGGCTTTGCGGGCCAGGCCTTCGAGCAAAAAGCGCTGCCAGTTGCCGTGTTGGTTGACGTAGAGGCCCTCGTGGGTGAACTCGGTGCCGGTCAATACCGGCGAGATGCCGATGGTTTCGCTGTTGGCCGTGGGGCCTTCGACCCATTTGCCCACGCCCCGGGAGATGTCGCTCCAGCGCTCCAGGCGTGCCTGGAAGCCGCGCTGGGCTTCGCGGAACTCCACCAGGTCATCGGGGGTGCCCATGCCGGAGACGTTGAAGAAGTCTTCGAACTGGCGGATGCGGTTTTCCCGGTCGGCATCCGACTCGCCCACCACGCCCAGGCAGAAGCTGTTGATCTCGGTCTTGTTCCAGGCAATCGGGCGGATGATGCGCAACTGCGAGCTGATCTGGTCGAGGAAGAACATGCTGGGGTAGATGTTCAGGTTGCGCAGGCGGTGCATCATCCACTGCGCCTTGCCCTGGCCGTACTCTTGGAGCAGGCGCGGCATGATGGTGGCGTAGCCGGGGCGCACGCTGGGGTTGGGCATGTCGCTGAACAGCACGCTGTGGCCGTTGTGGAAGGCGAACCAGCCGTCGTCGGTTTCCTTGTCGCCGGCGCCGAGCTTGCTGTAGTCCAGGGTGTCGGCGCTGGTCAGGCCTTTTTCGCTGTTGACCTGCTGGCGGTGCTGCACGGTGGCCACGTAGTTGTAGTGCACGGTGCTGACGTGATAACCGTCCAGGCCGTTTTCGTTTTGCAGCTTCCAGTTGCCGTCGTAGGTGTAGGCCGATTTGCCCGGCAGCACCTCCAGCTCACCGGTGGGTGATTGGGCGACCATCATGTCGAAGAACACTTTGGCGTCGCCCAAAAATTCCTGGAGGCTGTCCTGGCCGTCGACGTCGAGGCTGATGAACACAAAGCCCTTGTAGCTCTCGATGCGCGCTTTTTTCAGGCCACGGGTGGCCTTGTCGAACCCTTCGGGGTACTCGCCGGGGGCTTTGACCTTGACCAGGCGGCCGTCGCTTTTGTAGCACCAGGCGTGGAACGGGCAGGTGAAGGTGGACTGGTTGCCCTTGCCGACGCGGGTCAGGGTGGTGCCGCGGTGCTGGCAGGCGTTGATAAGGGCATTGAGCTGGCCCTCGCCGTCGCGGGTAATAATCATCGGCTGGCGCCCGGCGCGCATCGTCATGAAGTCATGCTTGTTGGCGATTTCGCTTTCGTGGCAGGCGTAGATCCAGTTCTTCTCGAAGATCAACTCCATTTCCAGATCAAACAAGTCCGGCTCGGTGAATATATCCCGGGCAATCCGGAAGACGCCGTCGGCGGGGCGAAAGTCCAGGCAGCCTTCAATAAAGTTTTTCCATTGTTCGACGCTTCTTGCACTGCTCATTAATCGATACCTCGTTGCATCGGGCTAATTCGTGCATTCAATAAATACGCTGTGCCTGCATTAAATAAGTTGCCGGGGGTTGGGTCTATCCGCTTTATCGGTGAACACAGGCCATAAAATTGGCCGCCCGGCGCGGCCCTGGCCGTGGGCGATAACGCCAAGTAACTGGATACGAGTCTCGAATTAACAGGCTAGAGAGTCTGGCGCCATTGGCGCTTAATCACTGGCGATGCGGGTTTGCCCGGTGGCCGGCCCGGCATCGACCCTAACGACTCATGCTTAAAAATTTAATAAAGAAACAACTGCCAACTATTGGGGCGGCTACTTTGGTCGCACCGCTACTTAATGTGCCCGCACATTAAAAGAGAGGGATAAGTTATGTTTCAAGCGAGTTGGTTTACCCGTGGTATGCAAACGGCCAGCCTGGCGGCATTAATCACCCCGATGCTGGCCCAGGCGGACTTCGTTGAAGACAGCCAGTTGGCCCTGGGGTTGCGTAACTTTTATATCGACCGCGACTTCAAGGGTGACAACCCGAAGAACTCCCGGGTCGGCAGTTGGACCCAGGGTTTTGACCTGCGCTTCAACTCCGGCTACACCGAAGGCACCCTGCAATTTGCCCTCGACGCCTCGATGCAATACGCCTACCGGCTCGACGGCGGTGGCGGCCGCGGCCCGGACAGCATCATCCCCTACAGCACCCGCCGCCAGGAGCAGGCCACCGACTACGGGCGCGGCGGCTACACGGCGAAAGTGCGCTATTCCAAAACCGAGCTCAAATACGGTGAACACCGGCCCACGCTGCCGGTGGCCTACACCGACGATTCGCGGCAATTGGTGACCACCTACCACGGCACGCTGATCGAATCCAAGGAAGTGGACAAACTCACCCTCACCGGTGGGCGCTTCACCGAAATCAGCGGCCGCGAATCCTCCAACAGCGAAAAAATGTACCTGTTCAACGGCCCCGATGTGCAGCGGCGCAGTGACGGCTTGAACTTCGGTGGCGCCAGTTACGCCTTCACGCCGGCCCTGACCGGCACCTACTTTTACGGGCAACTGGAAGACATCTACCGCCAGCATTACCTGGGCGCCACCTACCTGGCCGACCTGGGCAGTGGCTATGCGCTCAAGACCGACCTGCGCTATTTCAATAACAAGGAAGACGGCGATGCCCTTTATGGGCGCATCGACAACCGCTCCTACGGCGCCATGACCACCCTGCGCAAGGGCGCCCACGCCTTTGGCCTGGGCTACCAGCGCATGCTCGGCGACAGCACGTTCCCCACCCTCAATGGCTACGCCCCGCAGCCGTACCTGGTGAACTGGTCGGCGGTTGCCTTCGTCAAGCCCAACGAAAAATCCTGGCAGGCGCGCTATGACTACGACTTCGCCGGCCTCGGCCTGCCGGGCCTGCGCCTGATGACGCGGTACATGCGTGGCAGCGATATCGACCGCGGCGCCCTGAGCGACAACAGCGAGTCGGAGCGCAATATCTACCTCTCCTACGTGGTCCAGGAGGGGCCGCTGAAGAACCTCGGCGTAGAGCTGCGCAACATCAACGTCAAGTTCCGCCACGGCAATGACTTCGACGAAAACCGCCTGATTACCACCTACACCTGGAAATTCTGGTAAACCGGTGCCGCCGGCCGGTGGGGTAACACCCGCCGGCCGATCTGGGCAGGTAATACCCAACCCCGCCGCTGGGGGATACCTGCCCGGCGCACCGGCGGCTCATCTGTGTGCATTTTTGCAGCGCCACTGTGTGGTTTGGGGCGCGTGGGGAAGCGGGAATTCCTGGCGTTGTGCTATCGCTGGCCGATTAGTCGCTGAATGATATCCGCATATTTCGCAAGGGCCCCGCGGCGCCCCACGCGGCATGAAGATTGCTGTTTGACCGTAAGACGTGCCGTCAGAGCGCGTACAAAAAAACAGCAAACAGCCGTGGGTGCCCCGTGATGAGTACAAGCCTTGATGTGCATGTTCGAGACATTCGTATAGAGCGCTATGACCTCAATGGCGCGCGACAGTGGATGGCCGGGATCTGCGGGCCGCACCTGCTCAAGACCCAGTACCCCAACCGCATCCAGTTCCATCACAGCGCCAATGTACTCAAGTCGATGTCCACCACCCTGGGGGTGATCGAGTACGGCACGGACGTGACGGTGGGCATCGAAGACGTCGAACACCTCAACAGCTACAGCCTCAGCCTGCCCCTGGTGGGCGAGCAGCACCTGAGCAAGGACGGCTGCCAGGTGACCTCCGACCGCGACAGCGCGATCATCGTCTCGCCCCACGAAAACCAGGAACTGACCATCAATGGCGACTGCCGCAAGGTGCAGGTGGTCATCACCCGCGCGGCCATGCGCAAATCCCTGGAAGACATGCTGCAACGGCCCCTGGAAACGCCCCTGCGGTTCGAGCCGGTGATGGACGCGGTCAACGGCGCGTCTGCGTCCTGGTGGCGCATGGCGCGCTATTTCATCGGCGAACTGGAGCGCAGCCGCGAGCTGTACGACCAGACCTTTTTCACCCGTGATATCGAAGGTTCGCTTATCAAGGGCTTGATCCTCGCCCAGCCCAACAACTACTCCGACGAATTGCGCGACGTGCTCGGCGTGAAGCTGCCGCACTACCTGATCCGCGCCAAGCAGTACATCCACGATAACGCCCGCGAGGTGCTGCACCTGGAGGACATCGAGGCGATCTCCGGGGTGTCGCGGTTCAAGCTGTTCGAAGGTTTCAAGAAGTACTTCGGCATGTCGCCCATGGCCTACCTGAAAAAGTACCGCCTCGACGCCGTGCGCCAGGAAATCCTCGAAGACAACTCGGCGCGCAATATTTCGGTGATCGCCATGGGCTGGGGCTTCAACCACCTGGGCCGTTTCTCCAGCGAGTACCGCAAGTTGTTCGACGAGACGCCCAGCAGCACCCTGCAACGCAACGAAGCCCGCCGTAACCGGTCGCTTTGAGCCATGGCCGGGTTAGCGGGGGCGGGGCTCGACCTGTCGCGGCTGTGCCAGACGCCGGTGTTCACCAGCCAATCGCGCCAGGAAAGCCATCGGCTGCTGGCCCGTGAGTTGGTCGAGCACGACCTGAGTTGGCGCGCAGGCACGGTCGATACGGCGTTCTTTCGCGCGCAAGTGGGGCGCTGCCAACTGTTTGTGTTGCGTTATGGCGCGGAGGTTGAGGTGCGGCCCCGGCCGTTCACCGATTTCGTGCTGATGCAAATGCCCCTGCGCGGGCGCGCCAGTATCGAATGCGACGGCTTGGCCCTGGAGCTGGAAGCGGGGCAGGTGGCGGTGCTCTCGCCCAACCGCCAGGCGCGGCTGGTATGGCACCGCGGTTGCGAACAGCTATTGCTCAAGGTGCCGCGCGCGTTGTTGCGCCTGATGCAGGAACGGCTGGTGGACGAAGGTGGGCTGGCCGCCGATTTCAGCCTGCCGCCAGCCTACCGCCTCGACACCGGCCAGGCCCGTGGCTGGCTACGTTTGGTGGATGACCTGCTGGAACAACTGGGGGCCAGCGCCGGCGAACCGGCCCATGGCCACTGGCTGCGGCACCTGGAAGAAAGCCTGCCGCTGTTTTTGCTCACCCACCCGCCGAAAGTCGAAGGTTTGGCCTTGGCCGAGTCCCCGGCCCAGCGCCAGGCGTTGCGCCAGTTGCACAAGATCGAAGGCTTGATGCGCAGCCGCCTGGGGGAAGCGCTGTCCCTCACCGAACTGGCGGCCACGGCGGGGATGAGCGTGCGCAGCCTCAACACCCTGTGCCAGCGCTGCTACGGGCAAACCCCCATGGAGCGCCTGCGCAACCTGCGGCTCGAAGCCGTGCGCGAGCGCTTGCGCGATGGCCGCGAGCTGAGCATCACCGAAGTCGCCCTGGAACACGGCTTCGCCCACCTCGGCCGCTTCGCCCGCTACTACCGCGAACGCTTCGGCGAGCTGCCGCACCAGACCATTGCCCGGTAAGTGACCGGGGGCGCGGTGGCCTGGCCGCACATTGCGCTATCACCCTCACTGAATTGTGGGAGCAACGGTCTTACACCGATCATTCGTCACCGCTACTCAGTGCCGCCCATCGCGAGCAGGCTCGCTCCGACAGAGGAAAAATTAAGATCCCAGCCACAGCACCGTTCCATTGTGGGAGCGGGCCTGCCCGCGATGGCGGCCTATCAGCCGCAGCAAATGTATTGCCGCTACTGGACCCATCGCGGGCAGGCCCGCTCCCACAGCGTTTGCCAGCCTTTACGGGGAAGGCTGGCGCTAGCGTTCGGCGCTGTCCGCCCATTTGCCCATCAGGGTGTTGGAGGGCAGTTGTTCGTCGAGCAGTTTCCTCGCCGTTTCTACCCCGGCCACCGGCAGGCCGGTGGGGTCGAGGAGGCCGATTTGCACGAGGACGCTGGCCTGGTCCCAGTAGATGTGCTCATGGCACAGCTTGTCGCCGCGGAACTTGATGACCCCCAGCATGGGGATTTCCACGTATTTGCCGGTGGGGGCGACGTTGGGCAGCATCCAGTCGATTTCGCTGGTGTGGGTAAAGCACATGACGAATTCATCGACTATCTGCGTGGCCCCCACGGTGCGGGAGATGGGCACCAGTTTCATGTCCGGCGGGTTGGCGTGGACAAAATGGTTCTGATAGAAGCGGCTCAGTTCGCGGTAGCCCACGCCCCCGGTCATGGTGGGAATGTGGTTGACGTAGGGCTCGGCGACCATGGTCGCCATGGTCGCCGGAACATCGCGCACGGCGAATTCAAACTCGATGTGTTTTTCCCACAGTGCGGACAGGTTGTAGTGCGGGCCGATGGCCTGCCTCAGCGCGGCGATGCTGCGTTGGTGCGCCATCAGGGCGGCGGGTTTGTTGTAATGCATGCCGCCGTGGCGGGCGAAGGCGTGGTCCACCTCGGGGTAGGTGTAGATCTCGACGTTGGGCCGCGTGCCCAGGCGTTGGCTGATGAGGGCGCGGGCATTGGCGTCGCAGTAGCCGTCCTGTTCGGCGAAGTGCAGCACCAGGTGGCCCTTGATGCCCTCGGCTTCGTCCAGCAGGTGCTCGATGCCCATGCCGTAGTAGCCCACCGCGCAGGCCACGTCGGTGCGGGTCGCGGTCAGGTAGGCGAGCTTGCCGCCCATGCAGAAACCCACGTAGCCCAGGCCGCTGGCTTCGACCTCGGGCAGCTCACGCAGGGCTTTGAAACTGGCGTCGATGTCCTCGACGGCCTTGTCTATGTCCAGGCGCTGGAACAGGTCGATGGCGCGGGCGAAGTCGGCTTCGGTGTAGCCCAGGTCCACCCCGGGTTCCAGGCGCCAGAACAGGTCTGGCACCAAGGCGACGTAGCCTTCTTCGGCGTAGAGGTCGGCCACTTCGCGCATGTTGGCATTGATGCCGAAAATCTCCTGGCCGATCACCACCCCCGGCCCCTTGCCGCTGGCGGGGAGCGCCAGGTAACCGCTGAAACTGCCGCTGCCGTCGCTGGCCTGTACCTTCATCATCTTGCCCATGGTGTTACCTCGTTTTCGACTCATCAGGTGTTGTTGTTTTGGTTGCCTACTGGTCACGCAAACGCTCGAACCAGGTGCGTGGCGACAGGCCCTGGTCGGGGCCGAGGATCGAGAAACCGCCGTCCACCGGGATATCGACGCCGGTGATCCAGGACGCACCCTGGCTGCACAGGAAGGCCACTACCTGGCCGATTTCCTCGCCGCGGCCCACGCGCCCGAGCGGGTGAAAGGTAGCACCGATCCGGTCGGCCACGGCCACATCGCCGCCACTGAGGCTGGCCACCGAGGGCGACCAGGTCCAGGCCGGCGAGACGCTGATGACCCGGATCGCCGCCGGCGCCAGGCTCACCGCGAGGTTGCGGGTCAGTTGCAGAAGCCCGGCCTTGGACGCCGGGTACAGGGCGCGGCCAGCGGCGCCGAACTTGCCGCCGGTGCTGCCGATGTTGATGACCGTGCCGCCGCCCGTCATGTGGGGCGCGGCTTTTTGCACGAAGATCGCCGCCGACACCAGGTTGACGTTGAGGGTCTTGAGCCATTGCGCACGGTCGGACAGCAGCCCCTGGTCGTCATACACGCAGGCGTTGTTGACCAGGATGTCGAGGCGGCCGAACGCGGCCAGGGTGGCGGCGATGCAGGCATCGATATCGTCGTCGCGCTCGACGTCGCAGGCTGCAAAACGGCAGCGTTCACCCAATGCCTCCGCCAGGGCCGCGCCCGTGTCGCGGTTGCGCCCCACCAAGGTGACGCTGGCGCCGGCACGCAGCAGTTGGCGGGCAATGTCGGTGCCCAGGCCCTGGGTGCTGCCGGTGACGATCGCCACCTGGCCTTGCAGGTCGGCAGTCGGCAGGGGCTTCATGGCCGATCCCCCAGGGTGCTGGCGACATCGCTGAGGGTGGCGATCAGGCTCATGCTCTGCAGCGCTGCGCGGTGGGTTTCAGGGTTGGCGGCGGCGCAGGCATCGGCCAGGACCGTGACCTCGAAACCGCAATCGACGGCATGGCGCACGGTGCTTTCCACCACCGAATGGGTGGCTACGCCCGCCACCAGCAATTGGCGTGCGTCGAGCTGGCGCAGCAGGGTGTCCAGGGGCGTGCCGTAGAAGGCGTTGATGCGGGTGTGGGTGACGACAAACTCGGTGGCGCTGGCCAAGGGTTGCAGGGCGTCGTGGAACTGCGCGCCCCAGGTGCCTTCGCGCACCGCACCGCTGGCCGCCACGGCGCGCAGGATCGGCGCGTTCTGCACCAGGTCGGCGTAGTCCGGGCGATAGGCCACGCGCACATGAATGATCGGCCAGCCCCGGGTGCGGGCGCCGTGTTGCAGGCGCATGGCCGCGTCCAGCACGGTGGCACGGGCCGGGTCGTCGGCGGCCAGGCCGACGCGGATGCGCCCGTCAGGGTGCAGCACGTCGTTCTGGTAGTGCAGGGCAAGAACGGTCGGGCGCCCCATCAGACAAATACCTCCAGGTTGGAGAACACGTCGTTGCAGTTGATGAGGTCGACGCGCTTGAGCTGGATCTTCCAGCCGCCCCCCTCCTGGCTGGCCAGTTTGTAGGTATAGCGCCCGGCCAATTGGCGTTGCACCAGGCGCCATTCGCTGACCTGGAAGGTGGCGCTCACCACCAGCAGGCCCTGGCGGTCGAGGCCTTCGACCATCACGTTGCCCACCAGGTGGGCGGTGCGGGTGGGCGGTTGTTGCGACCAGTTGCGCGGGTTTTCCACGCGGCGGATGCGCACCTCGCGCAGCATGCGGTTTTCCCAGAACAGCGAAATATGCTCGAACGGGTTGGCCTGGCCGTGCTGCTGCGGCGCCCAGTACATGCCGCTGTCGGTGAACAAGCGGTCCCATTCCCAGAAGCGCCGCTCGTCCAGCAGGCGCGCTTCGCGGTAGAGGAACTGTTCCAGCTCACGCAGGGTGTCGCCGGGCACGTGGGCCGGGGCCAGGTTGTCCGTGGCGACGTCGAAGGTGCGATCAAACAGCATGGGTGCTCTCCTTGGCGATCAGGGTGGCGGTCATGTAGTGCTTCCACGCAGCAAACTGGTTGCGCATGGGCAGCTCGCTGGTGCCGTTGGTGGAGATTGCGCCGTCGGGCAGCCCCTGGTCGGTGCCGGCATAACGATGCTGGCTGATCCATTCGCCGCCGCGGGTCATGTTGCCTTCCTGGCAACGGGCGTAGACCTCCACGTCATCGGGCATGACGTTGGAGGAGGGTGAGTTGATGACGTTGGCGTAGGTCAGCGCCCGGTCGAACACCGCATCCGGCGCGCCTTTGCAGCGGAACGTCTGGATTTCCACCAGGGTTTGGTCCACGGCCATCGGGCGGATGATCCGAAACTGCATGAACACGGTATGGGGCGAGCCGCTGCCGTAGATCACCGTGTTGTGGCGGTTCATGCCCAGGATGGCGCGGGCGCGTTCTTCGCCATAGGCCGCGCTCAGGCACTCGAAGTGGGCCTTGGACACCTCGTCGCGCTCGGCGGCGGCTGGGTCGAAGATCGCTTCCATGTAGCCATGGCCGTTGTGGTAAGCGCGCAGTTCGAGTTTTTCCCAGAAGTCGTAGGGCTCGCCGTTGCCGTCCATGATGAGCAGCTCGAACGGCATCTCGCCCAGGCTCTGCGCCTCGCTGCGGGCCGCGTCCACCGAGGATTCGTGGGTGACGCGGGCGTGCATGGTGTCGTGCAGGTTCTCGTAGAAGACCTTCCAGTTGGAGCGCTGCACCACCCGGAAAATGCCGCCGGCCACTTCCACTTCACCCACCGGCGAGCGGTCGCAGAGGTTGTCGATGGAGGTGATGACGCCGCCGAGAAAGCCCTTGAGGTCCGGCCCATGGGGGCTTTGGCTGGCGAACACGAAGCCGCGATAGCTGTCGACCCGTGCCAGGCCCACCATGGAGAAATCCGGGTGGCTGGGGTTGAAGCAGGTGCCCTCGAAGGCGTTTTTCAGCGGTGCCGAGAGGTGCTGGCCGTCGAGCTTGAAGGTCCAGGCGTGGTACGGGCAGCGGAAGAACTTGCCGACGTTGCCGTCGCCTTCGGCTACCAGCTTGGCGCCCTTGTGCGGGCAGCGGTTGTACAGCACGTTGACGCGTTTGTCGGCGCCACGCACCAGGATCACGTCCTGATCGCCGATGCGGGTGGTGTGGTAGTCGCCGGGGTTTTTCACCTGGCTCTCGTGACCCACGTAGATCCAGGCCTGGCCGTAGATACGCTGCATTTCCAGGGCAAACAACTGAGGGTCGGTGTAGACGCTTTTGTGCACGCTGTCATCGCGCACCAGGGCGGCGATCTGTTCGTTCGTGGGAATCATGGTGTCTCCTTTTAACCAGCCATAAACAGGCGCGTGGGGTGGCCACGCACTTACAAGTCGAGCACCAGCCGAGCGCTGGAGGCGCGCGAGACACAGGTGCAGAAACGGCCGTCGCTGCGCTCGCGCGCTGACAGGCAGATGTCGCGGTGCTCGGCGCTGCCTTCGAGCACCTGGGCCACGCAGACCCCGCAGTCGCCACGGCGGCAATCGAACAGCGGGTCCAAGTCGGCGTCGAGCATGGCCTCCAGCACACTCTTGCCCGCAGGCACCTGGAGGGTGATGCCGCTGCTGCGCAGTTCCACTTCAAACCCGGTATCGCCCGTGGCGTCGAGGCTGCCGGTGAACAATTCGCTGTGTACGTGGCTGTCGTCCCAGCCCAACTCACGGGCGCTGTGCAGCACGCTGGCGATCAGGGCTTTGGGCCCGCACACATAGAGCTGGCGGCCGTTATGGGGGGTGGCCAGTAGGCTGGCCAGGGGCAGGCGCCGCGCCGGGTCGCCGCCGCTGATCCAGCAGTGGGCGCTGCCCAGGGCCCGGACTTCTTCTAGGTACGCCATGCCCTGGGCCTCGCGCCCGGCGTAGTGCAGGGTGAAGGGCTGCTGGCCGGCGGCAAGCGCACGGGCCATGCCCAGCATCGGGGTGATGCCAATGCCGCCGGCGATCAACAGGTAGTCGCTGGCCTGCGTCACCAAGGGGAAATGATTCTTCGGTGCCCGCACCTGTAGCGGCTGGCCGACCTGCAATTGGTGGATCCAGCGCGAACCGCCGCTGCTCTGTTCTTCCAGTTGCACGGCGATCTCGTAGTGGGCGCGGCCCGGCAGGTTGACCAGGGAATAGGCGCGCCATTGAGGCTTGCTGCCCGCAACCTGGATCTCGATGTGCGCCCCTGGAGTGAAGCCGGGCAGGGGCTGCTGGGCATCTGCCACCAGGATCAGGCGGCGAATGCGCGGGGTGAGCGGGTCGATTCGTTCGATACGCAAGGACAGGCTGGGCATGCACGATTCCTGAAACGGGGCGAGCAGGGCCCGCCGTTGAAGTCGCCCTCACTGTAGGCACGGCGCGCGGGGCGAAAAAGCCGATATCGGCAAGTCGTTAGCCGCTTTTTGCGTAAATGCGCGCCAGGGCTGGGGGCACTCATCACTGTGGGAGCTGGCCCAGGTGCCCATAGGGGGGAGGTATTGGCGGGCGGCTATGCACCGGCTAAAGTCGGCATTTTTTTGACGGAGGAACGAACATGCAGGCATTCAACAGTGGCTGGGGACAATGGCGGCTGGGGGCCGCTGCCGGGCTTCTGCTCGTTATGGGCGCCGCCCAGGCCGAGGTGGCGCCGCCGGTGCGCGCCGAGATCACAGGCTTGCTGGACTTTGTCGAGCACAGCGGCTGCCAGTTCGTGCGCAACGGCACCGCCTACCCGGCCCCGCAGGCGCGCGAGCATTTGCAGAAAAAACTGACCTACCTGGAAGGCAAGAAACGGATCAACAGCGCCGAGGATTTTATTGAACTGGCCGCCACCCAAAGCAGCATGAGCGGCAAGCCTTACCAAGTGCGTTGCCCAACGGGCTCGCAACCAGCGGGCACCTGGTTGAACACCGAGTTGCACAGGCAACGCGCTCAGTAGCCAGCGGGTTGACCCGCGCTCGGCTGCGCAGTGGCCGGAAAGGGTGCAGGGCGCAACACCTAGTGGGGCGGCTGCGTACCCCCGCGCGGGAGAGCCCGCTTGCTACCAGCAGCCTTTACCCAACACCTACGCACGCTGGGTATTTACAGGTCCCTTGCTAACCGCCGAGGCCTGGGCACTTAGGCGGGGAAGTGCTGGCGGTTACAACACCTAACTAACAGGCCGTGTAGGGCGTTTCTCTAATTCATGTAGGCCTCATATTTAAACGCTCCACCCCCCCTCAATCCTCCCCCGCAACTAGGCACAATGCCGCCGCGCCCCGCTGCCTGGCGCGC
>RCMZ01000155.1_pt1 | contig 43003 bp, 48 predicted proteins | sample 2041141 | NCBI WGS metagenome assembly RCMZ01 (sample SAMN09708263, study PRJNA481090) | Wastewater metagenome, whole genome shotgun sequencing project. | biome: sewage; isolation source: Davis station wastewater (DW) | place: Antarctica: Davis Station | collected 2010-03-01 | reverse complement strand
TGCGCGGCAAGCGCGTGTGGTGCCGGTACCTGTGCCCGGTCAGCGGCGTCTTCGCCCTGCTCGCCCGCCTGGCCCCGGTGCATTTCGCGGTGGATGAGCAGCGCTGGAAAGCCAACGACGCGCCCCGCCTGCCGCTGCCCAACTGCGCGCCGCTGCTGGATATCCGCCGCCTGCAAGGGGCCAGCGAGTGCCATGCCTGCGGCCGTTGCAGCGGGCAACGCGGCGCGGTGCAACTGATCGCCCGCTCGTGCAATCAGGAGATCCTGCAGGCGCCCCATCAGCAAGGCTCGGCGTGGGACGCGCGGCTGTTGCTGTTTGGTGTGATCGGCCTGGCGATGGGGGCGTTTCAATGGACCGTCAGTCCGTGGTTTATCGCGCTCAAACAAACCCTGGCGACGTGGCTGGTCGGCCATGACTGGCTGTGGCCGCTGCAAGACAACGCGCCGTGGTGGTTGCTCACTCATTATCCGCAGCTCAATGACAGCTTCAGTTGGTTGGATGGCTTGTGCATTGTGTTGTATCTGGGGGGGAGTTCGTTGGTATTGGGGGGCGGCTGCTGGCTGCTGCTGCGGTTGGCCGCCCCAAGCCCCGCCGTTCTGGCCTTGCGGCTGCTGCGGCTGCTGTCCGAAGCCTGCGCCGCCCTGCGGCTGCTGTTGCTGCGGCTGCGCTGCCGGTGCGCCTGCGCCAGCCTTGCCCGGTTCGTTCCCGTTCATATCGAAGACCTTTTTAACTTCGGTATACTGCGGGTCGTTTTTCTGCGGGCCGACTTCGATAAGAAACGGCAGATTGTGAAGCTGCGACGAATCGGTAACTTGGAACACGCCGATTACGTGGCAGATTGCCGAAAGCTGGCGATGCGCGATTTCGACGGTCTGTTGGTTGGAATGGTACAGGTTCAGGCGATAAGCGCCGGTCGTGCCCTGCTGCGGGCCGTCGATAATCCGCAAGTTCAGTTGCAGATAACCGCCGTCGTTCGCCTTGTTGGCCTTGACTTCGGAAGATTCGACGATTACCGGATGCTTGCCAATCGGCAGGCTTCCGACGCCTTGGGTCGGGTCGTACTGTTGGGCGTTGAACGCTTGGATAAGTTGCATGATGTTTCACCTTTTCGAAAAGTCTTCGCCATTGGTTACGGCGGCGAAGTAAACCGTTTTATTGCATCGCTTTCGCGAACAATGCGGTAAGGTCGGGCTGTTCAAGTTCGTTAAGATTGCCCAAACGGTCGCGCGCGAAAACTTCGGGAATTTCCTTCGTTCGCAGCGCCCGAACCGGCTTCGGCATTCCGGGTACGCTTGCTTCGCCCAAGTGCATAACGTTATCGAACAAATGCGGAACTTTAACGTTAAGGTCTTTGCCCGGAAAGAACGGGCGTTTTTGCATAATTGGTTCGTAAGTAACTTCGCCGTTCTGCAAAATCGTTTGCCGTCCGTTTTCGACAAGGGCTTGTTTCGCAATCATTACGATATGCTTTTGCGGCATGTAATACAAGTCGTTCGCGATTTTCATTACACGTTCGGACATATTGCCGTAAGCCTTCATACCGTGTTTAACCTTGCCCAATTCGTCGGCCAAGATAATTTCGGCGATGTTCGAAATACTGTCAATACCCAACGTATCGAAATTCGCAGCTTCGCGCGATTTCATAAACCATTCGAAGAATTCGACGATAAGCGCGGGCGAATACGCTTCCCATGCGGGAACGTTCGAACCGCGCATGGACAGCATACCGGGTTCGGTCACAAGCAAAACCGGACGCGGCGCAGTATTGATAAGCGGCGTTTTGCCGGAACCGGGCGCACCGAATACGACGGACTTTACGCCGTAGCGGCGGGCCAGTTGCGACGCCGGTTTTAATTGCGACATTTGCATAACTTGCACCTTCGGGAATGGCCCCGGCGCTTGTGGGCAACCGGGGCGGGGTTGTTACTTCGACTTCGGCGCGACAAGTTCAAGCGCGGGCGTTGCTTCCTTCGACGTTACAACTTCGTCGATAAGCTTACGGAACTTGTCGGGAAGGTTCTTGTATTCGGTAACGGAAAGTTCGGGCTTCCATTTTACCAAACGTTCGGCGATAAATTCGCCTTCGGGGCCGGTCTTTTCGATTTTCTGCAAAGCCTTTTCGACGGCTTCTTGGCCGCCTGCGAAGCTGCGGTTAATCTTGAAAACGGCTTTCAGTTTGTAGCCTGCGCCAAGTTCGACGTTTTCGGTTCCTTCGCGCAAAGCTTCGGGGTTGAAGCTGAAAGCGTTTTTCAGAACTTCGGCGCGCAATGCGGATTCGGCTTCTTTCGCTGCGGCAAGCGCCTTCGTTGCTTCCTGCCATTGCAGAATCAAAGCGTCGCGGTTAGCGTTTTCGTTGAAAGACATTGTTGTTACTCCTTCGGTTGGGCCGCCGCACAATTGCGCCGGTATGTACGAACTATACGACGGCCCTTGTTCAAGAATTTTTCGTTCTTCGAACAAGTCGCGATTGTTGGCGTCGAATTCGGTAAAGGCGTTCGGGAAGCGACGACGAAGCTTCGCGATGTTGACCGACTGCGCTTCGCCGAAGTTCGAACCAATGGCGCGCAGCAAAAGCGCATCGTACCAAAAGCCGTCGCCGACTTCTTCAAGCGCGTTAACAGCGTCGAAAGCTTCGCCTTCGGCTGCGGCGCTTAGGGCTTCCAACAGTTCGCCCGCTTCGGTCGCTTTGCCGATAATTGCATGAATGACGTTCACGGCTGCGGCGTCGTGTTCTGGATGGTCGGAAATCCAAGCGGGAAGCTTCGCCAGCGTTGCCGCGTTGGCTTCCGGGGCCGGAACGCCAGTGTCGCGACCGTAGAACATGGCTTTCTTGATTGCGTCAAGCTTGTTAAGGGCTTCGACGGCTTCGGCGATGGTTTCGCGGAAGTAGGCCAGCGGCACGCGGTCGCCGTAATACTTGTCGGACGCCGTAACGTGCGCTTCTTCGATATAGTCGAAGGGCTTTGCGGGTTCGTTCATACGTTCACCTTTTAGAAGGGCCGGGCACCATGCGCCAGCGTTCCAGCACTGTAACCGACCGCGCCTTTCCTGTCAACAACAATTGACAGCAAGCAAGAAGCCGGGTAAGCTGCCCACAATTGCTAGAAGGTGGCGTTATGGACATTGAAGAACTTACGAAGCGGGTAAAGAAAGCAAGCGTCGGGCGGTCGCTGCGGGCACTGGCCGCGCAATGCGACGTTTCGCACGAACTTATAAGAAAGCTTTTGCTTGCCAATTCTGCGCCGAACATAACGGCGACGACTTATAACAAGATTGACAAAGGGTTGGCAAAGCATGGACTTTAACAACATTCCGCACGAAATGCGGATTTACCCGCAATGGGTCGTTTGGCGATACGAAGACACGGATTCAAAGAAACCGACGAAGGTTCCGTATTCAGCAAAAACCGGGCACCTTGCCAGCGTAACCGACCCGAACACTTGGGCCGGGTTCGACGAATGCGTTAACGCTATGTCGTCCGGTTGGTATGCCGGAATCGGTTTCGTATTGACTGAAAACGACCCGTATTCTTTTATCGACCTTGACGACACAAAAGGCGACCAAACGGCGCTTGACCGCCAAATAAAGATTTTTAACGAATTCAACAGCTACGCCGAACGGTCGCCTTCCGGTTCGGGGTTGCATATCATCGTTAAGGGCGCGATTCCGTCGGGCCGCCGTCGTTCGTTTATCGAAGTTTATTCTTCGCTTCGTTATATGACAATGACCGGCGATATTTACCGTAACGCGCCGATTAACGATTGCAACGAACTGTTAAACGTTCTTTGGGGCCAAATGGGGCAAGGTTCGGTCGCCGTCGCGCATTATGCCGGACTTGCCGAAGCCAAGGAAACCGACGAACAGGTTTATAACCGCGCAGTCGCCGCAGCCAATGGCGACAAGTTCGCCGAACTGTACGCGGGCAAATGGGAAGGTATGTACGCTTCGCAGTCCGAAGCCGACTTTGCCTTGGTCGATATTATCGCGTTTTATACGCAGAACCGGGCGCAAATTTCGCGAATGTTTCGCGCGTCGGGCTTGGGGCAGCGTGACAAAGCAAAACGCGACGATTACGTTTCGTACATGCTGAACAAATGTTTCGACCGCATGTTGCCGCCCGTTGACGTTGACGGATTGCGCAACAAGCTAGACGAAGCAATAGCAAAGAAAGAAGCCGCCGACAGGGCCGCCGCGTTGTCGCAGAACAGCGAAGCGACGCCGCATACGCAAGCCCCGGCCCCGAACCTTAACGAAGCTTCAAAGGTATACAGCGTGCCGCCCGGATTAGTCGGAGAAATCGCGCAATACATTTACGCACAAGCGCCGCGCCCGGTTCCCGAAATCGCGTTGGCCGGTGCCCTTGGCTTGGTTGCCGGTATTGTGGGCAGGGCGTACAACATTTCCGGCACTGGCCTTAATCAATACGTTCTGTTGTTGGCACCGACCGGAACAGGTAAAGAAGCCATCGCAAGCGGCATTGATAAGCTAATGGCGCAGGTTATCCGAACAGTTCCCGCCGCGTCGGACTTTATCGGCCCCGGCGAAATTGCTTCGTCGCAAGCGATTATTAAGTATATGTCGCGCGGGCCAACGTCGTTCGTTTCGTTGGTCGGCGAATTCGGCATTTACCTTCAACAAATGGCAAGCGTCAACGCACCGCCGCACCTTACCGGGCTTCGTCGCTTCCTGTTGGACGCTTACAACAAGTCGGGCGAAGGCAAGGTACTTCGGCCTTCGATTTATTCAGACAAGGACAAGAACACCGCCGCAGTATTGGCCCCGTCTTTTACCTTGCTTGGCGAATCGACGCCCGAAAAGTTTTACGAAGGTTTGCACGAAGGTTTGATTTCCGAAGGTCTGTTGCCGCGTTTTACGATGATTGAATATCACGGCGAACGCCCGGCACTGAATCCGGGGCACCTGTCGGCCCAACCTTCGTTCGAACTTATCGACAGGCTTTCGACCTTGTGCGCCCATGCGCTAATGCTGAACAGCCAACATAAGGCGATTCACGTTCAAACCGACGCAACCGCCCGCGAACTGTTCCAGCAATTCGACGCGCATTGCGACGCGAACATTAACACAAGCGACCGCGAAGTTCGGCGGCACCTTTGGAACCGGGCGCACGTAAAGGCGTTGAAGCTGGCCGGAATTATCGCCGTTGGCTGCAACCCTTACGACCCAACCATTACCGCCGACGTTGCGTCTTGGGCGATTAACCTTGTCGTCGCCGACGTTCGAAACTTGCTTGCCCGGTTCGATGCTGGCGAAATTGGCATAGACAACGACGAAACGAAACAGCTTGCGAAGGTTATTGCAACCGTTAAAGATTTCGTCGTTTCACCTTGGCCGGACGTTGCGAAGTACGCAGGCGAAGGAATGTCCAACCTTCATTCGAACCGAATTGTTCCGTACAGCTACGTTCAACGCAGGCTTGCCGCTGTTGCCGTCTTTCGTAAAGACCGCATCGGCGCAAGCGGGGCAATCAAGCGCGCCTTGAAGACCCTTTGCGAACGCGGCGATTTGCAGGAAGTAAGCCGGGCCACACTGGCGAAGGATTACGGAACAAGCGCCGTTGCATACATGGTCGCGCATCCGGGCGTTTTCGGCCTGTAGCGGGCCGGGATAGTGTGGGCAAACTTGCCGCCTTCGGGCGGCTTTTTTTGTGCCTGTTGACAAAGCTTCGAAGTCGTCGTAGCATCGTACTTACCGCAACCAAAGGAGTTCGTAACATGAACGAAATTAGAATCGACAACATAAACGAAATATTAGCGGCCATCGGATTAACCGGACAGCACGAAGCAAAGGGCCAAGGCTGGCACCGTGTTTATATCCATGCGCCGCAAGAAGGAACCGACGTAACGTTGTACCTTGGCCGCGTCATGTTTCAACATGGCGTATTTCAATGGGTTAAATGGTGCGTAGCGCCGAACGAAGGCGAATTGCAGGATTACGACGTTTATTGGTTCCGTTGGGCCGTGTACGTCGCGACGGGCAAGCTTCTAGGGCCGAAGTCATGGGAACGCCTGAAAGCAAAAGCCCACATTGAAGCGCGGGCCAAACGGGACGCCGCCAAGGCCGCACGCGACGCCCTGAACGCTGAACGGGTAGCAGCAGGCAAGAAGCCACGGACGCGCGCCCTTGCGCCTGTCAACCCGCGCCGGGCCGCTTGTTTGATTGTCGGCCAATGGCTGTCGGCAGAACTTGGCCGCGAAGTACATTTGTTCGCATTTTAAACGAAGGAGTAACGAACATGACCGCATTTCTTATCGCACTTGGCGCAGCGTTGGCACTGGCATTCCTGCGCTTGGCTGCAACCGCATTCGAAGCCGCTTATTACTTCGCACATGGCCGACAGTTTCGTAAAGCCTTCGCATGTGTCGCGCGCGGACTTACGTTCGTTGCGTTGCTTGCAATGTTCATTCGACCGGCTGTTGTCTTCTTCGATAGCTTCGAAGTTATTAGCATTGACGAACCCGCGCCGATGGTTGCGCCTAAACGTTCGACAGACCTTCGCGTATAATGAAGTTTAACGGCTGTAGAATGGCTAAGTCATTGATTCGTAAGACTTATAACACATTTAACAAATATAACAGGCTTCCCCCATATGGGGGCATCTATTGATAAAAAGTAGCTTTCAATAAATAGCTTAATTACTGGTATTATATTTATTAAATTTATTATATATCCTTTAGAATCAAGGACTTAGAAGCTATACGACCCCTTCAATCTGTATAACAACGACTTTCAATAAAAAGCTTGACACTTGATTAAATGCCCGTTACGCTTCAACTATTGATAAAGGAGCGCAAACCATGACCGAACCTGTAAAGAAGTACGAAGTTATTTCCGCATCGCCGAAGGCGCTTGCGTTGTGCGATGCTGATTACGTCGGCAAAGGCGAACGCGACGAAAGCGAAGTAAACGCAAAATACCCGTTTAAATCGTTGCTTGTCGGCGAATCTTTCGCAGTGCCGTACATGGATACGAACCCCGGTACTTTGCAAAGCCTTCGAAGTTCTGCAAGCATTTACGGCAAGCGACTTACGCGCAAGTTTCGCGTATTCGTACACAACGAATATAATTGCATCGAATGCGCGCGCATCGCATGAACGCCGGGACGCGGCCCAATGTGGGCAAGCCGGTTCGCGTGTTCGGGTCGTCGTATCTTGGCCTTCGCGCGCAGTATCCGAACGCCTTTTGCCATCCAACCAACCCGGACGGGCTTTCAAGCCGTCGTAATCATCGAAGAAGGGGCGAAGCATGTACGAAATCGAAACCGGCCATAAAGTGCCGAAGGCGCGTCGCAAGGCTGGAAGCGAACCGCCAGCGGTGAAGACCGCATTTAACGAATATGCGGACGCATACAAAGCTGTTTACGGCGTGCGTCCGCTGTCGTATACTTACGACGTAGCGACGAAGTTTATTCGCATCGAAAACAGCGGCGGCGTAAGCCTGTCGCGTTTGCGCGAAATGACGAAGCAACTTCGTTACCGTAAAGGTTGACAGCTTCGAAGTTTCATCGTAGTATGACCATGCGAACCGGGCGCTTCCCGGCAATTGAAAGGAGTTAACGAAATGTGCATCGTTTGTGACATTAAGCGCATGAACCCGTCGCCCGAAGTCATGGCGAAGGTCGAAGAACTGGCGCGCGGTCTGGATACCGCTTTGACCGTGGCGCAAGAAGTCGCCGAAGCGAACCCCGGCGCGTTCAACGATGAACAGCGCGACCGTATGCAGTCCGCCGCCGACCTGCTGAATCAGCGCGAAGACGGCTTCGGCGGCCTTGCCGCGATCCTTGCGGCCATCCTTGGCGGTGCGCGTGTTGAAGTTGTGCACGTCGAATTGCGCGACGGCGAAAGCCCCGAAGATGCCGTAGAACGCTACATGGCCGAAAAGAAGGCCGAAGCGTCGAAGAACGAAACTAAGCATTGACCGAAAGCCCCGGCTAGTGTATAGTCGGGGCTTCTTCGTAGGGGAACGAAACCAACATGGCCGACGAAATAGACGCAACAGCCGACCGAATAGAAAACGAAGTAAGCTTTACGGTCGGCGAACTTTGCCGAAAGGCCGCAGCGATACCCGCAGGCCGTCCGGGCGAATGTGATTTTTGCGGCGAACACTTCGCGCGCGTTGTCGAAGTGACCGACCCGCGAACGGGCGAAGTCGTCGAAAGCTGCGGTCGCTGTCGTGACCTAAGGGGCATCGCATGACGCCCGCAACCCTTGCCAAGTCTGGCACCGAACACGCGCACCAAACGGCGCTTTTTGCCTATGTCGCGGTCGCATACTTGCACGGCTTCGACGTTGCCGACGAATGGTGCAAGACTGGCGTAATCCCGCAAACGACGCCGTACAGCATGTACGAAACGCCGACCGTGCCCGCGCTTGAATGGTTCCACGCTATACCGAACGGCGGCAGTCGCGGCGACGACGACAAGTCCCGCAAGATACGCGGCGCGCAGTTGAAGGCCGAAGGCGTGCGGCAGGGCGTAGCCGATACGTTCTTGCCTTGGCCGTCTGGCGAATGGCACGGCCTTTATATCGAAATGAAGAAGCCGACCGAACGTCCGAAGTCGGAAACCGCAAAGGGCGGCGTATCGGACGAACAACGAAGATTCGGCGAATACGCAAAGCGCGTCGGCTATGGTTGGGTCGTCTGCTATGATTGGGAACAAGCGGCGTCGTATCTTCGTTCTTATATCGAATGGGGTTCGAAATGAAACTATCTGTTGACGATATGACCGGGCCAGACCCGGAAAAGGCCGCGCTTTGTATGCGCGCAATAATCACACTTGACGGAAAGAAGGCCGAACGCTGCGTAACAGCGGACGAAGAAGGCGGTTACGTCGTCGCATATATTGCGCAAGAAGACCCGCGATTTAAGGCCGAAATGATTAAGCAAGGCGGCGACTGCTGGCCGGTTGAAAGCGGCTGCGCTGGCCCTTGTGGGCTGGCCCCTTGACCGCATCGCCGGGCATTTGTCCGTTTGCTATGGCGAACGGTATTACGTCGAAGGCGGCAAGCTGTACCGCGCGTCGAAGTTGCCGCCGTATCAACCGTACTTGATAAGGGGCGAAGAATGAAAAAGACCGACGAAGAATTGATAGACGAAGCCCGCAGCATTGCGCGTTCGAAACGCTGTTTCGTCGTAACGAAGCCGGGTTATTGGCTGTTGTACCGCGAATCGGTGCCGCGTAACGTATGCGTCGGCAAACGGTCGTCGGCTTCGGCGTTGCTGCAACTTGCGAAAAAGGCTTGACGTAGCTTCGAAGCTGTCGTACGCTTCTTCGTAAGTTGAACGAACCAAGGAGTAATGACCATGCCCGCATATAACGTAACAACCGAATTCGAAATGACCGACGGTCGCGTTCTGTCGTGCGAATACGTCTTGTCGGTTACGCCCGGTCGCTATTCCGGCCCTTGGGAAGATTGTTACCCGGACGAATCCGACGCAGGCGAACCGACGTATTTTATCGACGGCGAAGAAGTCGATTACAAAGAACTTCCAAAAGGATTGGACGCAATCGCCGACAAGCTTTACGAAGCTGGCGACGGCGAATACAATTACAAGGAAGAACTCGACGAACCGGATTACGAACCGGATTACGATTACGATTACGATTATTAACGAAGGAGTAACGAAAATGTCTTGGCTTATTGGTTGGGCCGTACTTTCCGTCGGCGTCGTTGTCGGCTTCTTGCTTGCGGCCTTGCTGCGGGCCAACGGGCGCGACGTGCCGGTTCCTTCGGCTACCGTTACCGCCCTGTCGCCGCAGGAACGCGCCCGCATGGGCTACGCGCTGGCAAGGGCTGGCGACTTGCTGGATAGCGGCGACCTTGAATACGTGTCGGGCGGCTTTATGGTGCAAGACGTAGGGCACGGCGTCGTAATTATCAAAGGCGATTTGTCGTTGCGGGTTGCCGAAGATGAATAAGGACGAAGCGCGCGAAATGTTCGAAGCCGTCAAGGCCAACCGGGCGAAGATTGACGGTTGCGCCCGCCATTGTTTCGAAGTAGGCGACCCGCCGTATACGTTCGGGCAAAAGTTCACTTGTTCGAACTGCGGCGGAACAATGGACGCCGTACAGGCGTTCCGATACTGTCAAGGCTTCAAGGCCGCAGGCGGCAACCCGAACGAAGTTATACCGGGTTACGAATAACGCTTGACAAGCGGCGAAGGTTCGACGAAACTTAGACGTAACGAAGAAACCCCGTTAAGGAGTTGCCGAAATGACCGTTCTAATTTTGCTTCTTTGCACCGTTGCCGCTTTGTTCATTCATCGCATGTTCGTTCGATTCTGGATTGGTTCGAACAACGCGAATACGCCGAACGTATGCGCGAAGCTGAACAGCGCGCGGCGTTGGAAAAAGCAAGGCGGGCCAAGTGTCGATAATCTACGCACCGCGCGAAGCCCTGTCCAAATGGGACGCGCGATTTATTGAACTGGCCGAACACGTCGCCGGATGGTCGAAAGGGCCGCGTAAGCGTATCGGCGCGGCTATAGTGCGCCCGAATCGGTCGATTGCGTCGCTTGGGTACAACGGCCCGCCGCGCGACTTCGACGACGCCGTTTTTCTTAACATGACGCGCGACGAACAACACGCGGTCGTAATTCATGCCGAAGACAACGCAATCCGACAGGCTGCGCCGGGCGAAGACTTGTCCGCGTGTACGCTGTACGTTTCGCCGCTGTTTCCGTGCGCCATTTGTGCCGACCGCATTGTTCGGGCCGGTATCCGTCGCGTTGTCGCTTATTGTGGGCATATATCGCCAGACTGGCGCGCGTCTGCCGACGAAGCCGAACGCATCTTTAACAAAGCGGGCGTCGAATGCCTGTTTACAATGGATTAACGAACATGAAACCGCTAGACCATTCGCAAATCGAAGCCTTGTTGTTCTATCAAGACCCGACGACGCAAAACTATATCGGCGCACCGAAGGCCGACCCGTTCAACCAAGCCGGAAGCTTCGTCGCATTCGGGCCGCGTGTTACCGTTGACCCGGCGTTGTATAACTTGCTTGCCGCAGCGCCGACAATGTACCAAGCCCTTTCGATGCAATACGCTTACCTTCAAGCGCAAATCGAAGTTATCGAACGCTTGCCAAAGGCGGGCGAACTTGATAAGCTGTTGTCGTCGTTAATCGAAGCGCAGAACGCTTGCCTAATGGCCCAACGTATCGCGCAAGTCGGTTACGAAAATGTCGCAAATTCACTTGACAAAGGTTCGAAGCGGTCGTAAGCTTGAACCATCGAAACGAACAAAGGTGCCCACAATGAACCGTAAGCTTATTGTTATCGCTGGAATCGTCGCCTTCGTCGCGTTGCTTGGCATGGCCGGGCAAATGGACTTCGAAGACGAAGCCCGCGCGCACCTGTTGTATTGTGACAACGTAGCGAACGGCGTTTGGCCGGATTACGACAAAATTTACGATTCTGAATGCACGCCCGAACGCATCGCAGAAATCGAAGAAATTTTGCGTTGACCGCTTGGCACGAAGAACGGTCGGCGTAAAATCAACCCGTCGCAACAACGCGACATAACCTTAACGTTAAGGAGTTACACAAAATGGCTACCAAGAAATCGACCGCGAAGAAGAACACCGCCGCCCCGGTTATCGGCCTTGCCGAAATTGTTGCAGCCGGGCCGAATGGTCTGTATACTTCGCCTGCCGTACATGGCCCGCTTGTCGAAGCCGGTATGGTAGAAATCAACCCGGCAATGACCAACGAAGCGGGCGAAATCGCAACCCGCGCCACGCAGAAAGGTATCGAATCCATGAACACCCCGACCAACACCGCCCCGGCCACCGTCGCCGCTGCTGCCCCGTCGTCCTTCGCCATCGAAGACGGCATCGCCATGCCGACCGCTTCCGGTCGCGGTCGTGGCGGCAACGTGTACCCCTTCGACGCCCTGAACGTCGGCCAATCGTTCTTCGTCCCGAACACCGAAGACAAGCCGAACGCCGCCAAGTCGCTGGCTTCCACCGTTTCCAGCGCAACCGCCCGTTTCGCCGTGCCTTCCGAAGACGGCGCGACCAAGACCAACAAGAAGGGCGAAACCGTGCCCGTTATGGTCGAAACCCGCAAGTTCGTTGTTCGTTCGGTCGAAGGCGGCGCGCGCGTCTGGCGCACCAAGTAAGCAACGGCGCGGGCTACGGCCCGCCCTACGCCTACGCTTCAACGGAAACCCCGGCCATTGTGTCGGGGTTTTCTTTTGCCTTTCTTGTCAATTTGTGCTAATCCGTGCTAATCTTCGGCCAAATACATTTCGGGGCCGGGGCTTTTGAATGAACGAACAACAGTTTTTTAACGTAGCCGTCGCAATTATCGGCGCGTTGGGCGGTTGGTGGATGCGCGTTATGTGGCAGTCGCTTAAAGAACTTCAACAGCAAGATTCAAAGTTGGCCGATAAGGTCGGCAATATCGAAGTTCTTGTAGCCGGGCACTACGTAAAGCGCGACGATATGAACCGCGATATTGCCGCAATATTCGCAAAGCTTGACCGCATCGAAGACAAAATAGACAAAAAGGCCGACAAATGAAGAAGCCCGAACTTATCGAAGATTGGCGCGAATGCTGGCGCTTTTGGTCGGTTCGACTGGCCGCAGTCGGCACCGCAATTACTGGCCTTCTTGTTGCGTTTCCCGACGCAGCGTTGGCCGCTTGGGCAATCCTTCCGCACGAATTGAAGTCGTCGATTCCGCCGCAGTATATGCCGCTTATCGGCGTTGTTGTTTTCGCGCTTTCCATCGTTGCCCGCCTTGTCAAGCAAAAGAACTTGCACAAGGGGCCGAAGGATGAATAACGAACTTCCTTGGGTAGCCGAAGCCCGAAAGTATATCGGCCTTCGCGAAGATACTTCGAAGACTTCGCATAACCCGAAGCTTCTTGCCATGCTTGACCGCATGGGCGAATTTTCCAACGAATCCCGCGCTTGGTGGCACGACGACGAAACGCCTTGGTGCGGACTGTTCGTCGGCTATTGCTTGGGCGTAGCCGGGCGCTACGTCGTCCGCGAATGGTACAGGGCGCGGGCATGGGAAGCCCCGCAGCTTACGAAGCTTGACCGGCCCGCATACGGCGCGCTTGTGACCTTCACGCGAAGCGGCGGCGGCCACGTCGGTTTTATTGTGGGCAAGGATGCGCGCGGAAATCTTATGGTTCTTGGCGGTAATCAGTCGAACGCCGTAAGTATCGCACCGTTCGCAGTATCCCGCGTAACCGGCTATTTCTGGCCGTCGTTCTGGCGAAACAAGACCGCAGTTAAAAGCGTTCCGTTTGAAGAACGTTATTCGCTGCCGCTGTTGAAGTCGAACGGCGAACTTTCGACGAATGAAGCGTAAAGGGGCATTGTATGTTTTCCGTAATTTGGGCCAAGTTTGGCAAATGGCTTGCCGCAATCGGCGCGGGTCTTGTCATGCTGGCAAGTATTTTTTATGCCGGTCGCAAATCCGGCGCAACCAAGGCCGAAGCCGACGCAGCAAACGAACGGGCAAACGACCGCGAAGCAATCGCAGTTCGCCAAGTTAACGAAGCCCGCGAAGCTTCCGAACAACAGGTAAAGGCGGTACAAAATGCGAAAGAAGTTGCTTCCGATAATTCTACTTTTGACGACGACGAAGTTACTAAGCGGCTGCGCGACGAATGGTCGCGCGACTGAACCGCAAAGCATCGCCGACGCAGTACAAACGAAGCCCGTTGTAATCGACACGGCTTGTAAATGGGTTGCGCCCATTTGGATTTCGAAGGCCGACGGCTTGACCGCTGGCACGGCCCGGCAAATTCTGAACCATAACGAAGCCGTCGAACGCAATTGCGGGCCGCAGTCGCCGCCTAAATCTGCGGACAAGCCTTAACAGAACGCGGGGCTTGCGGTATAGTGAAGCCAACGACGTATAAACTAGGCCGACACTATGTCCGACGAACTGAAAGAAAGCGAAGAAAAGGCCGCATACGCGGCCCTTCTTTTGAAAGAACGCGACCCGTTTAAGGCTGCGCTTTCGCTGTTTCCGAACAACACGAATCGCGCGCTATGGGTTGCGAACCATTGGCCGAACGACGCCGAAGTTAAAGCCGAACAAAAGCGCCTTACCGACGAAGGCGGCGATATGGCATTTCTTCCGGGCAAAGGCGACCTTGCCCGCGACATTTGGCAGCGTATGCAAGGTACGACGCTTCCGAACGGCGTAACCATTCCGCCGACGCCCGAAGAATACGCGAAGCTTGCCAAGCTTTACGCCGACGTTCGCGGGTTCATCGAAAAACCGCAAACGAACGTTAACGTAACGACGAACGTAAACCGCGTCGTCGAAATGCCCGTATTCGCTAACGAAAGCGAATGGGAAGCGGAAGCCGCACGGCAACAGCGCGAATTGTTAGAAAATGCACGCACTCGCCATTGATACGAACGGGGCGAAACCTGTTCCGTATGAAGTCGTATTTAAGCCCCTTCCGGGGTCGCAGACTATCGCCCTTTGTTCGATGGCAGCGCATACGCTGTACGAAGGCGCACGCGGCCCCGGTAAAACGCTTACGCAGCTTATGCGCTTTTATCGTAACGTCGGCAAAGGTTACGGCAAGTTCTGGCGCGGCGTTATCTTCGATTTGGAATTTGACCATTTGGGCGGCCTTGTTGCCGAATCGAAAAAATGGTTCGGCGATAACGGAAAGCTAAAAGACGGCGGCAAGTTTTACGAATCAACGTCGGCTTATAAATGGGGTTGGCCGACTGGCGAAGAACTGTTGTTTCGGCACGTTAAGAAGCTGTCGGATTACGAAGGCTTCCACGGTCACGAATACCCGTTTATCGGTTGGAACGAACTTACGAAGCATCCAAGCGGCGACCTTTACGACAAATTTATGTCGGTCAACCGCTGTACGTTCGACCCGATAAAAGACACGCCAAAAGACCCGAAAACCGGGCGCTATTTGACGCCGAACGGCGAACCGCTGCCGCCTGTAAAGTGCGAAGTATTCAGCACAACGAACCCAAGCGGCCCCGGTCACAATTGGGTAAAACGTCGCTTTATCACAATTGCCCCGCGCGGCACCGTAGTTCGTCGCGAAATTCAGATTTACAACCCGGCGACCGAAAAAGAAGAAACGCACGTAATTAGCCAAATCGCTATCTTCGGTTCGTATAAGGAAAACCCATACCTTCCGGCTTCGTATATCGCCGAACTGGAAAGTATCAAAGAACCGAACTTGCGGAAGGCTTGGCTTTACGGCGATTGGGACGTTACCGCAGGCGGCGCAATCGACGACCTTTGGCAATCGCATATACACGTTGTACCGCGCTTCGTCATTCCGCCAAGCTGGCGAATCGACAGAACATACGACGACGGGTCTTCGCATCCGTTTAGTGTGGGCTGGTGGGCGGAAGCGGACGGCACCGAAGCGACTATAGTTCTTTCGGATGGCACCGAATTTACGTTTTGCCCGCAACCCGGTTCGCTTATTCAGTTGTTCGAATGGTACGGATGCGCGAAAGACGAAAAGGGCGAATATATACCGAATAAAGGTTTGAAGCTTTCGGCGTCGAATATCGCACAAGGCATAATCGACCGCGAAATTTCGCTAATGGCGAACGGCTGGATTTTGTCGCAGCCTTGGCCCGGCCCTGCCGACAACCGCATTCGCCAAGTAATCGACAGCGAACTAGACACGACCGAAAAGCTTATGTCGAAGAAGGGCGTTCGCTGGACTGAATCGGACAAGTCGCCGGGTTCGCGCGTAATCGGGTTGCAGCTTTTCCGCGACCGGCTAGAAGCGTCTGTTAATCGCGAAGGGCCGGGTATATACTTTATGTCGAATTGCGTTGCAAGTATTGATTTGCTGCCCACACTGCCGCGCGACGAAAAGAAGATTGACGACGTAGACACGAACGCCGAAGACCATTGTTACGATATGGTGCGTTATCGCGTATTGAAAGGCGCGAACAAAGCGGCAGCGAAATTCAAACTTGTTATGCCAACTTAAAGGAACCCAAATCATGCCGAACGTTTCATTTATTCGCCCCGAACTTGGAAAGCTGCTGCCGCTGTATTACCTGATTCGCGACGCAATCGCGGGCGAACCAACGGTAAAAGGCGCGCGGACGACTTATCTTCCGATGCCGAACGCCGAAGACCAATCGAAAGAAAATAAGGCGCGTTACGAAGCGTATTTGAAGCGGGCCGTTTTCTATAACGTAGCCCGTCGAACCTTGTTCGGCTTGGTCGGTCAAGTGTTCATGCGCGACCCGGTTATTAAGGTTCCGGCGCTGCTGAACCCGCTTGTCGCGAACGCGACGGGTTCGGGTATCAACCTTACGCAGCTTGCGAAGCGCGCCGTATCGTTGAACCTTGCTTATTCCCGCGCCGGGCTGTTGGTCGATTACCCGACAACCGAAGCCGAAGGCGGCGCGTCGATTGCCGACCTTGAAGCCGGGCGCATTCGTCCGACCCTGTACGTATATTCGCCGACTGAAATTATCAATTGGCGAACGACCGACCGGGGCGCGGAAGAAGTCTTATCGTTGGTCGTACTGTTCGAAACTTGGTGCGCCGCCGATGATGGTTTTGAAATGAAAACGTCGGGGCAATTTCGCGTTTTGCGTTTGGACGAAGAAGGTTATTACGTCCATGAAATTTGGCGCGAACCGCAGCCGACCAAAGCCGATGGCACGAAGATTCCGAAAGGCAATTACCAACAACACGTCGTTTACAAGCCGACCGACGCGCAGGGCAAACGACTTACCGAAATTCCGTTTATGTTCATCGGTTCGGAAAACAACGATTCGAACCCGGACAACCCGAACTTTTACGACCTTGCGTCGCTGAATATGGCGCATTATCGCAATTCGGCGGATTACGAAGAAAGTTGTTATATCGTCGGACAGCCGACGCCGGTTCTTATCGGACTAACCGAAGAATGGGTTACGAACGTTCTTAAAGGTTCGGTTAACTTCGGTTCGCGCGGCGGTATTCCGCTTCCTGCCGGGGCCGATGCGAAGTTGTTGCAGGCCGACCCGAACACCATGCTTAAAGAAGCAATGGACGCCAAAGAACGGCAAATGGTCGCGCTTGGCGCAAAGCTTGTCGAACAAAAGGAAGTACAGCGCACGGCAACCGAAGCCGAATTGGAAGCCGCTTCGGAAGGTTCGACGCTTTCGACCGCAACCAAGAACGTTTCGGCGGCCTTTGAATGGGCGTTGAAATGGGCGGCCCGTTGGGTCGGCCAAGCCGACAGCGGCGTTAAGTTCGAACTGAATACAGATTTCGACATTGCCCGCATGACGCCGGAAGAACGCCGTTCGCTTGTTGAAGAATGGCAGAAAGGCGCAATTACCTTCGAAGAAATGCGAACCGGCTTGCGTAAAGCTGGCGTCGCAACCGAAGACGACAGCAAGGCGAAAGAAAAAATCGCCAAGGATACCGCCGAAGCAATGGCCCTTGCTGCCCCGGCCAACGTGCCGGGCGATGGCAGCGGCGGCGATAATGTGGGCAACAGTGAATAAGGGGCGCAATCATGGCACTATCGGACAATAAGCGACTGTACGATATTGCGACGCGCCTTGCTGTTTACGTCGAAGACGTGAAAGTTTGGCAGTCCCGACAATTCGGGTTCGTACTTCGCGAAGTAAACTTGGAATTAACGCGCCTTCTTGGTCGTGTTCGTTATAAGACCCTTGACGGTCTTTCGAAGGCGCAGTTAAACAAGCTTGTTTCGGAATTACGGGAATCGCAATCGAAGATTTACAGCGCATACACGCAAACGCTACTTGAGCAGTTAAAGGAATTCATGCGGGCCGATTTGGAAGTAAACCGGCGCGCATGGGTTACGGGTTATATCGAACTTGACGGCGAAGAAAGCGACGGTATTATTTCGGACGAAGAAGCGATACAGTTTCTTTTAGAAGTACCCAACGCCGATTCGAACCCTTTGTTCGGTTTGGCCGCTGTTACAGGAAGCGACGAACGCATTTGGTCGCAAGTTACGAATACGCCAATTCCGGCAAATGGTTTGTACTTGCTGCCGTTTATCAAGACGTTTACGAATTCGGCACAAGCTGGCGTCGAAAGCATGATTCGCAAAGCTTGGGCGAACCGTTGGACGGTTGAAGAAACCTTAACGGCACTTGTCGGCGATGGAACCGCAGCGCAGGGCACGCCGTCGCAGTTGCACCGGGTAAACGCGCAAGCCGCGTCGGTAATCCATACGGCAACCGCGCACGTTGCGGCGGTCGTTGCGGCTGGCGTTATGTCTGCGGTTTTCGGTCGTTACGTTTGGTATTCGGTAATCGACGGAAGAACAACGGACATTTGCATAAGCCGAAATCGCCGAATCTATCGCTTCGGCGAAGGGCCGTTGCCGCCCGCGCATATCCGTTGCCGGTCGCACGTTGCCCCGGCAAATACCGCTAGTGACTTGGCCGAAGAAACGTTTTATACTTGGGTTGCCCGTCAACCTGCCCAAGTGCAAGACGACATATTAGGCGACGAAGGCGGCGAAGCTTTGCGCGATGGTCGCTTAAAGGCGAAGGATATTCCGAAGTATGATGCGGACAGGCCGCTAACTTACGAAGAATTCCGACGCAAGATTAAAGAAATTCTTTCCCGCTGATTCGGTGAATCGGCATAACCGCAAGGAGTCCTTGAAATGGCACTGAAAAAGAAACTTACCAAAGAAGAACACGCGAAGCTTTCGGACGCACTGAAAGCCGAATATATCGAAGACGGCGACGGCTTCCGCCTTGACGTTGACGGCGACGAAGATACGGGCGCTTTGAAGCGCGCCAAAGACCGCGAAGCGCAGTTGCGCAAAGACGCCGAAAAAGAAGCGAAGGAACTTCGCGAACGGCTGGAATCCATCGAAGGCGACGACGCGCGCAAGAAAGGCGACATTGCGACGCTTGAAAAGTCTTGGCAATCGAAGCTTGAAAAACAGCGCGAAGAATACGAAGCCAAGGTTTCCAAGCTTACTTCGCATACGACGAAAACGCTTGTCGATAACGTCGCGTCGCAGCTTGCCCACAAGATTTCGAACGCCCCGGCAATCATCATGCCGCATATCAAGTCGCGGCTTATCGCAGACTTCGAAGGCGACACGCCGGTTACGCGCGTTCTGGACAAGGACGGCAAGCCGTCGGCCCTTACTATCGACGAACTGGCAAACGAATTCGTCGCAAACAAGGATTTTTCTGCTATTATCACGGCTAGTAAGGCGTCCGGCGGTGCCGGTAAGCCTTCGCAGAACGGCGGCGGTGCCCCGAAATTTAACGGTCAATCCGACAAACCCGCCGACCTTTCGAAGATGAATCCCGCAGAACTTGCGGCGCATCTTAAAGAAGCGAAGGCAAACGAAACTAAGGACGCTTAATCATGGCACTTTCCGACCTTGCTGTTTACTCCGAATACGCTTATTCGGCTTTCTCCGAAACCCTGCGCCAACAGGTTGATTTGTTCAACGCTGCGATGGGCGGGGCTATCATGCTGCAATCCGCAGCGCACCAAGGCGACTTTTCCGACGTTGCCTTTTTCGCCAAGGTAACGGGCGGCCTTGTTCGCCGTCGTAACGCCTACGGTTCCGGCACCGTCGCCGAAAAGGTCTTGAAACACCTTGTCGATACGTCGGTTAAGGTCGCAGCCGGTACGCCGCCTGTTCGCCTTGACCCCGGCCAATTCCGTTGGATTCAGCAGAACCCGGAAGTCGCAGGCGCGGCAATGGGGCAGCAACTCGCCGTCGATACGATGGCGGATATGCTGAACGTCGGTCTTGGTTCGGTCTATTCGGCGCTGTCGCAGGTTTCCGACGTTGTTTACGACGCGACCGCGAACACCGATGCCGCCGACAAGCTGCCGACTTGGAACAACCTTAACAACGGCCAAGCCAAGTTCGGCGACCAATCGTCGCAGATTGCCGCATGGATTATGCACAGCACGCCCATGCACAAGCTGTACGGTTCGAACTTGACCAACGGCGAACGCCTGTTTACTTACGGCACCGTGAACGTTGTTCGCGACCCGTTCGGCAAGCTTCTTGTTATGACCGATTCGCCGAACCTGTTTGCCGCAGGTACGCCGAACGTTTATCACATTCTTGGCCTTGTGCCGGGCGGCGTGCTGATTGGTCAAAACAACGACTTCGACGCAAACGAAGAAACCAAGAACGGCGACGAAAACATTATTCGGACTTACCAAGCCGAATGGTCGTACAACATCGGCGTTAAGGGCTTCGCTTGGGACAAGGCAAACGGCGGCAAGTCGCCGACCGATGCGGCGTTGTTCACTTCGACCAATTGGGACAAGTACGCAACTTCGCATAAAGACCTTGCGGGCGTTGTCGTCAAAACCAACTAACCGACGGCAGACGGACGGGGCTTCGGCCCCGTTCTTCTAGTCCTTCACAAATTCAAAGGAGTTTCGAAGATGAAACCGGCAAAAATTCTGTTCTTCGTTGACGGCAACGCACCGACCCCGGAAGACTTCGCAGCCGCCGCCGAACTGAACGCGCAAGTTATGTTCAGGAACGCCCGCGCTGTTCCGTCCGAACCGCATTCGCTGGAAATCTGCGACGGCGTAGCGGGCAAGGTTCCGAAGCTGTACGCCGACGCTTACCCGGAAGCGGGCGAAGCAATCAAGAAGAAGGCCGCCGAACTGAAAGAACTTACTTCGAAGGTCGGCGACAGCCCGGCACCGAAGGCGAAGGGCGGCAAGACCGGCCAGCAAGCGCCGCAGCAGCCGCAGACCCCGGCCCCCGCAACTGGCGGCCAGCAGCCCGCAGCGGGCCAGCAAGGCGGCGGCGCGCCGTCGTGGAACCCGAACCCGGCGCAGTAAGGCCGGGCGCAGCGTAGGGCGCGGCCTGTTCGCCTAGTGTGGGCAGGCCGTTTTTATAGGCGCAACGAAAGGACAAACGAACATGGCCGCGAAAAAGGTTATTTTCTTCACCGCAGGCGTTACCCCGACTTCTGGCGAACTGGCTGCAATTGCGAAGCTGAACGCAGCCGCCGACAAGCCTTACGAAGTTACCGTTATGAACGGCGCAGCAAATGCAAAGTACGGCGAAACGAACCGTCTTGCACCGTGCGACTTCGTATCGGGCACCGTGCCGAAGATCTACAACGCAAAGACCGTTCTTGACCCGGACGCAATCCCGGTTCAAAACCTGCCGAATACGCAGGCGGTCGTAACGAACGGCCAGAAGATTACCGGCGTTTCCTGTCGTGGCACCGTCGCAAACATCGTCGTTAACCCGACGACCAAGGCCGTAACGGTCACGCTTTCGGCTTCGTAAGGATTCGGCATCATGGCAATTACTATCGTAGTCGAAGACGGAAGCGGCGTAGCCAACGCGAACAGTTACGTAAGCGTCGCGGATGCGCGCGTATACGCGACCAATCGGGGCACCGAACTTCCGTTGGATGACGACGAAGTAGCCGCGATGCTGATTCGTGCGACGGACTACCTAGAAGCGCAGGAATGCCGGTATCAAGGCAAACGCACGTCGCCAACGCAGGCGCTTGCGTGGCCGCGTACCGGCGTATTCCTGAACTGCGATGAAGTCCCGTCGAACGTTATTCCGAAATCGCTTATCGCCGCACAAACGCAATTGGCGATGGCGATTAACGCAGGCTTCGACCTGCAACCGAACATTTCGCCGCAGGACTACGTAACGCGCGAAAAGGTCGGCCCAATCGAAACGGAATACGCCGACCCGGTAGCCGTTGGCATCATGCCCACGTTTACCGCAGCGAACGCGCTTCTTGCGCCGCTGTTCGGCGAATGCGCTTCGAACAAGTTTGCACTTCGGACAATTCGGGTTTGACGTATGGCACGCTTTGACCGCGCGATTCAAACGGCCTTGCGATTGATCGCAAAGAACGGCGAAAAGGTGAAATGGCGCGTTATTGACGACGCAGCCGCGCCCGATCCGTCGCAGCCGTGGAACCCCGGCCCGGCAACGCCCGAAGACAAGGACGTTACCATTTGCTTTTTGCCGGTTGACCGACAGACGCAAGAAACCTTCAACTTCATTAAAGGCACCGAAGTTCCGAAGGGTTCCGTAATGGGGCTTATGGGCAATGTTCCGTTTGAACCGAATTTGAAAGACGTTGTAATTCGTAACGGGGTCGAACTTCGCTTGGCTTATATCGACGTACTTTCGCCTAACGGGCAAAAGGTACTTTACACGATGGTATTTCAAGCATGATTGAATTCGACCAAGTTAACGACGAAGTAAACGCGCTTTTTCTTGCAGCTTGGAACGCAGGAAGCGCGGCAGTTGCGGGCTATGTTCCCGAAATTCGTTGGCAGGGCGTGCAATATCGCGACTTGCCGGACGGTTCGAAGTTTTGGGTTCGACTGTCGAAGCAAACCGTTTTTGAAGAACAAGCGACCCTTTCAACCTGCGAAGGAGTACCGGGAAAACGAAAATACACGGCGTCGGGACTTGTCTTCGTACAAATCTTTTGCCCGAAATCGAATACGCAAGCGTTCGAACTTGGGCAGAAATTGGCGAAGCTTGCCCGTAATGCTTTTCGCGGGAAATCGACGCCGGGTAAGGTTTGGTTTCGCAATACGCGAATTAACGAACTTCCGCCCGAAGAACTTTACGAACGGTTTAACGTCGTTACCGAATTTGAATACGACGAAATAGGTTAAGGAGTTCTTAACATGGTATGCGAAATTGCCAAAATCGACAGCAACATTACCGGACTTGCCTTCGCCGAAGAAGAATGCTTGAAGCAACTTCCGACGACGCCCGTTTGGTACGGACTGGAACCCAACAGCTATTCGGACTTCGGCGGCGAACTTTCGACCGTTGCCCGCGCGCCTATCGACCCGTCGCGCCAGAACAAGAAAGGCACGATTACCGACCTTGACGCATCGGGCGGCTTCAACGCCGACTTTACGAAGACCAACCTTGCGCGAATTCTGCAAGGCTTCTTCTTCGCAGACGCGCGCGAACTTCCTTCGACGCAGCCGCTTAACGGCGCATCGGTCGCGCTTACCGGCGTTACCGCAGTTGACAGCACTTACGCCGCAGCTTCCGGGCTTGGCGTGTTTGGTGCCGATATGCTGGTATATGCGACCGGCTTTGCCAACGCGGCGAACAACGGCCTTAAAACCGTCGTTTCGGCTACCGCTGCGGGCGTCGTTGTTGCTGAAACCTTGATTGACGAAACCCCGCCCGCAGGCGCGAAGCTGGAATGCGTCGGTCGGCAGCTTGGCGCGGCAGACGCGAACATTGCCGTAACTGGCAACGTCGTTTCGCTTATCGTTACCGCTGGCGACTTTACGACCATGCCCGAACTGTTCCCCGGTCGTTGGGTCTTCGTCGGCGGCGATGCGACGGCAAACCGCTTCGCTAATAATGTGGGCTATGCCCGCATTAAGTCGGTTGCAGCGAAGGCGCTTGTTTTCGACGACGTAACTTGGCAGGCCGTCAACGAAACCGGAACCGGCAAGTCGATTCGTCTTTTCGTCGGAACTGTTATCAAGAACGAAAAGACCCCGGCACTTATCAAGCGTCGTTCGTATCAAATCGAACGCACCTTGGGCGAAGGTTTGAACGGTACGCAGTGCGAATATCTGGAAGGCGCAGTACCGAACGAATTTACGTTGAACATTCCGCAGGCCGACAAGCTGAACGCCGACCTTTCGTTTGTTGCGTGCGACAACACTTACCGCAGCGGCGACCCCGGCGACGAACAGAAAACCGGAACCCGCGTGCCTGCGCCCGGCGAAGATGCGTACAACACTTCTTCGGACGTTTACCGAATCAAGATGGCCGTTCACGACGCCGCGTCGTCGAACCCCGCCGCCCTGTTCGGCTACGTTTCCGAAGCGAACGTTTCGATTAACAACAACGTTACGCCGAACAAGGCGGTCGGCGTGTTGGGCGCGTTCGATACTTCGGCGGGTAACTTCGAAGTCGGCGGTTCGATTACCGCTTACTTTACGACCGTCGCAGCGGTGAAGGCGGTTCGTGCGAATGCCGACGTTGGTTTGTCGGTAATCAGTGCGGCCAAGAACGCCGGTTTCATCTTCGACATTCCGTTGCTTGGTTTGGGCGGCGGTCGGTTGAACGTCGAAAAGGACGCGCCGATTACCGTTCCGCTTGAACCCGCAGGCGCGGAAAACCCGAACGGCTATACGATGCTGTACGAAGTGTTTTCGTACCTGCCAACGGTAGCCATGCCCGATTAAGTCGGGTACACTTGAAGGGCCGGACTTTTCCGGCCCTTCTTTCATCCATCGGAGTAAATCAAATGTCTGGACTGTTTAAGCAATTCAAAACGAATTCGGCGAAGGAAACCGAAGGCGTCGAAATCGAATTTCCCGAAGCGCAGAACGACGACGGCACCGTTCCCACGTTCATCATTTCGCGCATGGGCAAGTCGAACAAAGCGTATTCCAAGTCGCTGGAAGCCGCGACCCGCCCGTATCGCCGACAGGTAGAATTGGGCACCATGAAAAACGAAGTCGCCGAATCGCTGTTTATGGGCGTGTTCGTCGATACCGTGTTGCGCGGCTGGAAGAACGTTCAAGGCGAAGACGGCAAGGAAATTGCGTATTCGAAAGACGCCGCAATTTCGCTTCTTTCCGAACTGCCGGACGTTTACGAACGTTTGCAGGAAGAAGCCAAGTTGGCTTCGAACTTCCGCGATAACGCTTTGGAAGCCGAAGCAAAAAACTAACCGAAGTTTTGGCGCACCTGTTGGAACTTGGCCCACACGAACAGGCGATAGCAAAACAAGCGATGCGCGCGGGGCAACCGTTACCCGAACGCATCGCGAACGCGCCAGAACTTGAAGTAGGCTTGCAGTTGTATTTGCAAGCCTTCTTCGACCTAGATAGCGAACGGTCGCACGGCAACGGTTTAACGCCGATACCTTGGACAAGTATTGCGGCTTACGCAAGGGCTTTTGAGTTTGACGAAGAACAAACCGAAGACTTGTTTTATTTTATGCGAAAGCTTGATTCGGAACACTTGAAGAAACTAGCGGACAAACAGAAAGCGGCGGCATCGAATGGCAAAAAGCCTGCTAGACCTAGCCGATAGGCTGGAAAAGAAAGCGAAGGCAATAGACGAAGCGGCGTCACAAAACGCCGTCGATACCGCTTTGGCTATTGTGGGCGACTTGGCTTACAAAACGCCCGTAGATACTTCGCAAGCTTTGTCGAACTGGATTGTAACGCTAGAAAGTCCGTCGGGTCAACAAATCAAGCCGCATTTTCCGGGTTCGCAGGGTTCAACGCAACGCGCTTCGGCGGCTGAAACGTTGAATTCTGCGAAGCTTGTTTTACGAAACAAGAAGCCCGGCCAAGCGATATTTATTACGAACAACCTTCCGTATATCCGCAGGCTGAACGACGGTTATTCGGCACAAGCCCCGGCGGGGTTCGTCGAACGCGCCGTTTTAATTGGTCGCAAAATGCGTAAGAAGTTCAAGATTAAGGATTAGAAGAAATGGCCGACGAAAACATAGAAATTAAGGTTCAAGACAAAGTTTCGCCGTCCATTTCGACGAAGCTTCGCACAATTGCCAGCGAAGCCCGCAACGCCGACGCCGCAGTTAAGAACCTTCAAACGCAGCTTTCGGCAATCAACGTCGGCGGCTTGTCGCAGCTTATCAACGCATCGGCCAGCGCAACGCGCCAGCTTCAACAAGGCGCGCTTGCCGCGCAACGGCTGGCAACCGAACAGCAGCGCACCGCAACAGCCGCAGCGCAGGCCGCAGCCGCCCAAACGCGCGTCGCCACGGCTGCGACCCAAGGGGCAACCGCGCAAGCCAACCTTGCCAGCGCCACGCAGCGCACGCAGACGGCCCAACAGCAGACGGCGACAGCCGCGCAGCGCCTAGCGACAGAACAGCAGCGGACAGCCGTTCAGACGGCCAACGCGGCGGCAGCGAACGACCGGGCCGCCCTTGCCGCCCTGCGGCTGCAACAGGCGCAAGACCGGGCCGCCAATTCGACCCGCAACGCAACTTCGGCCCTTGGCGGATACATTCGAACCGCTGCCGGAATTCTTGGCGTAACGATTTCGGCGAACGCAATTCTTGCAAGCGCCGACGCATACGTTACGCTTCAAAACAAGTTGCAAAACGTAACGAAGTCGCAAGAACAAGTAAATACGCTTACTAACGAACTTTTCGAACTGTCGAACCGCACGCGCGCAGGTATTGAAGAAACGGCGACCGCGTTTACGCGCTTCGACCGCGCTTTGGCGTTTATGGGCAAGTCGCAAGAAGATTCGTTGCGAATGACCGAAACCATTAACAAGGCTTTGATTGTTTCGGGCGCAACAGCGCAAGAAGCGTCGTCGGCTTTGTTGCAGCTTTCGCAGGGCTTCAACGCCGGTAAGCTGCAAGGCGACGAATTCCGCGCCGTTTCGGAAAATATGCCAATCGTTTTGGACGCAGTAGCGAAGGCGCTTAACGTTCCGATTAACCGGGTTAAAGAACTTTCGACCGAAGGCAAGATTACTTCGGAAGTTCTGTTTAATGCGTTCGCGCTTATTCAAGACCAAGTAGACGCAACGTTTAACAAGACGACGCCCACAATTAGCCAAAGCTTGACGGTTCTTCGTAACAACGCAATTCAGTTCTTCGGCGAATTGAACAAAGCGACCGGATTTACTGCCGGGCTTTCGCGCGCGATTCTTTGGCTTGGCGAAAACTTGAAGACGGTTGCCGTAATCGTCGCCGGGCTTGGCGTTGCGTTGCTTGTTGCCTTCGGTGCCCCGTTGGCCGGTGCGTTAGCCGGTGCGACGGCTGCGGTAAAAGCCTTTACGCTGGCGCTTGCTTCGAACCCGATTGGTCTTATCGTCGTCGCGCTTTCGACTGCGATTGCGTATCTAACGCTTTTCCGCGACGAAATTAACTTGGGAATCGACGACGTTACGACGTTGGGCGATTTCTTCCGCGCGACCTTTGAAGGCATCGGCCAAGCAATTGACGACGTTAAAACCATCGCGTCGCAATTGTGGGCAGAACTTAGCGACTTCGCAAGCGCAGCCCTTGGCGAAATTACTTCGAACGTTGACGATTCGACTTCTTCTTGGTCGGACAGCTACGCCGCATTCTTTCAAACCAACCGTACAGGTTGGGCCGGTGCGCTGGAAAACGCCGCAAAAGTTCTTGACGCAATCGCCGGGCTTTTGACCGGGGCCGCAACGTTCGCAGGCCGTGCAATGGCCGAAGTTGTTATTTCGGTTCAAAACGGAATCGCAAACGCTTACAACGTTGTCGCGGGTTGGATTGAAAACGTAACGAATAAAGCCATTGAAGCCGCGAACAGGCTTCGCGCGATGGTCGGTAAGTCGGCTTACGAACTTGTCCAATTCGAACGCATGGGCAGCGCAGGCCAAACCGAATTCGAATCTTGGGGCAAGCTTTGGGCGCAATCGCTGGAAGACGGATTTAACAGCCAAGGCGGCGCAATGCAAAACCTGTTGAACGGCCTTTTCGACCGTTCGCAGCAAATCGGGGCGCAGCGCCGGGCCGCAGGAAGCGCGCAGCTTCGCGGGGCCGGTACGTCGCAGCTTGCCGGGGCTACCGACGCAAACGCGGCCAAGGCTGCGGAACGTCGCGCGCTTGCAATGGAAAAAATCAATACGCAGCTTGACAACGAATTGGCGCGTATGTTCCAGCTTCAACCGCAGCGCGAAGCGCAAGCGAAGTTCGACCAAATCGAAGAAAGCTTGATTCAGAAAAAGATTAAGCTTACGTCGGAAGAAGCCGAAGCAATTAAGGCGAAGATTAAGGCCGTTCAAGACGCGACCGAAGTTCAACGCCAGTTCGACGCAATTTACGCCGAAGCTGTTAACCCGTTGAAGGAATACAACGCGGCGCAGGAAGCGGCGAACAAGCTTCTTCAAATGGGCGCAATTACGCAGGAACAGCACGCCCGCGCAGTAACGAAGGCGTCGGAAGCTTACGCGAATTCGCAAGACCCGTTGCGGCAGTATAACCGCGACCTTGAACAGCAATTGCAGCTTTTGCAAATGCTGCCGAAGCAACGCGAAATCGAACAGCAGATTATGCAAGTTCAGAACGATTTGCTTGCAAAGGGCATCGTTCTAAACGAAACCGAATTGGCGCAGCTTCGCGAAAAGCTGTTGCTTATTCAGCAAGTAAACGCCGTTTCGCAGCAAGAAGCGTCGTTGTTGGACGCCAGCGTAAACAAGCGCCAACAGTTTATCGACCAACTGAAAGCAATTCAGAACTTGCGCAACAACAGCGGAAGCGGTTTCAACGCAGGCGACCAAGCCGAAGCAACTAACAGCATGTTGCAAGGCATGGGCATTGATACGACGAACTTTCAAACGCAGCTTAACGCGCAATTGGCGCAATATCAAACTTACGTCGAACAGCTTAAAATGCTGAACGAACAGCGTTTGATTAGCGACCAAGAATACGCCGCCGCAAGTATGCAACTTGAATTGCAGCGGCAAAACCTGTACTTGAATTCGGCAAGTAGTTTCTTCGGAAACTTGGCCGCGCTTCAACAGTCGGGAAATAAGAAAATGGCGGCGGTCGGGAAGGCCGCAGCAATCGCGCAAGCGATGATTAATACATATCAATCGGCAACGTCGGCTTATGCCGCGATGGCGTCGATTCCTTACGTCGGCCCGGCGTTGGGCGCGGCGGCGGCTGCGGCTGCAATTGCCGCAGGCTTGGCGAACGTTCAGCAAATCCGGTCGCAGAATACCGGGTTTAAGTCGGGCGGCTTTACCGGGTCAATGGGCGTAAACGAAGTCGCGGGCGTCGTACACGGCCAAGAATTCGTTATGAACGCATCGGCAACCAACCGCATTGGCGTTGCCGACCTTCAAGCCCTGCAAACGGGCGCGGCCAGTGTTCAGCGCAACGACGAACAGGCAATGGCGGCTAGTGTGGGCAGGGGTGGCAATTCCGAACCCGCGCCCGCGCCGGTTGTTAATGTACCTTTTAGCGCCGTTGTCGTACAATCGAAAGAAGCGGCCTTGGCCGGGCTTAAATCTGCGGAAGGCCGGGCTTTCATTCTGGAAACCATCGAACAAAACGGCGGCACCGTCGCAAAAATCGTCGGAGTTAAATAAATGGGTTACGCAATTGGAACAGTTACAAAAGGCGGCGGCGACGATTGCCATTATCAAGTTTTGGCAATTATCAAAACGCTGGCCGAAGCGAACGGATGGACGACGCTTCGTTACGTATCAACCGGACTTGACCGCGAATTGATTTTGAAAGGCGTTGGCTTGTCCGGTCTTGAAGAAATCTTTGTAGGGTTCAAGTGTTACCAAAGCGTTTCGGGCGATTATTACAACTTCAAAGCCGCAACAATGATAGGCTATGTTTCTGGAAACACTTTCGAAACGCAGCCCGGAATCCAAATTTCCGGCGTACCTGCCCACAATAACGCAATTACTTATTTCATTGCTGCGAATCCGCAACGCATAACCGGATGCCTTAAAGTAGGCACGCCGGTTTACGAACATTTCTATTTAGGGAAAATCTTTCCCTATGCGCGTCCGGGTGAATTCCCGTCGCCTTTGATTTGTGCGGGAATGTTCAATGGCGCAGAAGCGAAACGTTTTTCGGATACGAACCAAGTTTTCCCGTATCCGGGCGAATATTATTCGGCACAATGCAATATGTGGTTGCGTTATCAAACTGGCGCATGGACTAAAGTTTGGTCGTATCCTTTTACGAATGCGAACATTAGTACCGGCGCACTTGCTGGGCCGCAAGGATTGAATACGCTTGTTCCTGCCGACGTTTATTACCAGCTTGAACCTATAATTATTTCGCAAATTCAAAGTACAGCGGGCAGCGGTAACGTTTGGGGCGAACTTGACGGCGTTTATTTCTGTTCCGGCTTTAACAATGGGCCGGAAAACGTGGTTCAAATGGGCGGAAGTTCAACCGTAGATCAAACCGGGATGACCGTACTTCAAGCAGTTGACGCAATCCGGGCAGTTGGCGGACGCGCTTTTGTAATGTGCCAGAACGTTAACCGTACAACTTGGCGCGATTTTGTCGCTTTGGAAATGAAATAATGGCCTACTATAACGGAAGCGCCGCGACTTTCGCGGATTTGAAAACCGCTATCGAAAATGCTTGCGTCGCTAACGGATGGGCGCTTTCTGACGGCATTCTTTCGAAGAACGGTTGTTTTTTTCAACTTGTTGCCACTACGCCGCAACTTACGTTGCGAGGCGGAACCGGCCAAACTGGCGCAACGCTGAACGGCGGCCCGACGAACTTTGTAAAAGTTATGTCGCCAACTGGAACGCCTATCGTTTTTCCAATAAATTACGAAATTCACGTAATGACTTCGCCAGAAGACGAAGTTTATTGCGTAATCAATTACAATGCCGATTTTTACCAACAACTGTCGTTCGGAAAGTCGTTGATTTCCGGCATTGGCGGAACTGGCGCATGGTTTACCGGAAGTTACGATAGTCGCATAGCGCAAGGCGGAAGCGAAAACCAATTTGATATGGATTCCGGCAGTAACATGAATTCTGGCGGAACCCGTGGTTTTTGGGGACTGGCTGGCGGACTTTTCTTCGAATCGTCAAGCGGTGGTGGTTACACCGGCAATTATTTTCATTGCGGACTTGACGCCGTAAATTGGTACAACACGCGCGGTTCTAATCTTGGCTATCCGCATTGCGCAGGAATTATTAACGCATTGCCAAACCAATCGAATTCGGCAACCGTACTTGTTCCAGTAAAGGGCATTAAAATTCGCGGAAGCGGCGGCCTTACTATCGTAGTCAATCCGCCGAGCGTTCGCTATTGCCGAATCGACAACTTGGAACCCGGAAGTTTGGTCACATACGGCCCGGATCAATGGAAGGTTTATCCGTTTTATCGGAAAGACCTTACGCAACGGCAAGGATCGTCAAGTTCTATTCATAGTGGAACTTACGGATACGCTATCAAATACACCGGAAGCTAAACAATGGCCGGACGAATTGGCGTATTTACGCAATCTTTTATTTACGGTGAAGATAACCCCGATTATTCTACCGAACTTGACAAATATTCGGAAGTTGAATATTTGCCTGTCGGCATCGACGTAATCGGGCGTCGTATTTTCGGCCCTTATGCGGTTTGGCGCGTTCATGCGGCGAACCGCTGGCCTATTGTGGGCAAAGAACAAGCCAACTTCGGGCGCGATTATTATTATCGCATTCATGTTTCGCCGTTGGTCTTGGACTTACAAACGGTCGCGTCGTCGCAAACGCGCGAATTCAACGTTTGGAACGCATGGCCCGACCGTGCGGCAAACCTTGATGACATTTTGGTAAGTAATCCGGTCGGTATTGAAATTACAGGCCAAGCAACGCCGTATGTAATGCCGCCGCTCCGAGAACTTACTTACGAAATAACCGTAGGCGTTTCGGGGCCGCCGAATATTAACGTCGAAGTTCAATTTGACTTTTCCAACGTTCCCGACCCGCTGCCGATTCTGATTACAGGAACGCGCGCGGTTAAGTTTGACATTGTGCCCGAAGTTCCGGTAAACGAAACTTGGGAATGGTTAAGCGACAATATTGTAGCGGTTGACGGAACAGAACAGCGCATAGCACTTCGCGGCGAAATGCCGCGTATTGAAGAACGGTTGAAAGTAATTTTCGATTCTGTCGAAGCCTTGCGCCGTTTTTACGGCGACGTTATGTCGGCAGTTGGTCGGCTTTGGATTCCCGAATTTCAGTACGCGACCCGAATTACTGCCCCAAGCAATAGCGGCGCGCTTCAAATTTATTTCGACCGGACGAAGACCGACGTTCGCGATACCGAATACGTTTTGGTTCAAACGCCGCTTGTTGCCGCGCTTGTCGAAATTGACGTATTGACAGCCGACGGGGCTACGCTTGGTTCGCCGTTGCTGTTCGACATTCCCGCAGGGTCGTTAATTATTCCGGGTTCGCCTGCGCTTATCGACGACAATACGGCACTTGCGCGGTATTCCGTCGATACCGTCGGCGAAGTAGAAATTAACGCGAAGATGATTCGCCAGCGTTCGCAACTTACCCGACCCGGCGCAACCGTCGTACTTGAACAGTTCGGCGGCGTGCCGGTTTTGACGAAGCGCCCGCTTGCGAACGACCTTGTACGCGACGAAGTTTCAACCGGCCAAATTTCAATCGACAATCAAACCGGACTTGCCGACATTATTTCGCGTTGGGATTATAGCCGCATCGGCGGGCCGCGAAGCTTTAAAGTAAATCGCATTTCGAATCCCGAAGAATTGGATTATTGGAAAGCAATTCTTGCGTATGCACGCGGACAGGCGCGCAAGTTTTGGATGCCCACATATCGAACCGATTTGGCCTTGGCCGTGCAACCGTCCGACGGGGCTTCCGTTTATACCGTAGAAGGGTCGGAGTACGCCGAAAAAATTTGGCAAATTATAACGCATCGTTACCTTGAAATAGAAACAGCATCCGGCATCCATAGAACTGAAATAACAGGCGCGTCGAAAGGCGAAGAAGACGTTTCTATAATTGTTTTTAATCCGCCGCTTCCGACCGGGGCCGGATGGATGGAAGTTAAGCGAATTTCGTACTTGTTGCCTGTACGCCTTGGCGACGATAAAGTAGAATGGAAGCATTACGGCCTTGAATCAATCTTGAATCTTTCAATTCGAACGGCGGAACCCTAATGTCTGATTACGACGACAAAGAAGAAAGCGTAGGCGATAGCGCGCCATTTGAACTTTACGAATTCGTCGGTTCGTATCGCAATTATTACATGACTTCCGACGTTCTGGCGCACGTCTTCAACAGTGCGACATATAACCCCGTTCCGGGTTTGAAGCGCAGTACGTTAAAAGTCGGAACGCACGAAGACGACAACGTAGATATGACGGTTACGCTTCCGATTACGGAACAAATCGTTAAAGACTATGCGTTTCAAACTACGCCGCCGTCTTTGGTTTTGACGATTTACCGTCGCCAGCGCGACGCCGCAACTTGGGTTGCGTACTGGAAAGGGCCAATTGCTTCAATTTCGGTTGACGACGAATTTGTAACGTTCAGAACGCCAAGCAAGTTCGGTTCGATGCTGTCGGGCAATATACCGAACGTTTACGTACAGCCGCCTTGCAATAACGTTTTGTTCGACGAACGTTGCAAGGTAAGCCGCGTAAGTAATTCGCTAGATACGCAGGTTTCGGCGGTCGAAGGTCGTAACATTTCGATTCCGTCGCTTGGCGGTTTTCCCGACGGTTGGTTTGTCGGCGGCGAAATCGCAGTACCTGCGCGCAACGAACGTCGAATGATTGTCGCGCAAGCCGGGGCAATTCTTACGGTAAATTACGAATTCGCGCGTATTTCTGTCGGCACTTCGGTTCAGGTTACGGCAGGTTGCGACCATTCTTACAACGGGGCCAACGGTTGCCCCAAGTTCAACAATCAACCGAACTTCGGCGGTTGCCCATTTGTTCCGGGCGAATCGAATAACGTATTTCAAAGCGGGGTTCATTAACAAATGTGGATTGCAATTGTCTTCGTCGTCGCCTTCTTGCTTATGGCGGCGCTTATGCCGAAACCGAACGTCGAAAACGCACGCGCGGCGAAACTTGGCGACTTCCAATTTCCGCGTTCGAAGTACGGCGACCCCATGCCGCTAGTGTGGGGAACAGTGCGCCAGAAATCGCCGATAACGGCTTGGTTTGGCGACTTCCGCCCGGTGCCAATTCGTAAGAAAATGAAGACCGGGCTTTTTAGTTCGAAGAAAGTTACGGTCGGTTATAAAAATTATCTTGGTATAGATTGCATTTTGTGCCTTGGCCCCGGCGTTCGACTTCGTAAGTTTTGGGCCGGTACTTACCTTGTTTGGGAAGGCAACTTAACTTCGTCCGGCGATATTTACATTAACAAGCCGAACTTGTTTGGCGGCGAAGACGAACGCGGCGGCCTGCAAGGTACGATTTCGTTTTACGACGGTCGTTTTAACCCGCCGCAAGATTCTTACTTGGTTTCGAAGATTGGCCCGAATGTTCCGGCTTACAACGGCTTTGCGCGTGCGCTGTTCAAAGCCTTTTATATTGGAACAGGTGCGACGCCGGAACCTTTCAGCTTCGAAATTCAGCGCATTACGTCCGGCTTGCACGCGACTTATTCAATAATGCCAAACGGGTTGGACGTTAACCCGATGGAAATTGTTTACGACGCAATGACGCAAAAATGGGGCCGCTTCGGCAACCTTGAAAGCGAAATTGATATGCCTTCGTTTACGGCCTGCGCGCAAACGCTGTATAACGAAGGCTTGGGTATGTCGCTTATTGTTCAATCTGCGATTACCGGAAAAGACTTGTTGGAAGAAGTAATGCGCGTCGCCGACGGCGTGTTGTATCAAGACCCGGCAACGGCGAAGATTGTTGCGAAACTTGTTCGCCAAGATTACACGGTTTCCGAACTTCTTGTTCTTGACGAATCTTCGGTTAAAGAACTTCGCAACTTCCAGAAAACAACATGGGAAAACACTTTCAACCAATGCCGGGTTACGTTCAAGAACCGCGCCAGTAGTTACGACGACAGCGTAGCAATTACCCAAGACTTCGCAAACATTAACTTTCAAAACCGCGTTAAGTCTACGGAAGTTTCGACGCCCGGCGTTACCGACGCGACGGTAGCAAGCAAAATTGCAGCGCGCCAGCTTTCAATTTTGAACGTTCCGCTTTACAAGTGCGACTTGACCGTTAACCGCAAGGCGCAGAACTTGCGGCCCGGAAGCGTGTTCGTTCTGAATTGGTCGCCGTTCGGCATTTCGAATATGGTTATGCGTGTTACGAAAATTGATTTCGGCGAACTTACGTCTAACCAAATCAAGCTTTCTTGCGTTCAAGACCGCTTTTCGTCTTCGACGCTTACGTTCGCACCGCCCGAAGGTTCAGGATGGACGCCAATTAGTACGGAACCGACGCCGGTTACAACGCGGCTTATTTTTACGCCGCCTGCGTTCCTTACCGGATACGACGACAGCGAAACCCCGGCTTCGTTTGATTCTGCCGGGCGTCTATACCTTGCCGCAGTTGCGCCGGGTTCTACGTCCATTTCTTACGACGCAATGACGGCCCCGGACAATTTCAGTTCGTCGCCTATTCTGTCGCTTGAAAGCGCCCCGTACAACGGCGGCGGCGTGTTGCTGAACGCCTACGCTTCGACAGTCGCCAGCGAAACCCGCAACGATACAAGCGGAAGCCTTGTCGTAACCGGCGTGTCGCAAGCAAGCATCGAAGGTTTGCAGCAATACACGACGCTAGACCAAGCGCGCGACGGTTCGGCCTTCCTGCTGATTAATAACGAACTGTTCGTTTATGTGGGCTTCGTTGACAATGGCGGCGGGCAAATAACGTTCCCGAACGTATATCGCGGGGTTCTTGATACAACGCCGGGTAATCATGCGGCGAACGACCGCGTTTGGTTCATTAGCGGAACCGACGGACTGTTGCCGGAACTTGTTTCGGTCGGAACGACGCGATACGTTAAGCTTTTGGATACGACTTCGGGCGGCAAGCTTGATATTTCGTTGGCCCCGTCGTTCAGCGGGTCGCTTACCAACCGGGCCGGGTTGCCGCTGCCGCCGCAGTACCTAACGCTTGCAGGAAGCCGCACGCCAAGCCCACAAGTAGGCGCAACGTCGATTGCTGTTGCATGGCGCAACCGCAGCCGGGCCGATACCCTGTTGCGCGTGTATAGCGACACGGCGAACACGCGGGAAGCTGGCACCGAAACCCGCGTTCGCTGGCGCGTAGGCGGCGGCGGTTACACGACCGTTACGACTGCCGGAAGTTCAACGACCCTTGACGTAACGGGCAAGTACGGTACGCTAGAAGTTATTATAGATTCGTTTATTACGTCGAATTCGAAATATTCAACGTACAGCGATTCGCTAACAATGACCCTAACGGCACCGCCGCCGCCGTAATCAAAAGAACGACAGCGCGGCGGTTTTGGCCTTCTTCAACCGCCCGCAGTCGTACAGCATTTCGACCGCTTCGTTAATATACCAATCGTAATTTATATCGTCGGGAAATTCCGTCGGCAAGTCCATTACAGGGCGTGCGCCGTCGGTTTTCCCGACTTTGTTTCCGCTGGATACGTAAGCAATATACCCGGCTTCGTTCTTCGGGTAATACCAACGAACAACCTTGCCAAGATAACGACCGTTCTTTTCGCCGCCGCCGCGCACGTTCTTTACTGCAACGAAGCGCCGGAAGTCGCGGCATTCCTTAATTGTCTTTTCGACTGGCGTTCCGTTAACAAGGAAGCGAACAACGGCGTCGGAACAAATCAGGGTTTCGGGGTTCTTCGAAAGAATCGAATTCAAGGCCGACCCGCGTTCGCAATAAGCGCCCTTCGTTTTTGCGCCTAACTGTTCGTCGATAAAGCGCGCTTCGGGGTCGCCGCCGTCTTCTTTGATTGCGACGTAACTGTTAACGTCGCGGCTGAATACGGCTTTATACCGCGTTTCTTCGGTCTTGTATCCTGTCCATTCTTCCCAAGCCGCAATAAGCGCCCTTACTTCGTCGTGCCGCGATTTGTGATACTTCGAAATAATGCCGTCGGTATTGCCGGAAATAACTTCAATGCCGATTTGTTCCAAAGCTTCGATAAGCATAAGCAACACAAGTTGCCCGGTAATCGTTACTTGCAACATAAGTTGCGGCGCGTAAAGCGTCGAATACTTGTTGCCAAGCTTGCCGAAGCTTCCGTTAATGGTAATTTTCAAGCTGTCGGCAACGGTCTTCCATTTCTTCGCGGCTGCGCGGTCGCCCGCTTTCTTTGCCTTAGCCGCTTCGGCTTTGGCATGAATTCGCGTATTTACGATTTTTTCGTAAACGGTCAAAAATGCGTCGCCCAAGTGCGGCGGGCAAAGTCTTTGATTAAGGATTGTTCGCGGGTAAAACGATTCTACGTCGTTGTCTGCCAAAATTATTTCGTCGGTCGCATAGTGCGCCGTTTTCTTTTCGGTAGAATGCAAACCGCCCATGCCTAGTTTATACGTCGAACCGCCGATGGTTACTTTTAGCTTTTCCAGTTCGGGCGGCATAATTGGCGAACCCAAGCCGTCAAGATAGAAGCGGGCGTTTCGCACGACTTCCAGCATTTCGCGAAGCTGCGTCGTTTGATAGCAAACGAAGTCGGGTACTTCGTAAACCAAGACCGTATCGGCGGATAGTGTGGGCTTCTTTGGATAATAACCAAGGACTTTTTGAAGTTCGGAGTTAATAACCGCTTCGGCTACTTGTGCGTCTGATTTAGACCGAAGGTCTACGCCGTATTCTTCCGACATTTCGGCCCGCAATTTCAATTCGGGCGCAAGTTCGTTAAACAAAAGTTCGGTATTCGAAAGGTCGTTGCAGCAATAAGGCCGCACTATTTCGGCGTCTTCCTGCGTTAATACATGGTCTTCGGGAAATGGCAAGTCTTGCATACGTTCGCAATGCAAGCGCCCTGCGTACAGCTTCAACGAACCTTGAAGCGGCGCAACTTCGATAAGGTCGATATGATTGTATCGGCCAATTTGTACGCCGTACTTCTTTTCGAACGCGAACGGCGTTACCTTTTCGGTTCCATAGTTCGGCCCGCTTTTAATGATGAAATCGGACGCTTCTTTAAGCTTCTTGCAATCTGCGCCGCGTGCGGCTAGTTCAATCATCGGCAAGTCATAATTGCGCGAATTGAAGCCGACGATACAGAACCGCCAAAGCATCCAAAGAAGCTTCGTCGGGTTAAAATCATGGTCGGGGCTGCGTTCGAACGCGACGAACTTTCCGTTATCAAGCGACTTAAACGCTACGTAAAAGAAATTTACGTAAGTTTCAACGTCGAAAACGAAGACACTTCCGGCAGGCATTGCCGTTAATTCTTCGTCCGACATAAATTCAACAGGCCGCAAAGCCTGTCGAATGCTTGCGGCCAGCTTATCGACGACGCGGCTTTTCTTTGCAACAATAAAGCCTTGTTCGTTAATCATGCGGAAGCCCCTTAAAACGGTATGTCGTCTTCGTAATTGTCCGACGGATTATGCGTCGCTTCGCTGCCAAGGTCAAGACCCATAAGAACGCCGCGCAGGTTTTCGCCGAAAAATACGACTTTGTTTGCGTCCGGTGCGAAATGCGCTTTCTTAAACGCATGTTCTACGGAAAGAAGCAACTTCGCAGAAAAGCCCATTCGTTCCGGCAAGCCTTCGATTTTGTACGTCGAAGCTTCTTCTTTGTGCATCTTCGACAAAACCGCCCCGTCGTCGAAAAATACGTTCCCGTTCGGGCTGAACGACTGAATAGCGCGAACGCCGTTGTAAAAATCGTCGGGAACCGGCCAAGGGTTCAAGCCTTCAACTTCGAAAACGACTTGGTAATTCGGGTAACGTTCGCCGTAAAGTTGCGTTTTGATAAACGCCCCGTTTTCGAAATAGAACGTTGCCGACGACGCCGAAAAGCCGAAGCCGGTAAGGGCCGGGCCAGCCTTGGCGACAGCGACCGCCGCGCACTTCGGAAGCATCATGCCGGGCGGAAGGTCGATACCGTGCCACGCTTCCAGCAAGGCCGCCCCGTTGGTCGCGACGGCGCTTCCGGCTTGCAGCAAGACGGCGGCATAGGTCGCATTCGGTGCGCTGTCTGTCGCAAGCCCTGCGACCGCAGCGAAGGCCGTTTTAATCCGGTCGTCGATTGTGGCGCATTGCGGGTCGGGCGCGGAAATCGGCACGTCGTCGAAGCCCACACAAGGCACCAACGCCCGGAACGCGCCGGACGATACAGCAAGGGCGTTCGCGGTAAGCTGCGTAATCGACAGTTCTTCGCCGACCTTCGACAGCGCGTCGATAAACTGCAACGTATGCGGGCACGCTACCAAGTCTTCTTCGATAGGATGCGCAACGGTCAAAACCCCGTCGGAAGCCGCCGCCCAATTGTGGGCAATATGGCCGAACTGAACGTTCGTCGGCCCGGCCTTTTTCTGCGCGATGGCAACGAACTTCAACGCCGCCAAAAGCGACGCCGCAGGGCTTGGCCCTTTGGCTTTGTTCTTTCCGGCTGCGGCTTGCTTTCGCGCCCTTGGCTTACGCTTCGTCGGTTCTGCGGCTGGCGCTTCGTCTTCGGGCGGAAGCGGAATATTACTGTCGATTTTCATTTTCGGCCCCTTCTTCGTCAAGTTTTGAAATTGCCGCTTGAAGATAGTTCGCCAAGTCTAGCGTTTCTTCTAGCGCGTGTTGCAACCAATCGCGAAGCGGCAACGGGTTATTGTCCGTCGTTACGCCATACTTTGCAAGTCCAACGATTGAACGTTGCAACAGTAATTCGCGGTTCTTTTCTACGTTTGAATCGGGCGAAATTAGGCCAGTTCGCGCAACTTCAAACGCTATTTTTGCCGCAGTCAAAGGGCTTTCAACTTGCAAAGCGTCTTCAACAGTTGCGCCGCATTCTGCGACTTGTTCGTTTTTCCATTCGTCAAAGCTTTTATAATGTTGCATGATTTCACCATTCGGCGGAAAGAACTTCGGGATACTTTTTGTTCACCCATACGCGAACACGGCGCGGCGTGCGAAGTTCTGAAACACGCTGCAAAGCTTGATAAGTCGTCGGCGGCGGTTCTTCGGCGTGCCGCTGCCGCCACCAATCGCGCGAACGTTTCGCAGCAAGCCCCGGATGTTCAAGCATTATAAATTCGTTGAACATTTGGAAGCCGCAAAAGTAACTAACTTTAATCATCGGCGGCTTTGTTAGGTTTCCGTTTGCGTCGCGCTTTTCGTGCAAATTGTAAAGTACCTTTTGAACGTCGAAATATTCGACTATCGGCGCGTCGCTTCGCAGCGGTTCCAGCGTTCCGGCAGTTGCAAACAACTTCGTTTCAAAAGTAAATTCGGTGCCGCAGTTGATACACTGCCGGGCCGCAGCGTGATTATATACGCCGCATACGTCGCAAATACGAACGGGCGCGTCGCCGCCGCCTTTGCCCGGTCTGTTCGGAATTCGCGGGTCGTTGATTGGGCCAAGCCTTCGAACGTTTCCGGCGAAGTCCGCGTACAGGCAATTTTGTTTGCCAGTATCCGGCGACGGTCGGGTTCCGCGTCCCAACTTTTGAACGTGTTTGCCCGGCGATAGCGTCGGGTTCAAATCGCCGATAAAGTCAATCGGCGGATGGTCGAAACCCGTTGTAAGTTTCTGCCCCGATACCAAGCCGCGAAGTTCGCCAGCTTTGAAAGCGCGCAAACGTTCGGTATTGGTCTTCGAAGGCAACTTGGAATGAACCGGCAGAACTTCCAAGCCGTAAGACTGAATTACGTTTGCGACGTGTTCGGTATTGTCAATGCCAGTTGCGAAGATAAGCCAAGTCGAACGGTCGTAAGCTATTTCGGTCATTTCCCGAACAGCGTTAAAAACAACTTCGTCGGTATCTACGGCGGCTTCTAGTTGCTTGCTGTTGAATTCGCCAGCCGTTACGCCTACTTTCGACAAGTCGATTTCGGTTCGTGTCGGCCTTGCGATAAGCGGCGACAAGTAGCCTTCGGCGATAAGTCGGTTAAACGATTCGACGCCGGTTATATCGTAACAAATATCGGTAAAAATCCCGTTGTCGGTAATAAGCCCCATTTTCATTCGATAGGGCGTTGCCGTAAATCCGATAACTTTAAGATGCGGGTTAATCTTGCGAAGTTCGGCGATAATGTATTGGTAATGCGAATCTTCCTTGTCGCTTAACAAATGGCATTCGTCGATTAACAGCAAGTCGCGCCAACCGAAATGGCGAAGATGCGCCGGGCGTCCGTCGTCTTCTTCAAGCCCGCGTTTAATCGCAGGCGCTACGGACTGAACGCCGCCGAATACGATTGGCATAATCATATCGCGGGAATTCAAGCCCGCCGAATAAATGCCCATTGGCGCGGTCGGCCAAATCGACATAAGCTTTTCGGCGTTCTGTTCGATTAGTTCTTTAACATGCGTAAGCATCATTATTCGTTGATTCGGCCAGTAACCGAAAATTCGACGAATAAAGTTTGCAATTACGACCGACTTTCCGGTTCCCGTCGGCATAGCGACGACGGGGTTTCCGACCCCGCCGCGCTGGAAATAATCGAATATTGAATATTCCGCTTCGTCTTGATACCAACGCGGAACATAAATATTAGACATTCTTTGCGACCGCTGTAATTGGTGAATAAGAATCGCAACCCGTAGCGATGAAATCGCCCGGAATTACGCCGTTATGAACTTCGCAAAACCATTCGCCGTTTTCGACAGGGTTTGCGGCCTTGCAGCTTCGGCAGTTCTTTTCAGGAATCGCGCCCTTGTGGCAAATATCTTTTGCCGCGCAATACCCGCACTTGTGAAACGTCGGATTATCCGACAAGCGCGGCGGCGCTTCCTGCGACAGAATGATTTGTTCGGCCTTTTCCTTCATTTGTTGGCCTAGCCGATGGTCTAGCTTTACAACTTCGCAATGCAAGTCGTCGTCGTTCTTGTTAATGTTCAGGTAAAGAACATAACGAAAGCGATATTCGTTACCATACGTCGAAGTTTGGGCGAAATGCTGCGGCTTGCTTACCGCCATTCCTTGCGACATTAAGTCCGAAAAGCCTTTGCCTGTTCCGTTGGTTTTGAATTCCAGCAAAACAGGTTCGTCGATACCGTAGCGTTCGGGAAGCCGGGCGATGCCGTCAAGCGACCCGCCGAAGTGCCCCATAACGCCGGAAATGCGGTATTGTGGGAATTCCAAGCCGTCGGCTTTCGCGCGTGCGACGTGTTGGGCGTAATACGGATTTTCGTTCGTAATAAGGTCGCAACCCAACGCCAGTTCTTCGCCTTCCTTCAATACGCCGTAACTGTCGCTTTCGGCTTGGTAAAAGAAACCGTCGCGGTTTTCGTACCAACATTGAACGCCGATGCCTTCCAGCCATTCGATAAAGCGGGCTTCTTCACGGTGCCCACGATTAAACAAGCGTTGCTTGCGACCGTCCGTCTTTTCCTGAAAACACCAACGGAAGATATACCAAAGCTTCCGCTTGCATTCGTCGCCAATCAACGACGCGCCAAGGTGCCGACGGTGCCCGCCGTCATACGTGCGAACGCAATATTCGTCTATATCTTCTTTAATGCGCTTTGCAAGGGCAGTTGCAACGCCGGGCGCGTCAAGGTCTACGCTTTGTTTTCCTGCGTCGGATTTCGTCGGCTGCGCGTCGTTCAGCGTTAATTGTGCGTTCTTCGCGTCTTTGCTGTTTTGCATCGTTCTTCACCTTGCGCCGCATAAGGGCTTCGTAATTGTTCGCTAAATAATCCGCCGAAAGTGTCGCAACGTCTTTAAGTTGGTCTTTCGACAGCCAAGATATATGGCAATCCGACGGGTCGATTCCTAATTGGTTCGCAAGCCAATTGTACGCCTTCGCGCGCGACATTAAGCCGGTTTGCCAAAGGCGGTCGAATTCGTTATGGGCTTTCGTTCGAAGCTGGCGCGTTGTTCTGTCGGCCATACGACCCAACGGAATAAACGTGCCCGGATGGCAACCAACGGCGGCGCGACAATCATTGCAATAATAAATGTGCGGCCAGTTGCCATAAGTTCGCCCGTAAATCTTATCGTTCGTTGTTAGTTCAATGTTAACGGAACAACAAGTATCGCATTGTTCGGGCGTCGGCAATGCGTCTTTTATTTTCGACATAAGTTCGCATACTCCTTAAAAAGAAACGCCGGGGCCGGTTAAGACCCCGGCGAATCTACGCCGCGACGGCGTTACGCCTTAACGCTGGCCCCAAGGTGCCGCGCCTGCCGGTGCGCCGCCCTGCGCGGGCTGCTGTTGGGCGGGCTGTTGGGCAGGCTGGCCGCCCCATGCTGCGCCCTGCGGCTGTTGGGCCGGTTGCTGCGCGGGCTGCTGCTGTCCGCCCCAAGCGGCACCGCCTGCGGGCTGCTCGTAATCGACTTCTTTGAGGGTGATGGTGGTGGTCATCAGTTTGCGCGTGAAACCTCGGCATGCATGCCGGGGAGGCAGAGCGCGGAACGCGCAGCGTTCCTGGCTT